>Ga0183099_1000558_pt1 | contig 26291 bp, 23 predicted proteins | sample Biomet1_FD_127788 | JGI IMG/M metagenome (GOLD analysis project Ga0183099, IMG submission 127788) | Microbial communities from bioreactor (seeded with anoxic lake sediment) at LBNL, California, USA - Biofuel metagenome 1 | ecosystem: Engineered > Bioreactor > Anaerobic > Unclassified ...
AAGACTTCACCGTGCCGGATCGGACTCATGGTACCAGGATCTACGTTGATGTAGGGATCCAGCCTCATGATGGTGACCTTGAGGCCACGGGCTTCCAGAATAGCGGCCAAAGAGGCTGCTGCGATGCCCTTGCCCAAGGATGAAACCACCCCGCCTGTCACGAAAATATATTTAGTCGTCATGCTGAACCTGAAGATGTTTAGGAATTACACGGGTGCGTGTCGGAGGTGTATCAAGACGGGGTCATAGTATAGCAAAGGCACCACTCCCTAACAACGGACAAAAATTTAGCAATCATCCGTGTGCAAGGATTTGCGTTACATCAACTTTGTTCCGATTGTTTGACCCTTTGCCACGCTTCTTCCATCTCATCGAGTGTGACATCGCGCAAAGTTTGACCTTTTGACTGGATAATTGCCTCCACACCGCGAAAGCGGCGTTCGAATTTGGCATTCGCCTGACGCAGCACCTGCTCGGGATCTTTTTTCAAATGCCGTACCAGATTGACCGTGGCAAACAGCAGATCCCCCAGCTCATCGGCAACCTTGGCTTCATCCCGCTCGACCTGCAGTACCTCATGCATCACCTCGTCAATCTCTTCATGCACCTTCGCCACCACGGGGCCAAGCGTATCCCAGTCAAATCCCACCGCTGCACAGCGCTTCTGGATTTTGTTGGCCCGGGTGAGTGCCGGCAATGCTAGCGGGATATCATCCAGTGCACTCAACGCGCTGGCATCCTTTTGCTGCCGCTCCTTGGCTTTTTCCGCCTCCCAATTGGCGTTGACTGCTGCGGTATCGGCAAACTCGGCCTCGGCAAACACATGGGGATGACGGCGGATCAGCTTCTCGCTGACGGTATCCACCACCGCATCAAAGCCGAACAGCCCCTGCTCACTGGCCAACTGACAGTAGAAGACCACCTGAAACAGCAGATCGCCCAACTCGCCCTTGAGGGCCTCCAGATCGTGCCGCTCTATGCTGTCGGCAACTTCATAGGCCTCCTCCAGGGTGTAGGGCACTATGCTGGCAAAGGTTTGCTTTTTGTCCCAGGGACAGCCCTGTTCCGGATCCCGCAATCGGGACATGATAGTCAGCAGATCATCGAGCTGGTAACGGGATTGGGTCATGGTGAGGTCCATTGAAAAAAAGGGGCCGTAGCCCCGTTAATCTGGCAGATGATTTACAGCCGTTTGGCGCTGACTACATCATTCATCTGATTGATTTTTGACAACATGCGATTAAGCGCCTCTATGTTGTAGATCTCCATATCAATATCGATATCGGCGGTCTGCATCTTGACGTTAGAGCGCGAACGCATGCCCAACACGTTGATCTTTTCGTTGGCGATGATGGTGGTGATATCCCGCAGCAGACCGGATCTATCATTGGCCGTGATGCGAACCGTCAGGGTATAACCGCCGGAGTAACTCTCGCCCCAGACCGCTTCGATCATCCGCTCCGGATTGCGCCGCATCAGCTCCTTGAGCTGCTCGCAATCCTCGCGGTGCACCGAGATACCCCGCCCCTGAGTGATGAAACCGATGATGCCATCTCCGGGGATCGGCTGGCAGCAGCGCGCAATATGGGTCATCAAGTTACCGACCCCTTGCACGACTATGTGTCCCTTGGGCTGGCTCTGCACCCGGTTCTGGCTCTTCTGCTCCAGCTGGGCCAGCAGTTTCTTCTCTTCCTCCTCCACGCTCGGTTTGTTGAGCTTGGTCTCGAAGAAGTTCATCAACTGATTGATGCGCATATCCCCCGCGCCGAGACCGGCCAGCAGATCCTCGTGGTCGTGGACGTTATAGCGCGCGTACACCTCACGCAGCATCTGCGCCTGGGCTTCCTTGCTCAGATGGAAGCCATGACGTTCCATCTCTTTTTCCAGCGACTCTTTGCCGGCCAGTATGTTCTTGTCCCGATCTACCTTGCGGAACCAGGAGGTCACCTTGGCCCGGGCTCGACTGGTGCGCAGGAAGCCAGTATTCGGGTTCATCCAGTCCCGACTGGGATTGGGCTCTTTCTGAGTGATGATCTCGATCTGATCCCCGGTCTGCAACGCATAGGTGAACGGCACGATACGACCATCCACCTTGGCACCGATACAGCGGTGACCGACCATGCTGTGTACCTGATAGGCAAAATCCAGCGGCGTGGCACCGACCGGCAAGTCCACCACATCGCCCTTGGGGGTGAAGACGTAGACCCGATCCTCGAACACCTGGGTGCGCAACTCGTCGACCAGGGACCCCGATTCGACCATGTCCTCTTGCCAGGCCAGCAGCTTGCGCAGCCAGGCGATGCGCTCTTCGTAACCAGAATCCTTGCCCTGAACCCCGCCTTCTTTGTATTTCCAGTGCGCGGCTATACCCAACTCGGCATCCTGATGCATCTGTTCGGTGCGGATCTGGATCTCGACCGTCTTGCCTTCGGGACCAAGCACCACGGTATGGATGGATTGATAGCCGTTGGGTTTCGGGTTGGCGACATAGTCGTCAAACTCACGCGGAATATGGTGCCACTGGGTATGCACGATACCGAGCGCGGCATAGCAATCCTGCAAGCGATGGGCGATCACTCGCACAGCGCGCACATCATAGAGATCGGAGAAGCTCAGCTGCTTCTTCTGCATCTTGCGCCAGATGCTGTAGATATGTTTCGGCCGACCATAGACATCGGCCTGCACCCCGGCCAGTTGCAGCGCCTGTTTGAGCTCCTCGACGAAGCGATGGATATAGCGCTCGCGATCCAGCCGCTTCTCGTCCAACAGCTTGGCAATCTGCTTATAAGTCTCTGGATGCAGATAACGGAAGGAGAGATCCTCCAGCTCCCATTTCAGCTGACCAATGCCCAAGCGGTTGGCCAGTGGGGCGTAGATATTGGTGATCTCCTTAGCCACCAACACCCGGGTCTCTTCATCGGCGTTTTTGACTTCCCGCAGGCAGGCGATGCGCTCTGCCAGCTTGATCACCACAGCGCGAACATCTTCCACCATGGCCAGCAGCATGCGACGCACGTTGTCGATCTGGGTATCGGAGACATCACCGGAATTCAGACTCTGCAGGAAGCGGATCGCTTCCATGTCGATGACCCCTTTGAGCAACTGGGCAATCGTTGGACCAAAGTCGTCCTCGGCCTGTTCCAGGGTCAGGTGTTTGGCTTCAACATGGGGGTAGAGGATCGCCGCGCGCAGGGTCTCCATATCCATGTGCAGGGTCAGCAGGATACCGACCATCTCGGCACTACGACTGGCCAACCGCATGGCTTCGCTATCGGTCTCGCCCAACCGGGTCTGACAATAAGCGAACACTGAATGCAGCGTATCTCGTTCCTCTGCCGCCAGTGGCAACGTATCTGTCCACTCCTGCAAATTGAAACCAGTCTTCAGATGTGTATCCCGTACCGCAACCATGGGCGTTGATCCTTATTTTTCGTGCTCTATGCGTGCTGTTCGAACAACAGTATGGTCTCGACATGACCAGTGTGCGGGAACATATCGAACAATCCCCACCGGGTCAGACGGTATCCTTCGGCATGCAACCGCTGACAATCCCGTGCCGCAGTCACCGGATTGCAAGAAACATACACAAGACGCTTGGGCGCCAGTTTCAGCAGATGAGGCATGGAGCCTGCCGCGCCCGGACGCGCCGGATCCAGCACCACCAGACTGAAGGGTTCCTTGGCCCAGGGCGCATGGACAAATGGTTCATCCAGATTGCTCTGGAAGAAGCGGACATTGCCCAGGCCATTGCGCTCGGCGTTCTGTCGGGCGCGCAACACCATCTCCATCACCCCTTCGACCCCGACCACCTCTTTCGCTCGTCCAGCCAGTGGCAAGGTGAAATTCCCCAGACCACAGAACAGATCCAGTACCTTGTCACCGGCCTCTGGCGCCAGCCAAGCCAGCACCTTCGCCACCATCTGCTCGTTGATGGTGCGATTGACCTGCAAGAAGTCACCAGGCAAGAACCCGATACTCAACTCGCCTAACCGGTAAAAAGGCGCCTCCCGGCTGGTCAGCGGCAGCGGTTGATCGGCGCATTGCAGGTAACAAGCTAACTGATGCTCCGCCGCAAACTCCCGGAGCAACGCCAGATCCCCTTCCCCCGGCTGGCCATTATGCCGCAGTAGCATCAGCGGGCCGTTATCGGCCTCACAGAGTTCGATATGGCCTAAATCCCGGAATGATTTCAACTGGTTACATAATGCTCGCAGCGGCTCTATCAGTGCCGAGAGCGATGAAACTAACACAGGGCAGGCGCTGACTTCTACCAAGTCGTGACTCAGACGGCGACGAAACCCGACCTGGGCACGGCGAGCTTTCTTGTCATATTTGATCGCCAACCGGCAGACCCGGCGATAGCGCTGATCGTCACCCGTGATGATAAATTCCGGCGCGCCCAGCTCATAACCGGCCAGACGACTGAACAGGCTCTGCACGCCGGAGACCTTGGTCTCATGCTGCAACGCCAGCGGCAGGTGTTGGGTACTGCAGCCGCCACACTGCTCATAGTGCGGGCAAAACGGAGTTTGCCGCTGCGGCGATGGGGTCAGAATTTTCTGGAGCTGGGCAAAGCCGTGCTGCTTCTTGTCATCGGTCAGACGCGCCTTGATGAGTTCGCCCGGCATGGCCCCCTCGACGAAAATGGTCTTTCCCTGATGACGGCCGATGCCGACACCGTGCAGATCCAGGCGGTCGATCGCCAGTTCCAGGGTCGAGGTTTGTTTGGGTTTGGGCTGGGGCTTGAAAAACTGGGCCATAATGCTTGGTGCCTCGGAATGGCTATGTCATGATTGCTCGCGCTTTAGGTCCGACATTGTCCCACAAGAACCCGACTATGACCAAATATGGCCTCCGCGCGCGGGTGCTGGCATTCACCATACTGCCGACCCTGATCATAGGTAGCCTGCTTGCCGGTTACTTTACGTTTCACCGGCACCAGCAGCTCGAAGAGTACATCATCGAGCAAGGCATTAGCGTCATAGAGCCGTTGGCCATCGCCAGCGAATATGGCATGAAGCAGAATAGCCGCGAGCTACTCAAACGACTGCTTGGCCTGACCCATCGCAAAAACTCCTCCTTTATCAAATCCATTGCCGTCTTCACCAAAGACAACCAGCTGTTTGTCACCTCGAATTTTCACCGTGAACTGAACATGTTGCGACTCCCCAAGGACGCGACCATCCCCGAGCTGACCTCGGTGGAATATGTGGATGATTTCATCATCTTGCGCACGCCGATCCTCGAAGAGGTGACGCTCACCGAGACCGATTTGCTGGAGAGCAAACCCCAGGCCGTGGTGGGCTACATCTCCATCCAGATGAACACGGATCGTGCCACCATCATCCAGTATCGGGATGGGGCATTGGCGATCCTGATCGTGCTGGCCAGCTTGGTGCTCAGCCTCTATTTCGGGCTGAATCTGGTGAATGTGGTGATCGATCCAATCAATCGCATGGTGCGTGCCGTCTACCAGATCCGGGAAGGTCGACTGGATACCCGGGTACGTGGCCATATGCAGGGCGAGCTGGACATGCTGAAAAACGGCATCAACGCCATGGCCAAGGCGATCGCCGAATATCACAACGAAATGCAGATGAACATCGATCAGGCGACCTCGGATCTGCGAGAGACCCTGGAGCAGATCGAGATCCAGAACGTCGAGCTGGATATGGCCAAGAAACGAGCCCAGGAGGCCGCGCGGGTCAAGTCGGAGTTCCTGGCCAACATGTCCCACGAGTTGCGGACGCCGCTCAATGGCGTGATCGGCTTCGCCAAACAGCTGTTCAAAACCCCGCTCTCCAGCAACCAGAGCGACTATCTGGGCACCATTGAAAAATCGGCCAAGAACCTGCTCAACATCATCAATGACATCCTCGACTTCTCCAAGCTGGAGGCGGGCAAGCTGTCACTGGAGCAGATCCCCTTCAGTCTGCGGGATGTGGTGAATGAGACCATGACCCTGCTCGCCCCCAGCGCCCATGACAAGGGGCTCGAGCTGTCACTGCGGGTGCACAGCGAGGTGCCGGATCTGCTCTCCGGCGATCCATTACGTCTGCAACAGGTACTGACCAACCTCACCGGCAACGCCATCAAGTTCACCGAACAGGGCAACATAGACGTCACCATCAGCCTGCAAAAGATGGTCGAGCACAATCAGGTACCCCTGCGGATCCAGATCCGCGACACCGGTATTGGCATGAGCCAGCAGCAGCAACGCCAGTTGTTCCAACCGTTCAATCAGGCCGATACCTCGATCTCCCGTCGCTATGGTGGCACGGGCTTAGGACTGGTGATTACCCAAAAACTGGTGCAGCAAATGGGAGGGACCATCGAAGTCGACTCCACTCTGGAGCAAGGCTCGCTGTTTACCATTACCTTGGGCATGCGTCTGGCGGGTCTGACGCAAGAGGAGAGCCAGCTGCACAAATCGCTGCAAGACGAACCCGTGTTGCTGATCGAAGCTGACCCTTGGGCGCGGGCCGCCTGCGAGGCGCAGTTGCTCGAGTGGAAGATGCGCGTCTCAGAGTCGCCAACCTGGCCGCCGTAGATACCCTGCAGCAACGCCACTTCATCACCCTGCTGATGGGCCTCTCCTCGATGCCGGACCTGCAGGCGATTCAACGGCAACTGGAACAGTTACCCTGCCACTTTGACCGCCTGGTCTTCCTGCTCAACTCCCACGATCCCAAGCTGCAAGAGGCCCTGCTCGGTATGGGAGCCAGCTATTGTCTGAGCAAGCCGGTTCCTCACAGCAAATTATTAGCCGCCTTGCTGGCACCCCAGAGCTTTACTCCCAGCCACCCGGCACTGCCGGTCGCTAAACCCAAGCTGGCATTGAATGTGCTGGCGGTGGATGACAACCCGGCCAATCTCAAACTCATCACCGCCATGCTGGGCGATCTGGTGAGCGAGGTGCACTCCTGCCAGAACGGTCGTCAGGCCGTCGAGCTCGCCCAGCGGCTGGAGTTTGATCTGATCTTTATGGATATCCAGATGCCAATCCTGGATGGCATCAGCGCGGCCCAAGCCATTCGTCAGGAAGGGTGCAACCAGCAGACCCCGATCATCGCCGTAACCGCCCATGCCATTCCGGGTGAGCGCGAACGCCTGATGGCACAAGGGATGGATGAGTACCTGGCCAAACCGATTGATGAGAACCAGTTGGAGCACTTGCTACAGCTATTTACCCAAACACCATCCTTGGTGCAACCGGGCCTCGTGCTGGAGAGCCAAGCAATCGCGCCATCATCTCCCAACCCAGCCACGCTCTCGGTTGCCGCGGCTTCGACCGAAAGCGGTCAGGGTCAGCTCTATGATGCCGAGCTGGCCCTGCGCCAGGCAGCCGGAAAACCGGAACTGGCGCGGGAGATGCTCGAGTTGCTGCTGGCCTCGCTGCCGGAGACGCAATCCCTGCTGGCACAGGCCAACGATCTGCTGGCCACCGAGCTGCAAGCCGGGATCCACAAACTTGCTGGCGGAGCAGCTTATTGCGGTATGCCAGCCTTGCAGGCGCTGTGTCATCAGCTGGAAAGCGCCCTGCGTCACGGCGAAACCGCCGAGACGCTGGAGCCGGAACTGCTGGAGTTGCAGGATCTGCTGCTGCAGCTGCAGACACACCTCCACCCTCAAGACGAATAACGAGGGGAAACCCACCGCAATCGCCCAAAATGACAGAAGGCAGCCCATGGCTGCCTTCTGTCTGCTTCGCGAAAAACTCAGCGGCTCTGGCGCGCCTCGATCATCAAGCGCTTCATCTCGGCAACCGCGGCAGGCAAACCTTCAAACACTGCACGGCCAATGATGGCGTGGCCGATATTCAACTCTTCCATCTCGGGGATGGCAGCGATGGGCTTGACGTTGTGGTAATGCAGACCATGACCGGCATTGACGCGCAGCCCCAGGCCATAGGCATAACGGGCGGCATCCTGGATGCGTGCCAGCTCTTCGAGTTGTTCGGCAGTGGTCGTCGCATCGGCGTAACGGCCGGTGTGGATCTCGATGTAGGGAGCCCCGGCCGCCACGGCCGCATCAATCTGACGCCGGTCGGCATCGATAAACAGCGAGACCTGGGTACCAACCGCCGCCAGACGGGCGATAGCGGCCGCGACCTTCTCCGGCTGCCCAGCGACATCCAGTCCGCCTTCGGTGGTGACTTCGGTCCGTTTTTCCGGAACCAGACAGACGAAGTGAGGCTTCACGCGACAGGCGATATCCAGCATCTCATCGGTCACCGCCATTTCCAGATTCATCCTGGTTTGCAGCGTCTGCCGCAGGATCTCCACGTCACGGTCCGTGATATGACGGCGATCCTCGCGCAGATGAACGGTAATACCATCGGCACCCGCCTGCTCGGCCAAGGCAGCCGCCAATACCGGATCCGGATAGCTAGTGCCCCGGGCATTGCGCAGAGTGGCCACATGGTCGATGTTCACACCCAGAAAAATCTCGCTCACTGCATTTTCCTCGCTGAAAGATGTTGGAATAGTTCCCGGCTCTTCAGGGGCCGGTTGCCCAGGTAGGGCTTGAGGGCCTGACGGCAAAACCGCTTGGCGGCCAGTAACTCATCGGCTGTTTCGAGACAGCCGCTGCCCATCGCCACCAGATGTCGCCCCTCGTAACGATCCATGCCTGACCCGTTCCCTGGGGCCTGCACAAAACCGTACTCCGCACGATACAGATAGTGCAGCTGCGGCTCAATGGGCAAGCCGCTCAGGGCATCGGTGGAAAAATCGAGCCCATAGCCAAGCGCTTCGAGCAGCAGCAGCTCGAACTGCCGCAGCACCGGCTCGGGAGAGCCGCCCTGGGTCAACAGTTGGAGTGCCTGACGGTAGTAATCGAAGAGTTCGTGGTAGGCAGTCTGCCGCTCCAACAGGTAGTAGAGCAGCTCATTGAGATAGAGGGCGCTATAGAGCGAGACCTCGCGCAACTGGAGAGGAGGTCCCTCCACCTCCAGTTGTTCCAGGCTCTTGAGCTCGCCTTTCCCCCGCCAGCTCACCGACAGGGGGTAAAGGGTTGCAGCAGGGCTTTGAGCGGCGAGCGGGCGCTGCGCGAGCCACGAGCCACCAGCGTCTGGCGGCCCACACCGGCGCAGAACAACTCCACCAGCTGGCTAGTCTCCCGGTAGGGACGGGTGTGCAGCACAAACGCCAGCTGCCGCTCCATGGGGAAGGCCTTAGTCGTCGCCGTAACCGAGACTGCGCAGGGCGCGCTCGTCATCGGCCCAACCGGATTTGACCTTGACCCACAACTCGAGGAACACTCGAGTCTCGAACAGGCGCTCCATATCCATCCGCGCCTCAGTGCCAATGGTCTTGAGCTTCTCGCCCTTGTTGCCAATCACCATCTTCTTTTGTCCATCCCGCTCGACCAGGATCAGACCATTGATATGGAACAGACCGTCAGCTTCGACCTTGAAGCGTTCGATTTCTACCGTGACTGAATAGGGCAGCTCTTCACCCAGAAAACGCATCAGCTTTTCGCGAATGATTTCCGAGGCCATGAAACGGGAACTACGATCCGTGATGTAATCATCCGGGAAATGGTGCTCCCCTACCGGTAGCAAAGCACGGGCCATGGTACGGATCTTGTCGACATTGGTGCCCTTCTCCGCAGACAGAGGCAATACATCGGCAAAGTTCATCTTCTGCGCCAGCATCTGGATGTGGGGCAGCAACTCTTCCTTGTCATTCAACAGGTCGATCTTGTTGATGACCAGCACCACTGGACAACGCAGGTGCTGTAGCTTACTCAGCACATGCTCATCATCCGAGGTCCAGCGGGTGCCTTCGACCACAAACAACACCATCTCGACATCACCGATAGAGCTGGTCGCCGCCCGGTTCATCAGGCGGTTGATGGCGCGTTTTTCTTCCTGATGCAGGCCGGGCGTATCCACATAGATGGTCTGATAGGCGCCATCGGTGTCGATACCCAGAATGCGGTGCCGGGTCGTCTGCGGCTTCTTCGAAGTGATACTGACCTTTTGCCCCAGGATCTGGTTCAACAGGGTGGATTTACCAACGTTAGGACGGCCAACGATGGCGATAAAACCGCAATGGGTCTGCTCTGTCATTTAAATTGCTCCAGGGCTTTTTCGGCCGCAGCCTGTTCGGCTTTGCGACGGCTGGAGCCCACGCCGATTACGGTGGCGTCAACGCCCTCGATCTCGCACTGTACCGTGAACTCCTGATTGTGGGCCTCTCCCTTGACCTTGATGACCACGTAGCTGGGTAACGGCTTGCGTTTACCCTGCAAGAGCTCCTGCAGACGTGTTTTCGGATCTTTTTGATCGGCACCAGGCCGGATCTCGTCCAGTCGGGGGGCGTACCAAGTCAGCAGTAACTGCCGTACCGGCTCCATCCCCACGTCCAGATAGATGGCACCGATCAGTGCCTCGACGGTATCCGCGAGGATCGACTCACGACGAAAACCACCGCTCTTGAGCTCGCCCGGGCCTAGGATCAGGTATTCGCCCAGATCAAACTCCCGCGCCAGCTCGGCGAGCGTCTTCTCGCGCACCAGAGTGGCGCGCATGCGGCTCATATCGCCTTCGCTGACATCCGGAAAGCGGTGAAACAGCACTTCGGCAATCACCAGACTCAGGATGGAGTCCCCGAGAAACTCCAGACGTTCATTGTGCCGGGAACCCGCACTGCGGTGGGTGATGGCCCGCTTGAGCAGATCTTCGTCGACGAAGGTATGACCGAGTTTTCGTTCCAGTCGTTTCAGCTTGTCCATCACTGGATGCCACCTATACGGTTGAATCGCACGCCGGTCGGGATCCAGCCCGGGATGGGTGAACCCGGATCACGCTCGAACTCGAAACTGATCCAGATGAACACCGCTTTACCGACCAGATTGCGCTCCGGTACAAAACCCCAGAAGCGACTGTCCTTACTGTTATCCCGGTTGTCACCCATGGCGAAGTAGTGGCCTTCCGGCACCACCCACTCATCCGCCTCGTTACCCGGCTGATGGAAATACATGGGGACATAATCGGGTTGCTGCGGATTTTTCAGGATCCGGTGACTGACATTGCCCAACTGTTCCTGATAACGCTCCAGCGGGACACCACCCTGGATAAAGTCACCGCTGCTGAGAAAGGTCTGCTCGACTTTGGCAATCGCCGGGCAATCCTGGCTACCCGCACAGGCTGGCTGGATAAACAGCTGCTTGTTGCGATAGATGATGCGATCCCCGGGTAAGCCCACCACGCGCTTGATGTAATCCACCGTCGGCTCTTCGGGATATTTGAACACCACCACATCACCGCGCTTCGGGTGTCCAGTCTCCAGCAAGGTGCTGTTGTTCAGCGGCTCCTTGACCCCATAGGCAAACTTTTGCACCAGGATAAAATCCCCGACCAGCAGGGTCGGCATCATGGAGCCGGACGGGATCTGAAACGGTTCAAACAAGAAGGAGCGCAATACCAGCACGGCGGCGATGACCGGAAACACGCCTTTGCACTGTTCGACCCAACCCGGCTCACGCATCAGCGTCTCTATGGTGCCCGCATCCAGCGCCTTGCCGGTGGCCGACTCCGCCTTCAACACACGCCGTTGCCGCCACGGCAGCAGCACGAAGCGGTCCAGCAACCACACCAGACCGGTCAGCAGAGTGGCGCCGATCAGTAACAGGGAAAAGGTATTGGCCATCAATTACTATCCTTACCAACATGCAGAATCGCAAGGAAGGCCTCTTGTGGCACATCCACACGCCCCACGGACTTCATCCGTTTTTTACCTTCTTTTTGTTTGTTCAGCAGTTTCTTCTTCCGACTGACGTCACCACCATAACACTTGGCCAGTACGTCCTTACGCATCGCCTTGACAGTGCTGCGGGCAATGACATGGTTGCCAATTGCAGCCTGGATGGCGATGTCAAACATCTGCCGCGGGATCAGCTCGCGCATCTTCTCCACCAATTGACGGCCGCGGAACTGGGCATTGTCCTTGTGGGTGATGATGGCCAGTGCGTCGACGCGCTCACCATTGATCAGAATATCCAACCGCACCATGTCAGCCGTTTCGAAACGCTTGAAACCATAATCCAGCGACGCATAACCGCGACTGGTGGACTTCAGACGATCAAAGAAGTCGAGTACCACTTCAGCCATCGGGATTTCATAGGTCAATGCCACCTGATTGCCGTGGTAGACCATGTTGGTCTGCACACCGCGCTTCTCGATACACAGGGTAATCACGTTGCCGAGGTATTCAGACGGTACCAGAATATGACATTCGGCAATCGGTTCGCGCACTTCGACGATGCTGGTGATCGCAGGCAGCGCGGACGGGCTGTCGATGTGGATGGTGGTGCCATCGGTCTGTTCAATCTCGTACACCACGGTCGGGGCCGTGGTGATCAGATCCAGATCGTATTCCCGCTCCAGACGCTCCTGGATGATCTCCATGTGCAGCATGCCGAGGAAGCCACAACGGAAACCGAAGCCCAGTGCGGTCGAGCTTTCCGGTTCGAAGAACAAGGAAGCATCATTCAGGGAGAGCTTGTCCAGCGCATCACGGAACGCTTCATAATCTTCCGAAGAGATAGGGAACAGACCGGCATAGACCTGGGGTTTGACCTTCTTGAAGCCAGGCAGCGCCTTATCGGCACCGTTCTTGGCATGGGTCAGGGTATCGCCGACCGGCGCACCGTGAATGTCCTTGATGCCACACACCACCCAACCCACTTCGCCACAACCCAGTCCGTCGGTATCCTTGCGCTTCGGGGTCGAGATGCCGAGGCGATCGACACCCCACACCTGACCGGTGCTCATCACCTTGATCTTGTCACCCTTCTTCAGGCTGCCGTTTTTAATCCGCACCAGGGAAACCACCCCCAGATAATCATCGAACCAGGAGTCGATGATCAGCGCCTGCAGCGGAGCGGCCGGATCACCCTCAGGAGCCGGGATCTTCTGGACTATGGTTTCCAGCACGTCATCGACACCGAGACCTGTCTTGGCGGAGCAACGCACCGCGTCCATGGCATCGATACCGACGATGTCTTCGATCTCCTCGGCGACCCGCTCCGGTTCGGCTTGTGGCAAGTCAATCTTGTTGAGCACAGGCACCACTTCCAGCTCCATTTCCAGAGCTGTGTAGCAGTTGGCCAGAGTCTGTGCCTCAACCCCCTGACCGGCGTCCACCACCAACAGCGCCCCTTCACAAGCGGCCAGCGAGCGGGAGACCTCATAGGAGAAGTCGACATGGCCCGGGGTATCAATGAAGTTCAGTTGGTAGGTTTGACCATCTTTGGCCTGGTAGTTCAGGGTCACACTCTGTGCTTTGATGGTGATGCCGCGTTCGCGCTCGAGATCCATGGAATCAAGCACCTGCTCTTGCATCTCGCGGGTAGAAAGACCACCGCAGATCTGGATCAGGCGGTCGGAGAGAGTCGACTTACCGTGGTCGATGTGCGCAATAATGGAGAAGTTTCGAATCTGTTTCATGGCTTATTCAGTCAATAGGTAAGCGTCACCTGACGCATAGAGGCGGGATTTTACTGGATTAGTGGGGTAACGGCTATCGCTTAGTCGGTTTGCTGCGCCGGAATGTTCAGCCCCAGCATCACCGGACGGTAAAAACCACCGCCCAGGCGCTTGGCGCCGAGTCGAGCCAGCAAGAAGCCAAGACCGCCGCCCAGCAGAGCACCGATGATCTCGGAGGGTTCCTCTCCTACCGGCCACTGCACTGAAACCAGCTTGCCAGCCAGGGCGCCGAGCAGCAAAAACAGCACCGGCACCATGTAAACCAGCAAGGCACTGGTCAATAAGCTACGTTCGGGAATGCCAATGCGCACCTGCTGCCCGACATGCACCGGGGCTGTGAGGGCAATTTCCAGCAGTTGCGGCCGACCCGGCATCGCCTTGGCGATGGTGCCGACACCACAGCTTTCCTGTTGATGGCAGTGACCACAGGCGCTCTTGCGGCGACATTCTACTTGCGCCCAGGTATCGCCAACGGCCACCACGGTAGCAACGGATTCAATCATGGTCTGACCCCCTTGGCGAGTGAATGCAGTGATTCGGCTATCCGTTGCGCCGTCTGCGCAGGAACTTCGCCCACCACTGTCACTTCAACCTTATGATCATTCAACAGGCGGAGCAAGCTAGTCGCACCCTGTCGGACCAGTTGTTCGCCCATCCCGCTCTCAGGCGCCGACAGGTAGATAGAGACATCGACCAAGCCATCACTGACCATCATGTAATCGACCATTTCTCCGGTTCCCACCAGGGGATGGCGATCGGTGGACATCACCCGGAACCCCTTGGGTAACCAACCCGGCGCCCAACCCAGCTCCTGTTGCGGCGCCTGGTAGGCTTGTTCCGTGGTGACGGCGCGGGGCAAGGTGACCTTATCCAGCGCCAATAACCAGCTGCTGGGCTCCGGCATGATCCGCAAGTCCACCCCCATGAACTGCTCGACCAGATTGCCGCCCTCGTCGATCAGATCCAGACGCAACAACAGGCCGGAGGCCTGCTCCAGCCAGAGCACAAAACCATATTTGCTGGGATCTTTGGGTGCCAAGCGCACGACCTGAACCGGCAAACCAGCAATGCGGTTGCGCCCGGTGACCACAGGATCATAGCTTTTCAGCACCTGCTCGAGATTCATACCCAGCACCGCAGACCAGAACCCGGGCATCCGTGCGCCGCTCAGGGTGTAGGGATCAGATCCTGCCTCGAAGAAGCTGATCTCGTTATTGCGCTTGAGATATTCACTCGGACGGCCATTGAGGTAGATGAGATGGGAAAGCTCGCTCTCCTCGGACACTGCATGGGAAAAACGCAGCGGCTCTATGGTTCCCTGACGGACCTTGATCAGCGAGAGCTCGAAATTGTAGTGGTGATAGGCCCGCTGCATCTGTTGCAACAAGGCCTCGGCAGATGGGGTATCTGTCGAGGCCCGGGCACAGGTGAAGAGAGCGGCAAGAAGCAAAACCAGAGTCAACAGCCGCACGAAGAAGGTCTCTCCTGATTATTCATTAGCCTGATGCAGACGTTGCTGCAACTGATGGTCACGCAAGAAAGCCGCGATGCGCTCCCGCTCCGCCTGGCGCTGTTCCTGGGTCATGGCCGGTTGCGGCACATGCTCCAACGGCTGACGGTTGGTTTGAAAATTAACGCTGACCGGGGTCGCCACCCCGCCAAAGGGAACCGTATTCAACACCGGTGTCGGTGCCAACTGCGGGTTATTAGCCAGCTGATACTGTTGTACGCCGAGGATGGACACGGCAGCGACCGAGGCGGCGATGGCAAACTGGCCACCATATCGCAGCAAGGAGACCGCCATCGGCTGAACTCGTTCGCGCCACGAAGCCGGACGCGGAGCCAGAATAGTCGGTTCATCCTGCAATGCCAGAGCAACCCGATCGGCCAGATCGAACATCAAAGTGGCAGGTAACTCATCGCGCATCGCATCACCCACCAGATGATAACGAGCCCAAGTCTCCTGCTGTTCCTTGTCTTGTGCTACGGATTTGAGCCAGCTAGCCTCGGCGGCTTCGCCATCCATCAGCACTGAAATCCGTTCATTATTCGCCATAGTCAATCTGACTGCTCCTATTAGCGCTGCAACAAGGGCTGGATCCGTTTATCGATTGCTTCACGAGCCCGAAAAATTCGTGAACGGACAGTCCCCACCGGACAATCCATCACCTCAGCGATTTCGTCATAACTCAGACCTTCGATCTCCCGAAGGGTAATGGCTGTCCGCAAATCTTCTGGCAAGCTCTCCAGAGTCAAGGAGACTTCCCGCCGAATTTCCGCCGACAACATCAGATTTTCTGGATTGGCCACCTCATGCAGGTTCTCAGCCCCTTCATAAGTTTCCGCATCCTGACTATCCACATCCATATCGGGCGGGCGACGCCCCTGAGCGACTATGTAATTCTTCGCCGTATTGACGGCAATTCGATACAACCAAGTGTAAAAGGCACTCTCGCCGCGAAAATCCGGGATGGCTCGGTAAGCTTTGATAAAGGCTTCCTGCGCCACGTCTGGGACATCCCCAGGATTGTTCACATACCTCGACACCAGACTGACCACCTTATGCTGGTACTTTTTCACCAACAAGTTGAAGGCGTTTTTATCGCCGCGCTGTATGCGCTCAATCAACTGCTGATCAATACTGTTCTGGTCGCTCATTGGAGCCGGAAAACCCCCATCAGGTCGTAGCCACTGTCGGCTCGAAATAAGCGCATATAATCAGACACACTGTTTTTATAAAAGTTCGCGCTTATGCAAAAAAACGTGATCCAGGCTGCATCGAATCAGCAAATTGGGCTAACATGAGCCTTTCCCACCCAAGCCAATGATACTTATGAAACAGAACGTTGAATACAGCTGTGATGTTCTTATCATTGGCAGTGGTGCCGCCGGCCTCTCCCTCGCGTTGCGTCTTGCTGAACACGTGCGGGTGATGGTATTGAGCAAGGGACCCTTGAGTGAGGGGGCCACCTATTATGCCCAAGGAGGCATCGCTGCCGTTTTCGATGAAAAGGACAGTATCGAGTCCCACGTCAGCGACACCCTGAATGCCGGAGCCGGTCTATGTGACCGGGATGCGGTCGAGTTTACCGCCCGCAATGCCAAGCGTTGTATCGAATGGCTGATCCAGCAAGGTGTACCTTTCGATCAGGTGGAGTCAACCACGGAAGATGGCCTGCCGGCTTATCACCTGACTCGGGAAGGTGGCCATAGCCATCGCCGCATTTTCCACACCGCCGATGCTACCGGCAAAACGGTACAGATCACGCTCGTGGATCAGGTGCGAAGTCACCCGAATATCCAGTTGATGGAGCGCTTCAATGCGGTCGATCTCATCACCACCCGCAAGCTGGGTCTGCCCGGTAACCGGGTGCTGGGTGCCTATATCTGGAACCGCAACCGCGAAGAGGTCGAGGTGGTCCGCGCCCGCTTTGTGGCGGTGGCGACCGGAGGAGCCTCCAAGGTCTATCAATACACCTCGAATCCAGACGTCAGCTCCGGCGACGGTATTGCCATGGCCTGGCGCGCCGGATGTCGGGTGGCCAACATGGAATTCAACCAGTTCCATCCCACCACCCTGTTCCATCCGGAGGATCGCAACTTCCTGCTCACCGAAGCCCTGCGCGGTGAGGGCGCCTATCTGCGCCGTCCCGATGGCTCGCGCTTCATGACCGATTTCGACCCCAGAGGCGAACTGGCCCCCCGCGACATAGTCGCCCGCGCCATCGACTACGAGATGAAGCGTCTGGGAGCCGATTGCATGTATCTGGATATCAGCCATAAACCGGCCGATTTCATCGTCAAGCACTTCCCGACCATCTATGAACGCTGCATGAAGATCGGCATCGACATCACCAGCCAGTCGATTCCTGTGGTACCGGCCGCACACTACACCTGTGGTGGCGTGATGATCGATCACAAGGGCCAGACCGATGTGCCCGGCCTGTATGCCATTGGTGAAGTCTCTTATACCGGCCTGCACGGTGCCAACCGAATGGCCTCCAACTCCTTGCTGGAGTGCGTGGTCTTCGCGCATGCCGCTGCCGAAGATATTCTCGCCCGTCTGCCGATGAGCAGTGAGCCGCCCTCGCTACCGGCCTGGGACGAGAGCAAGGTGATCGATTCTGACGAAGAGGTGGTCATCCAGCATAATTGGCATGAGCTACGGCTATTTATGTGGGATTACGTCGGCATAGTTCGCACCGATAAACGCTTGGCTCGCGCCAAACGGCGGATTGATTTACTCAAGCAGGAAGTTCAGGAGTACTACACCAATTTCCGCGTCTCGAATAATTTGCTGGAGTTGCGCAATTTGCTGCAGGTGGCCGAATTAATTGTCCATTCCGCGATTAGCCGTAAGGAGTCGCGAGGCTTGCATTACAACCTGGATTATCCGGATCAGTTACCCAATCCGACACCCACCATTCTAATCCCGGAAAATTTCTGATCCGGATGGCGTGATGAAACATGAATGAAGCGAGGGGCATTAGCCCCTCGCTTGTTTTCAGATCACAGCATTAAATACCGAACCTGGACAGCATAGCGAATGATCTCGGTGGCTATTTGATAATCTCGTCGATCACATCGACGATACTCTGGGTATGACGCTTATAGGCGACGACACCATTTCTTTTTTCAATCAGACATAACGAATAACTACCGCTGATATCCTGGATCCCCAAGGACTTCAAGCGCTCGATCCGTGCCTTGAAACTATCGATCTCCTTGCGCAGCCGATCTTCCTTGGAGCTGTATGAGATAAAGCCGCCGCTCACTGACTCTCCCGCTGTGGTCAACGAAGCACCGACCGTCAATGACTTATGATTGTGGCTGACCTCAAAAACGCTATGGGCATCCGGTGAGCGCTCTTCGACCTCCGGATATTTCAGCGAAATTTTCACATCCTTATAGGTGCCAGTAATGGTCTTGCCTTCTGGATGATCCGTGACCAGAAAATCATTTTCCTTCATATAACTGGCGGCGAAACTTTTGATTTCAGCAATCATATTCGCCACCGAAGATATAAATTGTTCATGCCTTATTTTACTGAGTCGGTCGAACTCTTCCTTGACGTCGGCATGTTCCCTGATTAAAGCCAGACTCATAATGCTACTCCTGTGCAATGAATTACTTCATGGTATGAAATGAACTATTGTAAAAAATTGATCCACGCCAGAAAGAGTAGAAGAGAAAACCGAACTGTCAGCACAGATTAAGCAATAAAATAGACAGGCATTAACAATGCATATTCAACAGCGGATCGATGCGAATAAATAATATCAAGAAAACACCTGAGCATTACCCTCACAACCAAGGCTATATCACACGCAACGAAAATATAAGGCCAGAGATAACACCATGCGATGAATCGTCATGATTCGGTACATAACGTAATATACCGAGCCAGACGCCGATATTCCGGCGGCGCCAGACTGTCGGCAAATATCCATAACCGACAGGGTTGAGGTCCTTGCAAATCCAGCCACAAGAAGCCAGGACCGACGCGCGATCCAATCCCCAGGGCATAACGCCGCTGCTGCCAGTACAGCCCGTCATCCACCCATTCCAGGGTGAACCGACGCCGGTTGGCCTGGTACAAGGATAGCTCAGACTCACGGCCAGGATCAGTAGGCACCCCAGTCCATAGGATTTCGGCAACCACTCCCAGCTCAGCGCGGCCACCAGCAGGTACCCGGCCAGCAACAGCAGTTGATGCCACCCAGAGGGCTCAACCGAGATGACGTGTCTGGTGGTGGTCACGGATCACCTCAATCAACTCCCGGAATTCGGCATCAACCGGTGACTCACCACGCAACAGCCAGCGGAATAACTCCAGATCCGAAGACTCCAGCAGCCGCACAAAACCACGCTGGATCCGCTCGCTCAACTGCGGCAGATCCTCATCCATAAACGGCCGCAAGATGACATCCAACTCCAGCATGCCACGACGACACTGCCAACGCAGCCGCTCCCACTCCTTGTCATCTAACATCTGTGTCCCCCGAATATTCCGCATCCGCCATGGTAACAAGCTCGCTTTCCGGCTGACAAACGGCATTCCCATCATTACCATGAAGGTCACAAAAACGGATGCCTCCTCGAGGCCCAATCAGGAATTGCCAATGACCGATGCCTTCTCTTTGCCTGCACTCAGTCCCACCGAGCCTGGCCGTTATCTCCTCTCCCGCCTGGCTGTCATCCGTCTGACGGGCACCGACCGAGTCAAATACCTGCAGAGCCAGGTCACCTGCGAGGTGACCGCACTGCTTCCCGGTCAGCAGAGCCTGGGCGGATACTGCGACGCCAAAGGTAAGCTATGGGGCGAGTTTCGCTTGGTGGTGCTCGAGGATGCCTTATTGCTGCTGACCGAACGCAGCCTGCTGCCGCGGATGTTACCGGAGCTGAAAAAATATGGCGTCTTCTCGAAAGTCGAAATCCTCGATGCCACAACCGACTATTCGCTGCTGGGTGTGGCAGGCCAAGGCAGCGATAGCTGGTTTCAGGCACAGTTCGGTCTGGCCGACAGCGGCCTGCTCCCCGATGGCATGGCCATTCGCATCACCCCGGATCGCTGGCTTCTTGCCCGCGCAGCAGTACAGCCGGTGCCATCGCTGCCGGAACAGGCCGAAGCCGACTGGTGGGGACAGGAGATCCTGGCGGGTTTTGCCTCATATGAGTGCCATCCATCAGGGCGAGTACATACCGCAGATGCTCAATCTGCAGGCTCTGGGCGGGATCAGCTTCAGCAAAGGTTGTTATATGGGTCAGGAGACAGTGGCCCGTGCCAAATACCGGGGTGCCAACAACCGCGGCCTGTTTATTTTGCAAGGTCGTGCCGACCAGACGGTGCAGCCCGGAGAGTCGCTAGAGCGGCAACTCGGCGAACAGTGGAAGCGCTCCGGTCAGGTTCTGGATGTGTGGCAACACGAGGGGCTGATACTGGTCACGGCCGTATTGCCGCTGGATACCGAGCTGGAGGCCCATTTCCGCATCAAAGATCAAATCGCCAGTCAGTTACGGCCGTTGCCGCTGCCCTACTCTCTGCTCGACTAACATCCGCGTCGTAACGACCGCACCAGGACCCGGCCTCGGTCGGGTCATATTCCGCAAGTTGGCGCTAGTGCAGGATCAGCAGATCACCGTGCGCTTGCTGCAACAGAGCGGGAACATGACTGCCCATGGTGAGATGGGCCGCCTGCGTGCGACCGGCGCCGACAATCAACAATTGGCTTTGTACCGAAGCCCGGGCTTGTGCCAGCAAGAGCCCGAGATCTCCCCGAACTACCTGCCAGCTTTGGGGAGGGTGAGGCAAACGGACCAGCCAGTCTGCCAGCTGATGCTCCGCCTGGCTCAGGGCCGCATCAGCTTGCTGCTCGGTTTGACCCACCGGAGTTTCCAGCACCGAAACCACCGCCAGTTTCGCGTCCAACGCACGAGTCACACGATCGGCTCGAACCAACAATCCCTTCCCTTCCTCATTGAGTGGTAAGAAAAGCTGAAACGTCAGCGGTTGGCTCCAGAAGGGACGATTGCCATCCAGCACCAGCACATCGTGATGATGATGGGGTAACCCGGCCAGTTCCCCGCCCCATCCAGCTGTGAAACCGGCATGTTGCTGCGCTCCCAGGATCAATAAATCACAGTGCAGTTGCGCCAGAGTGCGCTGGATCGCCGCGGCAACCGACCCCGACTCGACGCGACACTCGCCCAACTGGCAGGGCAGCGTGGCAACCTGCCGAGTCAGATAATCCAGGCTCTCCTGTTTAAGGCGCAGCAGGCTCTCGCTGCCAGCCAGTCCGGAAAATGGCTCATCCAGCGGCAGCACGCTTAGCACATGCAAACGCGCCGCCATTAACTGCGCCAGTTTACTGGCACGCTGCAACAGGTAGCTCACATCGTGCTGAAGATCCACGCTGACCAAGAGCTGACGGTAGTCCATGCGCAACCTCCACTGACAACGACCATTCCTTCTATCAGGCTAGGAAGTGAAGCAGCGATCTGCCAGTTACTCACGAAGAAAGCGGCGATTCTCCCGAGCCTGGTGCTACCGACTCTGGCGCCGCAGACTCTGGCGCTGCTGGCTTATCCTGGGCGGTCGCTGAATTCAGTGCCTGCTCATTGGTGACCCGGCGGATCGCACTGTACAGATCACTGCACAAGCGGATGCCCTCATCCCCTTGCTCAATACCCGCCAGATGCAGCCAGCGAGTCAGGGTGGTTCGCCGTCCCGCCAGCCAGAGACGGCAGCCCTGTTGTTGCAATGCCCGCTGCAAATCGGCCAGCATGCTCATGACACTAATGTCCAGGTGGGAGAAGCAAGAGACGGCATCGACAATGATCAAGCTGGGTGGCTGCGGCGCCTGACGCAAAGAGGCCAGCACCCGACGCTTGAAATAGGGGGCATTGAAATAGCTCAGCGAGGCGTTAAAACGGTACACCACCACATGAGGAATGGCATGGATACCCCGGTTGTGTCCCAACGCATGTACCACCCCCGACGCATCCACCCCCAGCAACTGATCACTAGGCCGCATCATACTGCGCAAAAACTGGAACAGACCCAGTAACACCGCCAAGGCGATACCGGGCATAACCCCGACCGTCAGCACCGCAAGGAGGGTGATCCATGCCAGCGCGAAAGCCCCGGGATCACTGCGCCGCAAAGCCCACAGACTAGGAAAATCGGTCAAGCTGGCAGCTGAGACCAGCAGGACCACGCCCAAGGTCGCCAATGGGATATATTGCAACGGCGTGACCAAGAAAAACGTCACACTCCCGATGGCCAGTGCCGCAACGACCGAGACCATCTGGCTCATGCCACCTGCGGCATCGTTGACCGCCGTTCGTGAGGCGGCACCGCTAATGGCAAATCCCTGCGAGAAGGCCGCGGCGATATTGGCCAACCCCAAGGCACGAAACTCCTGATCGGCATCAATTTCGTAATCGCGTTTGGCCGCAAAACTGCGGGCGGTGAGCATCATGCTGACAAAACTGACCAGGGCCAGGTTCAACGACGGCATGACCAACTCCCGCAGCAACGAGGGTGGAAATGCCGACCACTGCACGTTGGGTAAGCCGCTGGCCAGCGGCCCCAGCGTCTGCACCTCAAACTGCTGCAAATCCAGTCCAAACGACAGCAGCGCGCAGGCCGCCATGACCAGCAGAGTGCCAGGCCAGGCCGGTTGCCAGCGACGCAACAGCAACAGACATAGCAGCGTGAGCAGGCTGATCCCCACCGTGGGGCCGTGCATCTGGCGCAGATATTCGAAGCTGTTTGCCAGCCGCTCGATCAGACCCCGATCGGCATAATGAAAGCCGAAGATGCGAGCCAGCTGCCCGACCATGATGGTGATGGCCACCCCATTGAGCAGCCCCATCAGGATCGGTTGCGACAGAAAATCCGCCAGCGTACCAAATCGCAGACGGCTGCCCAGCAGACACCAGATACCGGTCATCAGCGTCAGTACCACCACCAGCTGCCAATGTCGCACCGGATCCCCGGCAGCCAACGGTGTGACCACGGCAGCGATCACCGCACAAGTGGCGGCATCCGGGCCTATCATCAACTGACGGGAAGAACCAAACAGGGCATATACCAGCATGGGCAGAATGCAGGAGTAGAGCCCGGCGATCGGGCTGACACCCGCCAACGCCGCATACGCAATGGCGACCGGCAAGGCCACCGCCGCCACCGAGAGGCCCGCTCGTAGATCCGCGCGCCACCATTCCCGGCGATAATCCAGCAGCGATGCCAAGCCTGGGGCCAGTCGTGCCAGATTCAATTTAGTCCACATATTGCACACTCCCTGTCACTCACTCGGTGCACCATGGCGACCATGGGTGGCCAGATCTTAATTATGAGCCATGATACTTAACATCCATGTCCGGATCGCGATAACGCCAAGAGCCGGACATTCGCAACTCTTATCTTGTGACTAGATTGGCTATTCCGACAAAATTGGGTAATTTGAATGCAATCCTTACTGTTGAGTTTTCACCCTATGTTGATGCTCAGCCGATCCCGCATCCTGGCTATAGGGCTGTTATGGTTGGCAACCTTGCCCGCGCAAGCCGCCGATGCCATTACCCTGCAACTGAAATGGGTACATCAGTTCCAATTCGCCGGTTATTACATGGCGCTGGAAAAAGGCTTCTATCGCGATGCCGGACTGGCGGTCACGCTACGCCCCAATGGCTATGCCGGTAGCTACGTATCGCCGGTGGACGCCGTGCTGAGCGGTGATGCAACCTATGGTATCTCCAACTCGGGGCTGGTGCGCGAGTACGCTCAAGGCAAGCCGATTGTCGCTCTGGCGGCCACCTTGCAACACTCAGCGGTCAGCTGGCTGGTGCTGGATCGCCCCGATATTCGTAATCTGCACGATCTGGTCGGCAAACGTCTGATGACCGTTTTTCCCTTGAGCGAAAGCGTCGAATTACTCGCCCCGTTTTCCAGTGAAGGGCTAGCGCTGGACAAGCTGAACCTGGTGCAAACCGGCTTCGATTTACAACCGTTGATCGACGGCGAAGTCGATGCCTACGACGCCTATGTCACCAACGAGCCGTACCAACTGGAACAAAAGGGGATCCCCTATCAGCTGATTGATCCTCGCACCTACGGCATCGATTTCTATGGGGATGTGCTCTTCACTTCGCGCAATGAATTATTGTTCCATCCCGAACGCGTGCAAGCATTTCGTCAGGCGTCGCTGCAAGGCTGGAACTATGCCATGAGCCATATTCCAGAAACCATCCAGTTGATTCGCCAGCGCTATGCCCCCGAAAAAACGGTTGATCAGTTGCAATTTGAAGCCAATGCCATGCTCAGGTTGATGCAATCCGACCTCATCGACATCGGCCATATGAACCGTTGGCGCTGGCAGCGAATTGCCGAAATACAGCTGGATCACGCACAAGCCAGCAGCCTGGACTTGAGTAATTTCCTATATAGCGACGACCAGTTACACAGCCTGGTCGCTGACTACTTGCGCATCATCGGCTATGTATCCCTGCTGGCCGGCGCTCTGCTGCTGATCACGGCTTGGTACTGTCGCCTGAACCAACGACTGCGGATGGAAATCAGCGCCCGACGCGAAGCTGAAACCCGGCTGCGGCAAATGTCGGAAACCGATGCCCTGACCGGACTGCACAATCTGCGTTATATCAATGAACAGTTGAGTGCCGAGCTGGCGCGTTACCAGCGCTATGGCCACGAATTCTGCGTCGTGATGCTGGATATCGATTTTTTCAAATCGGTCAATGATAACTGGGGCCATCCCGCCGGTGATCGAGTCCTTCAGCAATTCGCACAGCGCTTACAAGAAAAAACCCGTCATACCGACACCTTGGCTCGCATCGGGGGCGAGGAGTTTTTGGTCCTGCTACGTAACGTATCGCTGGAACAAGCGCTAGTGGTCGCCGAGGGAGTACGTCAGCACATCGAATCCTCCTCGTTCGAACTCGGTAACCAACACCGTCAGCCGTTGACCGCTAGTATCGGCGTCTGCGCGGTTACCCCGGAGACCGTGGAAGTCAGCGAACTTTTTGCTCGCGCCGACCAAGCCCTGTATCAGGCCAAGTCACAAGGGCGCAATCGCATCGAGCTAGCCCGCGAATCCCTTTCCAGCCCTCCCCAACTGGCGACCGATAGCCCGAGCTAGTTTGCCGTTGCGGTGGCCGCCGAGCTCGCAGGCAATAATGCACTACCAGCCGCCTCCGCCGCGGGTTGGACTTGGCCCTGTACCGCAGCAGCCGCCTGATCCTGGAGCTGTTGCTGCAAGCTGGCTGGAGTCAACAGTGCCTGCATGGCCTGTGGCCAAACCGGAACCGTTGCGGCTGCGCCCGTGGTTTCTGCGGCAGCATTCGCCAATGGCTCACTGAACACGGCTGATTTACCCTGTTGCTGTAACAGCACGGCCATTTGATTGGTTTGCGAGTTCCAGACAAAACCGGCCTTATCCGCCAGTGGGCCAGTAACCTTGTTGTTAGACAGCACATAAAACAGCGGGCCTTCTTGCTGGATCTCGTCTGCGGTCTTGAGCAGAGTCACCGCAGTGCCATAATGCTCGCCCAATAGGGGTTGCATCCGATCCTTGATCAGTGGCTGCTCAAACAAGTTCACCTCGTTCGGGTCAAAGCCAACCAGGGGCTTGAGGAATGCCCACATCAATTGACTCTGAGCTCCCGCCAGCAAGGGGGCCACACAGCCACTCAATAACAGACTGACCAACAAGACTTTTAGTAGTCTCCGAACATGCATGTAACTCACTCCATGGTTTAAGCTGATTGGCGACTCGGCATGATACCTTGTGCCGTCTACGTACCGTAGTGAAATTCACCGTCGAGACCGCGCAGTTCTCATATGAGCAATTCGAGTTATATCCCCCGAAACCGTACGCAAAGAACTCAATGACGTTTAATCACGTATCCGGCGCCAGCGGATACCGGTTAACAAGCGTGGAAAATGATGCTAAATATCCAGCACCCCTTGTTCTCTGGTTAGCACGGCAGGATCAAGGATATAAACAACAGAATATGAACCAGAGACGGGAGCAACTTATGATGAGATGGCCAGTCATAGTGATATTACTACTTGCCGGAACCACTGCCTGCAGTGAAATGAAGGCAACCGGCAAAACCATTGGCCATACCACACGGGACGTCACCCGAGAGATTGGGCATACCACACGAGATGTCACCCGGGATATTGGTCATGGCACCCGGGACATGGTGACAGGGGTCAAAGATGGTTGGGAAGAAGAGGCCGAGTAATGCTCACCACGGCAGTGTGAACAAA
>Ga0183099_1000559_pt1 | contig 26222 bp, 17 predicted proteins | sample Biomet1_FD_127788 | JGI IMG/M metagenome (GOLD analysis project Ga0183099, IMG submission 127788) | Microbial communities from bioreactor (seeded with anoxic lake sediment) at LBNL, California, USA - Biofuel metagenome 1 | ecosystem: Engineered > Bioreactor > Anaerobic > Unclassified ...
ATTCTCGTTTCCGTCTTCATAATCACCCGCCAATGGGTTTAGCTCAATGCCTTGCTGCTGATGCAGAAATAACCCACTGCATCAGCACCACAAGCGATATATATCCAGACAGAATGTGGGTGGGAAACACCGATGGTGCTCGCCATCTGAACAGCATTGGGCATATCGATGATGTAATAACTAAAGCGAAAGAACACTATCAGTTTGTTTTAGTTGATATTCCACCTTTACTGCTATGCGCCGATGCCGAATTGCTTGCCCATAAATTACAACATTTACTACTGGTCGTTGAAGCAGCTGCAACCAGCCGAGGCGAATTAAAACGTGCCGGACGTCTGTTGGAAAAAGTAGCACCTTCCGCAGTAGGCCTGGTTGTTAATCGTGTTCAACCATTCCAAGGTGGCGGTTATTTACGGGAGTCCATGATTGAATATCTGACCGCGCGAAAATCAACAGACTATTTCTCTCAGCCGTCATGGCACACAACGCTCAAGATGCACTTCGTCAATTTCAGTTGGAATCCATTTCATTATCTGACTCAGAAACGTAAATCAGGGAAAACATTATGAACTTACTGAATCAGTTTCAGCGTGTCTATATTGTCAATTTAGCCGAACGTCATGATCGCCGCAAAGAGATCGAGATAGAGCTGAACCAGCTCGGCCATAACGTCGATGGTCAGAAAATTCGTTTTTTTTCAGCTATTCGTCCTGAGCAGCCCGATGCGTTTCCCAGTTGCGGCGCCCGTGGTTGTTTTTTAAGTCATCTGAATATCTTAAAAGAGGCATTGCGCGATGGCTTAGATAATTTATTGATATTGGAAGATGACTTAACGTTTTATACAGCCTGTCACGCAGTTACAGCGCCGATGACTGAACGAATATCGCGCAATGATTGGGATTTCGCTTATCTGGGCCATAACGAACTTACCAGCCAAACTGAATCACCAGCGTGGCTGGTAACTGGGAACCCGGTTGCGACCACCCACTTTTACGCCATTAATGGCCACATACTGCCGCAACTTGTCGCATTTTTAGAGTCTTGCTTAATGCGGCCCGCAGGGCATCCACAAGGCGGAGCCATGCATGTCGATGGCGCATATTCTTTCTTCCGCATGAATAATCCGCATGTGGTTACATTACTATCATCCCCCTCTTTGGGCGGGCAACGAAGCTCCCGCAGCGACATTTATCCCAATAAATGGTATGACCGCATTGCATTTACCCGTCAATTAGCCACATTCGCCCGAGGGCTGAAAAATAAGAAAAGCAAAATTCTCACGCGCATTACGGGGGATAATCTATGAGTTTAAGTTTCCCCAAATCTTTCGTTTTTAGTTCTGTAGTCATGACTCTTATGCTCTTTCCTATCCATACTAGTGCAGTGGAGATCAGCTTCAATTCAACGCCACAGATCACTCACCTTCCTCGTTATGGTCTCAATCTTGGCGGTTCAGGCAGTTGGGGGGCAGAACAATTGCGTTCTAATATTTTAAATAACCCCGGATTTGAGCCCGTTTTAGATCGAACATTACTGATTGTCAGTGAGAAAAGATTTCACCGCTTTGCCGATGATAATAGCTGGCTGGCTCGCACAGATGGCTTTTGGAATAATGGTGACTATGACGTTCGAAGTGGAAGTTCTGCGGGTGAATCTGGTGTAATCCTTGATTCTCGGAAACGAAACGACGGCCTTGCCGAAATAGCGATTGATAAAAACATTGCCGGGCTTACGTCAGGTGATGTGGTCGTGCTTTCTCGCCCGAACGATATCAAACCCGCGCCCGGTTGGTGGCGAGGTCCGGGGCAAATCATGTTAGAGCGCACCGATCTGCCCGCCCAGAATGCAGGTAAACAAGCCCTGCGCATGCAGGCATCAGCAACCAGCTCATCAGAGATATTGCAATATTTTGACAATATTGGTGACCGGGCCGGAAAACTCCTTCCTGTTGACGGGAAATGGCAAATAATTCTGCAAGCCAAAGCGCTCGCGCCAACAGCCTCTTTGCACCTGCATTTTGACCGCAAAGGACATCGGCTGTTTCCTGATGAAGTGATTCAACTCAGCCAACAATGGCAAACTTATCACTTTAATTTCAATGCTGACGATATTCCGCAAGCCGGCATTTTAACCTTTAGTATCAAAGCGACTGATGGAGACCTGTTGATAGATGATGTCTATTTAGGTAAAGCCGATCATGGCATTGCGGGTTTTCGCCCTGAAGTGATTGCTACGCTTCGCCAGCTTAATCCGGGTTTTTTACGCGATTGGCAAGGGCAACTTGGCGACTCATTAGCAAATCGCCTTGCGCCAGAAAATAGCCATCAGCCCGTGCGTTATCGCCCCAGTGATCATGATGTTCAATTTCATTACAGTCTGCCTGATTTTCTAGCGCTATGTGCAGAAGTGAATGCAGAACCGTGGATTGTGGCCCCCACTACGTTAAATGACAGCGAATGGCAGCAACTTGGCGCATATTTAACCAATGCCGCCAACCTTTATCATTTCAAGACAATCATGTTGGAATTTGGCAACGAGAATTGGAATCCACTGTTTCGCCCTGGTGGCATCCCCAATAATCAAATGCATGCCGAAGTGGCTGACCGTGCTTTTCGATTATTAAAAATTGGCAGTAAGAATGATGATCGCATTATCACCACGCTGAATGCTCAATTTGCCAACCCCGATAGCCCATCACAACTCGCCAAATTATCCCGTGAAGCACAGCGTATTGCAGTTGCTCCTTATTTTTTATATCGACTCAATCGTGATGCAACCCCGAAAGAGGGGCGACAACAAGCACTCAATGAGCCAGGTGATCTCTTTAATACGGAGCATCAAGCCACCGCCCTATCTGGAAAATCATTATCCGTGTATGAGGTAAATCTGCACACCACGCTCGGTGATGCCGATGAGGAGACAAGAAATACAGTCGTCACTTCCGCGGCCAGTGGCGTGGCATTAGCCAGACGTTTACTACAAGCCACCCAAGCTGGTATTAGAGAACAAACCGTTTATAGCTTTTCCGGTTTCGATAGCTATCTTCAGGAAGGTAAAGGACTGGTGCATCTATGGGGGATTACCCGAGATCTGGTCGCCGTTGGTCATTTCCGCCCGACAGGCTTAGCATTGCAGATGTTAAATCAGATAGCGGGTGGCAACACTTATACGACAGACTGTAAAGGCGATGAATGTGCGCAATTAACATCGCTAGGTTTCGACAGCAATCGGCTGGCGATAGTGTCAACATCGCCATCAAAGCTGCCTATCGAGCTGAGCATACAATGCCAACAAAACAGTGATTTTAAGCTGGAATGGCTTGATGGCGGTGATATCAATGCCAATAACGAAAGGCATACCATGGTGACAATTCAGCATGCTCGCGTGGGCTGTCAAAACAACAAAATCAGCTTTTCGTTGCCACCATATTCGTTTGTGGTGCTCTATCCCGCATCATCAACAACCAATTAAAACAGCCTTCAATCACTGGCGAAATTTTATAACTGTTTACGTTCGTGTCACAAAGTAAAATGGGATCTCTCATATGCTTGTTGCAAGTGATAAACGCAGGCCGAGCATATGATCCCTTCACCCAAGCAGATATCGACACCAACACCCGACATTGCCAGCAATGCAAGCATATCCATGTTTGCCAATATGTTTTATCTGGTCAGTCGATTGATTTTACCCCCGATGATATTGGCGCATGTATCACTGGCAGAATATGGTCTTTGGTCAGCATGCTGCGTATTGTTAATGTATATCGGCCTGACCGATGCGGGTTTTTCTAATGTTTACGTGCGATATACGGCTCGTTATCACGCACAAGGTGATACAGACAGTATCAACAAATTATTAAGCACCGGAGTATTGACGCTTTCCGCTGTTGCCCTTGTATTGTTATGCGCGATCTGGTTTGTCATACCGCATTTACTCTCACTGTTAAATGTGAGTGTTGATCAACAACAAACTGCTACTTATCTCATCATGGGCACAGCAACGATGTATCTGCTGGATATTTCGCTGGGCGCATATTGCTATCTGTTACACGGTCTACAACGTATTCGGGAAGAGAAGCGGATCGCTATTATTGGTTATATTCTGGAACCCTTGTTGATCCTGCTGTTTTTACAACTGGGTGCTGGGGTCTACAGTTTATTGTTTGCGTTTATTTTACGTTACTGCTGGTCACTCAGTTCGTTTATTCGATTAGCTCACCAATTCATTCCTGAATTAAAAGTACGTTTCGCCTTTTTTGATAAAACCATGCTGAAACTCTTTCTTGGCTTTGGCACCAAAGTACAACTCAGCGCATTGCTTGGCACGTTCTTGTTTTCCCTCGATCGGATTATAGTCGGTATGATGATGGGCCCAAAAGGGATCGCTTTATTCGAGCTCGGTACCAAGCTGCCTGTCTCTGCAAACTCGATCCCTGCCACGATCAGTAATGTCACTTACCCAGCCGCAGCGCGTTACCTTACGCAAAATGATACGGATGCAGTAAAACGACTATACGTTCAATCAAGTCGGGCGATCTGCTTTCTGTCTGGTCTTCCCCTTGCCTTTATGGCGTTGTTCTCCGGCGCAATTATTCATGTCTGGTTAGGAAATAAAGACGGTATTGAACAGGTTCCCACGATTCTGGCGCTGACGGCAATTTGGTGTCATCTGCATATTACTACCGGACCGGGTACGGCTGTTTTCCGCGCTATGGGTCATGTAGGCAATGAGTTTTTCTATCACATATTACGATTATCGTGCATTGCCATTGCAGTTCTCGTCAGTATGCAATGGCTAGGGGTTACTCTTTATGCCCTAATTATCGGGTTAGCCTCTGGCAATGCCACTGCCAGTATCAGCTATCTCGTTCATAACCAGCGCCGACTCGCGTTACCGCTGACATCTTTATTGCGTGACATCTTATTGCCAGGCGCACTGGCCTACCCCGTTGCCGTTGTGACACAACAGCTTTGGTCTTTTGTTTTACCCTATCAACTCACACGCGGGGAAATGCTGTTCGTTATTCTGTTAATCGGTGCTCTCTATACGGCTCTTTGGTTTATCACCGCCTGGCAATTTATGCACACTCATGAACGCGATTGGATCTTATCTAAATTAGCTCGATTTTCATCGCTAATACCGAGAGGGAAAAAAGTATGAAGCCATTTTTTTATCTGACCGCATTACTGCTGTTGATTGGATGCGCTAGCAATGAGGTGCCCAATACGCCAAGAAATACTGCTGTGTTTCAAAAAGCGATGAAAAGTGATACTCAAGAATTCCTTGATAAAGACGCTTTAGCCGAATTTGAGAATGGGGCTGATACGGTTTATCACCTTGGCGAAGGCGACAAAATAACCCTGAATATCTGGAATCGACCAGAACTGAGCGGTGAGCATACGCTGGGGCCTGATGGCCGTATAACTGTGCCACTCATTGGCTCGATGAAACTTGCGACCATGACCAGTGAAGAAGCATCGGGGAAAATAAGCGCGTCACTGCGTCGCTATTACACTAAACCGATTGTTGATATTGGCGTTAATGAATACAAAGCGAATCGCATTACGCTATTAGGTCGCGTGCTGACGCCGGGCGTGTTGCAGTTTGATTCCCCGCCTATGTTGCTCGATGCCCTTGCTCGCGGTGGTAGCCTGCCCGTGCTAGATAAACAAGCAACGTTAACCCGTTGCGCCATATTCCGCGGCAGAGAAAAAATTATCTGGGTTGACCTGAAACGATTGCTTAACCGGGGCGATCTTGCCTACAACATTCGTCTGAAACCGAATGATGTGATCTATATTCCTGACTCTTTCGATACCATGACCTATGTGTTAGGTGCCGTACAAAAACCCGGTGCATATCGACTCACTCCAGATATGTCAGTGCTTGATGCCTTAGCACAAGCAGGTGGCCCTAACGAAGATGGCGTAACGGAAGAGATTGCAATCTATCGCCCCAGCAAGCAAGCCGTGGAAAAATTTGATATGGCATCTCTGCTGACTGCAAATCGTAAAGTGAATTTTGCGTTGGAAGAAGGTGACATTGTTTATGTACCGAAGAAAGGTATCGCGAATGTGGGTTATGTCTTAAAACAATTACTACCGGGGCTCTCTTTCATGACGTTTGCGCAAAGCATGGCCATGTTAAATCAAAATCGATAATCAGCGAATTACTCGCTTAAATCTGAAGGGTGCAGTGTCTTTTTCAGGCTCAGCACCCTTAACTATTCCTCTGTATCCCTTTCCTCGCATATACCCTTCAGCCCACCCCAACAAGAGGAACAGAGCCGGTACTACATTCTCCCCGAGATAAACCGTTACAATAGACACGACAAACCCGACAATAATGCCCAAAAAAGTAAATGACAACGTATGAACACCTGCAGGCTCAGATAGCCCATGTAAAAATAGGCGAATACACATCCAAAGAAATAAGGACAGCAACAACCCCGTGGTCAGCAAACCATGCATTAACGACAACAATAAATAATAGTTATCGATGGACGACATTCCCGCCACTTTAGGCCAAGTATTACGCCCCCAGCCAAACCAAGCATGATCCAATGCAATTGAGTAATACTTCTCGAACAACACTTTTCGATACATCGCAGTTTCTTGCGACAGCGTCATCTCTGCACCGGGTTTTACATCCAAATACGATTGAAATGCCAAAAATGCAGGCACCGCGATCAAAATTAATACGCTAAGCCCGATAGCAAATGCATTTTTTCGTTGTTTGTGCCCACCGGCGTAGACAAACAGGGCAGCTAAGATCCCACCTAACCAAGGGCCACGGGCAATGGTTGTCACCAAGCCAATAAACAGCCCGATAGTAATGATGCGCCCTTTCGTCAGCGGTAAATTAGGAAAACGCGCAAAATGAGGCTCCCAATGCCCCCCCCACTCTAACCAACGGCTAAGTCGATAGCCCATCATCATCATCATGCCGGCCAGAATACAATGCGCATACGGGCCTGCGACACGTGCAAAACCATGACGGAAAGTCGTAACCCAACCCAGCCCTTGCCCATGGAAAATTCGTTCTGGCAATATCAGGAATGGATTCCAGCCAAAACGAAATTCAAATAATCCGATCATCGCGATGGCAAATAAAATGATAACAATTTTCTTTGCTATGGCGACATGTAGCCCTTCACGATCGATAGCCAAACGCGCCACCATATACGGTGCAACGATTTGAAATAACGTGCCGCAAAAGAGATTCTGAGCCTCGCTGTAACCAGCAGCCAGATATTCCGAATAGGCCATTACTCCAGCAATAGAAAACACCAGTATGTCGGCAACAGAACATTGCCAAAAGCGGCCGTATTTCATCATTGTAGCAATGAACAATGGCATCATAACCGCCACATTTGTACTGGGATCAGGCAACCCCGGCGTGATCGCATGAAAGGTGTCAGGGACGATCAGCAATACCGGCACATACAGCCAAAGTAACGCTTTTCCTGGCGACATTTTCTGAACAGCATACAAACCTACAATGGCACCAAGCCAGATGATCAGATGCATCGCAATTCAGACCTTATTCGGAAAATGTAAAGACGATGTTTATAACTGATTAAACACGATTTTTTCATAACAAATCCAGTCAGGCACAACAGTTTTGGCAAAGTTTGCATTTCCGACACAACTTCAATGCCCCAAATGATTAAATCAACACACAACCACCTGCCAGGATCACTTATGAAACTGTCATACGTACGTTTATTCTGGCTTATCGGGTTATGCCTGATAGCCATATACAGCACTAAACAGGCCAAGGCCGACACCATTGTCGATTGGGGAATGCTTTCTTCCTCCATTGACAGTGAAGCCTCTTTCTCATTCGCTCAATATGACATTAAAGATAATTTTACCGATCAATATACGTTCTCGCTCGGTGGTGGCAGCGATGCTACGTATGCTGTTAATTTTAGTTTTAACCCTTGCCGCAATGGCTGTGGTAACCCAGAACTTTCTTATGGAATTTATGATGCCAACGGCGGCTTGATCACCGAAGAAAATGGCATGGTGCTTTTGTCTGCAGGTAACTATGCGTTTCAGGTGAAAGGCATGGGGATGGGTAGCGGAAATAGTCTCGATTATAGTGGCGCGGTTACATTCAATATTTCGGCAACTACCACCATGGTTTCCCCAGCGCCCGAGCCAAGCACACTTATATTGATGTTGTTAGGTATTATCGGTGTTGCATTTCGCCTTTATGACCGCCACCCCATTAACGTAAAGGCGCATTAATATGCTCATCAATAAGAAATACATTCTGGGTATACTGACTATTGCACTATGCCTAGGCTATGCCGCCTATAGCACTACCTTCATCAAAAAGAACACCACGGCGCCATCTCAAGTGCTGGCTCAAGTTGGTAATAGTGAAATATCATTATTACAACTACAGCGAGTTTATGACATCACACAAACAACCAAGCCATCCGATAGCATTCGCAAAGAAATGACCGATAAACTCATCAATCGGGAACTCGCGGTGCAACAAGCCCTCGCCAATAAGCTCGATCAACACGCCGATGTTATGCTACAACTGGAAGAAGCACGTCGCGATGTGCTGGCACTTGCGTATGCAAAACACATTGCAGCCACAGCAGCAAAGCCTTCTGACAACGATACTGCGCATTATTACAACCAACACCCTGAGCTGTTCTCCCAGAGAAAAATATTCCAGCTCAATGAGATTACCCTATCCAACAACGTGCCTAAATTTGCCGAAATAAAGGCAATATTGGCAAAAGGTACATCGTTAAACCAATTCAAATCATGGTTACAAGAACAAAAAATTCCCTTTAACTCGCAGAATGTTATTCGTGCTGCCGAACAATTACCTATTGAAGCGCTACCAAAACTGAATCAGGCAAAATTAGGCGACCAACAGTTTTTCGAATCACCACGCGGCCTTATTGTTTATACCATTTCGAATACACAAACATCGCCAATTACTTGGGAACAGGCAAAACCGATTATTTTTGACTACCTAACCAAACAAGCAGGTAAGTTGGCGGTTAATAATGAACTAGACCACCTACGCCGTATAACCAAAATACAGGCGCCAGAGTTATGAATACGAATGCGATTAAGCAGAATTTCCCTATTATTATTGGGCTGCTTTCATTATATACACCGGTTTATAGCGAATTGTGGCTCACGCTTTGGCAAATTGAAAGTAATAGCCATGCACCGCTTATTGCGTTAATCGTCTGTGGATTATTCTTGCAGCGCAGTAAGATGAATAGACCATTAAACCCATCCCCCTTTTACGGCATCCCCTTATTGCTCGCGGGATTAATACTTGTGTTCTTGGGCTATTCGCTGGATATTCCATTTCTAAGTATGGCGTCTCAAATTCCTGTTATTGCAGGGATATTGCTGACATTCCAAGGCCCTACCGGTGTTAAAAATGCAGCCTTTCCCCTTTTTTTCTTATGTTTTATGCTTCCAATACCCGGTTTTGTCTTTGATGCATTAACAAGCTCGTTAAAGGAATCGCTTTCAGCGATTACAGTTCAATTTCTCTATTGGGCTAATTACCCAATAGCACAACGCGGTGTTATCGTTCTTATTGGCCAGTATCAATTATTGATCGCAGATGCGTGCTCGGGGTTACACACACTGTTGTCATTAATCGCACTGGGAGTCTTATTTGTTTATTTTTCCTCATCCAATAAGATAACCAAGGCTTTATTATTACTTAGCATTATTCCTGTTGCCTTATTTAGCAACCTTCTTCGGGTCATATTACTCACCCTGATCACCTTCCATTTTGGTGACAACGCTGGTCGTGAATGGCATGAGCTCTCTGGTATTGCCCTTTTTATCGTTAGCGGTCTGCTTTTGTTTGGGATTGAGACGCTACTCTCTACTTTCTTAAACAGGAGGGCCAACCATGCTGTCTCTCACATCTGATAAGTGCCTTCAATGGATAATTTCCGTGTTACTCGTTGGCACTGCGATGCTCTCTTATCACATGAAACAAAAACTTCTAATACAGCTGACAGAAGATCCAATTCAGCTAAATAGCGTGATCCCTACCCACTTAACTCACTGGCAGCAATATGCCAGCAACGATGAATTAAGTCCGAAAGCGGCAGGAACCTATTCCCAAGCGCTTGAGCGTAGTTACCAGAACAAAAATGGCGAAATAATCATGCTGTCGATCGCTTATGGTGATAAACAGATCGGCGATAAATTGCAGGCGCATCGACCAGAATATTGCTATCAAGCACAAGGCTTTATTATTCAAAAAAGCACCAATGACACCATCAACACCGAATGGGGTGCACTACCCATCAGGAAGCTACTCGCACAACGTAATGAGCGTCACGAATTTGTAAGTTATTGGCTTACCATCGGCCATCAGGCTGTATTGCCTGGATTTTCCAGAAAAATGGCACAACTGAAAGCCAGTCTATCGGGCACTATCCCTGATGGCATGGTGATTCGAATTTCAACCGTTAACACTACGGAAGAACAAGCCACTGCACTGGAATACTCATTTATTACCGACCTACTTCGATCAATCACGCCATCAATGCGTTCACGCTTCATCGGTATCAATGAATTAATACAGAATTAGCTGCCGTACAGAGAGAAATATATGAATATCATGACAACAAAACCGTTAGTCTCAGTTGTGATCATTGGACGTAATGAAGGCGAACGCTTGATCCGATGTCTAAATTCTATTCATCAAATCAACAAAACAGAATTCACGATTGAAATCATTTACGTTGATTCAGCCTCAACAGATAACAGCATTCAAAATGCGCTTAAATATCAGGCGCAAATCGTCTCAGTCAATGCAGATAGACCTTCTGCCGCTATCGGGCGGAACGCAGGCTGGCGGGTAGCTCGAGGTAATTTCATTCTATTCCTTGATGGCGATACGATATTGCATCCTGACTTCATCGCACACGCGCTGAAAGCCATGCAAAATCAACACATCGCAGTGGTATGGGGACACCGCCGTGAACTGGACCCAGATCAATCCGTTTATGTGCAAGCGATGGATCTTGACTGGATCTACCCTGCTGGTCCGTGCGAGTTTTGTGGTGGTGATGCACTAATGCGGACTAGCGTACTTCGTGAAACGGGTGGTTTTGATGATTCATTGATTGCAGGCGAAGAGCCTGAACTATGCAGAAGAATACGCCATGCTGGCTATACAATTTTACACATCGACACACCAATGACATTACATGATCTGGCTATTACGCGATTCTCCGCTTACTGGAAGCGTGCTTTCAGAGCGGGACATGCTTATGCAGAGATAGCGACACGTTTTGCTGAAAGTTCGGACCCACTCTGGCAGTCGGAAGCTAAACGAAATATTCGACATGGTTTATTGATATTAAGCATGCCTTTATTAATATTAATTGCTTGTTACCAGATATTGGTGTGGCCGATAATACTGACTGCAGGCATGGCAATGATATGTAGAACTTATGTGCGAACTAAAACAAAATCGAAAAAAACAATTACACGATTAATCTACACGTTGCATTCTCATTTTCAGCAATTACCCATTTTCGTTGGCCAAATCAGTTTTTATCTTGATGAGTTAAGAGGCATTAATAGACGATTAATTGACTACAAAGAATCAGATTGAAATTGTGCACGCCCGTTTTGTTTGGCTCGATATAGTTGTTTATCCGCCGCTAAAACCAGCGACTCAATATCCATATTGGCTGTAGGAATTATACTTGCAACACCTGCACTGATAGTCACAACCGAGGAAACTTCCGATGTTTCATGGGGAATATTAAGGTTCTTGATTGTATCTATCATTTCAGCAGCCAGATGATTTGCACCTTCTATATCCGTTTTAGGCAACAAACAAATAAATTCTTCACCACCATAGCGAGCAAGCAGATCTATCGGTCGATGTATAATCGCTTTAATCGACTGCGCGACTTTCCGCAAACAATCGTCACCTTTCTGATGCCCATAATGATCGTTAAACTTTTTGAAATAATCGATGTCTATCATGATCACTGAAATTGGTTGATTTTCACGCAGGCATTGTAACCAGAGCATATGATAGTTTTCATTAAACCGACGACGGTTTGCGACCCCCGTTAACCCATCTGTTAACGCAATTTCATGCAAGAATTCACGCTGTTTTTTCAGGGAAAGTTGGTTTTTAACTCGAATTTGCGTAATAAGCGGATTAATAGGTTTATGAATAAAATCACCTGCGCCTAACTGAAAGCCCCGAACTTCCTCATCTGGCTCAAAATGCGCACTCACAAAAATAATCGCAATATCGTGTGTTATTGGGTCATTTTTTAAGATCTCACAAACCTTATAACCGTCCATTTCTGGCATGACGACATCTAACAAAATTAAATCTGGTAGTACTTCGCGAGCTTTAACCAGTGCATCCTGTCCACTGGTAGCCATAAAAATATCGCAATCGTTACGAAACACTTCGTGTAAAAGTCGAATGTTAACCGGCTGATCATCAACAAGTAATAGCTTCGGGCGAATAGCCTGTTTAAACGGATCAAAATTCAGCATTCCATTAATCATTACTGAGCACCCAAGAGTCTATTGATGATATTGATAGCATTATTAAAATTTAAGCTGTTTATCTGCTCAAGTAAATCAACAAAAGGCAATATTTCATTTTCTGAAAGTGATGACCGCCATTTTTCTGCTTTATCTAAGACATCCAAATTTCCAGATTCAAGCAACAATCTGAACTCCTTTAATTCCGCACTGAAATCTTGAATAGCCAGAGAAGGCGCTGATTGTGATTTCTTAGTAATAGAGTCGCTGATCTCATCAGCATAACGAGCAAGAACCGCTAAGCTGTGGTCGATCAGTTGTTCGATATCACTAAAATTTTTATCTGTAATTAGCTGAATACAGGGTTCTATTTCGGTTTCTTTCACTAATTTTTCAAGTTCTGCTACCAACTGAGTTAAAGATACTGCCCCCATTGTTCCTGAAATACCTTTCAAAGAATGCAATGACATCAATAATTCTTTTTTATCGTTTTGTTCATGAGCATCAATGCAATGATTCAACAGTGAATAAGCCTCTGTTTTAAAACTGTCTGATGCCCTTAAAAATAACTCTTTTTTACCTGAAAAACGCTTCAACAAACGCTCAAAACTTTCAACTAACAACGTTTCTTCAGTAGGATCTTTTTGAGTAATCAACAGCGAAGGAGCCTCTTCCTTATGTTTAATTAATTTTAGTAGTCTGGCTACAACTTCATCTATGTCAATCGGTTTGCCAATATGGTCTGTCATTCCCGCACGTAAACATATTTGCCGGTCATCATCAGAAGCATTCGCGGTCATTGCCATAATAGGCAAATCAACAAAACATGAATTAGCTCTTATCCGCCGGGTTGCTTCTAAACCATCAATATCCGGCATCTGTATATCCATAATGACCGCATCATATGATTGCTTAGCTTCAAATACTTTAGTTACACCGTCTATACCACCTTCCGCCAAGTCTACAAGAGCGCCTTCGGCACTCAATAACTCGTAGGCAATTTCTCTATTCAACGCATTATCTTCGACAACCAACAAATATAAACCTTCCAGACGTTTTTGCTGTTCAAATAAAGGTTTTGAGGCTAAGGGGTGTAAATGAGTGGCAGATACCGCATGAAAAAGAGAATGAATCAACTGCTTTTGAGTTAATGGTTTAACTAAAATATCAACATATGGAACATCAATTCTATCTTGCCGTTGCGTGAGCTCATCACGACCAAATGCTGTTACCATAATAATAGCGATTGGCTTGTCGCTTCTATTTTTACTCTGTATCAACTCAGCGGTACGCAACCCATCGATCCCAGACATCCGATAATCCATCACGATCGCATCGTAAGGCTCACCCTGCTTCATCGCGTCATCAACCATTTTTATTGCTTTTTCACCCGCATCAGCAGTATCTACAAAGCCACCAGATGACTCAATAAATCGGGAAAATATATCCCGAGTATCTTCATTATCATCAACCACTAAAATGCGTAGTCCTGTAACATCTGAACTTTCAGATTCTTTAGATAGATAACTGCTATCTGCACAAGGGAATTCAATTTCAAACCAAAAACGACTTCCTTCGCCTAGTTTACTTTCAAGCAGGAGGTCGCCCCCCATTAGATTGGCAAGTTTTTTACTAATAACAAGACCTAAACCTGTGCCACCAAATCGACGAGAAATTGATGCTTCAGCCTGAGAGAACGCTGAAAACAACATACTCTGATGTTCAGAGCTAATACCAATACCTGTATCAATAATTTCAAACAGAATTCTCACTCTGTTATTGTTTTTTTCAAGCAACGACAAACGAACAATCACTTGCCCTTGCTCTGTAAACTTAATTGCATTACCAGCAACATTAATTAATATTTGCTTTATTCTTAAATAATCACCCATAACAACCGCAGGTAATGCTGGATCTAAATCAAATATTATCTCAACATCCTTGCCGCCTTGATTGCCTGACAAAATCACCCCTAAATCACTCATTAAATCATTCAAATCAACTGACTCAATATTTAATTTGAGATTGCCAGAGTCCATTTTTGAAAAATCAAGAATATCATTAAGCAAGCCAAGTAATGAGTTTGCTGAAATATATGCTTTATTCAAATAGTCGTATTGACGGCGATTAAGCTCTGTTTTCAATACTAACTGCAACATACCTAACACTGCATTCATTGGCGTTCTTATTTCATGGCTCATATTCGCCAAGAAATTCGATTTGGCTGCGCTCGCTGAATCTGCATGCTCTTTGGCTTTAATCAACCAATTTTCAAGCTCTCTTTGATTAGATATATCTCTATTAATGCCTGTAACTTTAATGATTTTATTTTGAATGTCTTTTTCTGTTTTCCCTTTTGCATGCACATATTTTATTGCACCATCAGGCATTACAACCCTGAATTGAGTTTCATAAGGTTTATCTTCTTCTATCATTAACCGGAGTTGTTCTGAGGCATCGTTTATATCATCTGGGTGAATTCGATTTGCCCAGTGTAAATAGGAAATATCTTGTTTGTTCTCGTATAACGGCATATAGCCATAAATTTCAAACATTCGTTTATTCCAAGTTAGAACATCTTTGTCAAGATCCCAACTCCATATACCTAGATCAGCAATGTCAGATGCAATAGTTAACTGATCTTTCGCATTTATTAATTCTTGCCGATTAATGAGATCAGATGATATGTCTAATGCGATTCCAAGATATCCAATAATAGTATTATCAGCGTCTCGCATCGCGGTAACAGTCAATGAGACCTTGAGTTTAGAACCATTTTTTCGTACATATGTCCAAATATGTGTCTCCGCACCTTCAATTTCTGCAATATAGACAAATGTGCGAAATCCACTGATATCTTGATTATACTTCTCGCTCAGCACTGAAGATCGATACGCCACTTCTTCAGGCAAATGAATTATATTCGGTGAATGAATACCGATTAGTTCACCAGCAGAATAACCTAGCATATGCTCCGCACCTGCATTAAACAGTGTAATGATACCACTTGTATCTGTAGCAATAATGGCTATTTCTGATGCAGAACGAAGCACCGTTTCGAATAAATGGGTGATTCTGTTTTTTTCTTTTTCAATTTGTTTTCGTTGTGTAATATCTGAACGCAAGCAAACATACCGCTCAATTTCACCATTATCATTAAAGAATGGTGAAATTACAGTATCAAACCATTTCAAATCGCCATTTTTGGTTTTATCACAGATTTCATTTCTCCAAGGTTTACCTGTAGAGATCTGCTGCCATAAATCAACCCAAAATGAACTTGCATGAACACCAGAATTAACAATCTTATGAGATTGGCCAATTATTTCATCACGATTATATCCACTAACCAGACAGAAATTATCATTTACATCAATAATTATTCCTTTGATATCGGTCGCCGTATACAACATCTGTTGGTTAATCGTGCTAAGTAAAGCCTCATTTTCTCTCAGTGCAGCTGCTAATTTTTGCTTATTAATGGTAATTTCGGTTATGTCATGAATGATGACATAAAATCCAATGACATCTCCGGCCTGATCGATGTCTGGCAAATAATATGTATAAGCATAACGAATCCCTTCATCTGTTGGCATCGCTCTTTCAAAAATTTGAGCTGTACCATTGAGAACTGCATTTACATATGGTTTTGCTTGCTCAAATAATTTATCACCTAAGAGATCTTTCATTTGCATTCCAGGGATCTGCAAATTATTTATTCCAAACCATTCGGTATACTTCTTATTAGCCACTCTATTTATTAAGTTTTTATCCCAATAGCCGATTAAAGAAGGCACTGCATCTAATACAGTCTGCAAATTTCTTTTCGCCAAAACAAGCTCTTTTGTGCGTTCTACAATCTGATTTTCAAGATTTGTATTTAACTCCAATACTTTGTTCTCAGCTTTTTTTTGCTTTGATATATCTCGGATTGTATGAGATATACCTATAATAGCATGTGAGTCGTTATATATTGGTGATATGCCAACGGACACATCAATATAAGAGCCATTCTTTCTATGTGCAACACCATCAAAACAATAATACTCGTCATTATTGTATTTTTTACCATTCCATTTAGCATCTAAACTTTCTAAAGAAAGAATTTCATCTGTTTCACCAATAGCATCTTTGGCAAGATAACCAAAAATACGCTCAGCACCTTTATTCCAACTTGTTATGACGCTGTTTTTATCCACACTGACAATGGCATCAATAGAAGACTCGATAATAGATGCCAGTTTAGAATTAAATTCATTAATTTTCTTTCTCTGCTGAAGGCTAATCAGCAATGCTGATGTTAGAATCCCGGAAAAAAAACTACATAAAACACCTAAAAATAGAACGAGTCTGTAATCAAAAAGATTTAAATCTGAAATAAAGTTATTTTTTGCTCCGACTTCCACTTGCCATGAGCGCCCATAAATATCTATATTTAGTGTTTTTTTAAATTCAGATAACTCAGAAATGTCACCTTCTTTAATAGAAAAAAAGAGTGTATTTTTTTTAGGTGAGATGTCTGTCAGCGTAAGGGTAAGTTTTTCCTTATCCAACACTAATTTATTCATAACATCATTCATATCTAAAGCTGCATAACTCCATCCAATAATCGATTGCATTCTCATTGAGATTTCTGGTGGCACGACAGCATCTTTAAATACAGGTAGCATGATTAAGAATGATTGCGATTGATGTGAAGTGGTTTGAACTAAAGTTATCGGTGCTGTAAGTACTGGCCCCGCTAATTGAGCTGAAAGTTCAGCGGCTGTTCGACGATTAGTTTCAGAGGCAACATCTAACCCTAAGGCTCGACTATTGACTTCAAATGGCTCTATGTATTTTATAATAAAATGTTCACCGGAATGTTGGCCTAATTTTCTGATATTGAAGTTTTCTTGGTTATCTGTTTTTCTTTTTTCTGCAATGAATGATGTCAGCTCTTTCTCTGGTACTCGTTGAATAAAACCAAAACCTTTTGCACCGGGAAACTCAGAAGCTATATCTCGAGTCATGCTATACAAACGAAAGCGGTCATGTGTCATTTCAGCGACACCAAGTGTATTTATTACACCTCTTACGCCTCTTAAACCATATTGGTACAGATGTATACGCTCAATAACATTATCAACAACCCGAGTCGCCGCAACATCTAAAGCCTTATAAACAAGAAGGTTATTTCTCTGCCTAATATGATTAGACACAGCGCAGCTTATGCCTATCCCGATAATAAAAAAAATCAAGAACAACTTAAAATACTGTTTACGGTCTGGTAATTCACCTTTCATTATTCTTATTTCCCATCACTCAATACACATCGAATAAATAAAACATTGCTTCAATAATTTATATATTCACCAGAATATTTTGACTTCTATCAAGCAACGTAACTTTACATTGTTCAGAAAATTCTTTTTTATAAACAATTCCAATAATCGCAATATAATCACTTTCACCTCCAGAAAAAGTTATCCATAAATGTAAAGCTCTGACTATAAACGTTTACATCTCGAATGAACTTTGGAGTAACTTATGAATAGAATACTCCTGCTAGCATCTGTTCTTGCTAACTGGATTCAGTTTAGCTCAACCTATATCAATCATGTATTAAAAGACACTTTCTTTTTGAAGAAGTAACACTACCTTCTTTCGCCCGTTTCCGCTCGTTTAAATAAGCTTCATATTAGGGATCGTAAGGTGTCGCTTCACTTCAGATTTTCCATGTCGTCTTATCGGTGTTTGAGCGATTTGAATCAGGTTCAGTGGACAATCCATGTTCGCGGTTTTCTGCCAACTATGAAATTGCCATTCGCCTTTTCGGTTCATAAAATATTTCCGACCGACCCAGTGCTGACTTTTAGTCGGGTGACATCTCACTGCCCCTCGCTATAACGGCCAGAAGATTTGGTGTCCTACATAACCGAAAGTTCGTTTTGTGTAGTGGTCAACAAAATCTGCCACCTGTTCTGTATATATTCCACTGGCTATGAATTACCAGCACAGAAGCTGTACTGGTGTTTGACGTTATACTTTCAGATTTGATTGTCGACCATAGTTTGCTTGCTGTTCACGCCAATATCGCCGAAATGCTGCGCGCTCCCCTGCACTCAAAAGACCAGGGAAAGGGTTGGATTGTCGCAGTCGAGTAGCATGCTCCGAATCGGAGGTAATAAATGCGAGAATTTCTTCCAGTGGCCACGCTAATATGTCGCACCACTCTGCATCTGCGCTCGAACTAGACCCTTGTTGTTGATTTGCGTTTAAAACTGACCCACTTTTTGCGTTGAATTTTGACCCACCCCAATTCACTATTTTACGGGTTTAGGTTGGGGATAAACCGGTGTCTTTTTCTCCTTTTTCCCCTTGGTTGAACTTTCTTTAAAACGATAGCTGTCATTCCCAGTTTCAACAATATGGCAATGGTGTGTGACCCGATCTAACAATGCTGTTGTCATCTTCGCATCACCAAATACATTCGACCATTCCGCAAAATTCAGATTGGTCGTGATGATCATGCTGGTGCATTCGTATAATTTACTCATCAAGTGAAAGAGTAAGGCTCCACCCGTTTGACTAAAGGGTAAGTAACCCATTTCATCCAGCACAACTAAGTCTGTGTGCATCAGTCTGGCCGCGATTTGTCCTGCTTTGCCTTGCTGTTTTTCTTTCTCTAGGGCATTCACCAGTTCAATGGTCGAAAAGAATCGAACGCGTCGGTGAAACTGTTCAATGGCCTGTATCCCGATGGCGGTAGCAAGATGGGTTTTACCGGTTCCCGGGCCGCCCACTAAAACCACATTCTGCGCATTATCCATAAAGTCCCCCTGACATAGTTGCCGGATAAGCGCCTCATTGGCCATGCTCTCAGCAAAGTTGAAACCATTCACATCACGATAGGCAGGAAACTTAGCCGCTTTTAATTGATAAGCCACCGAACGAACTTCTCGCTCTGCCAGTTCCGCTTTCAGTAAATGGTCTAAGACAGTAACGCTGGCCTGAAATGCCGGTGAGTCTTGTTCCGCAAGATCTGCCAGCGCGTGAGCCATGCCATATAACTTCAGTGATTTAAGTACGGGGAGCATGGCATTAGTGAGCATGATTATCTCCTTGCAGTCTCAGATTGTCATAGCGGGTCACGTTAGCCAACGGCTCGATCTTCAGTGTCAGTTCGGGTGGAACATCTATCGGTGCCAGCGGTGTTTTGTCCAGTAATCGACTCAGGATATTGATGACAATTTGCTTCGAGGGTGCGCCCGTCTCCAGCGCTAATTCAACGGCCGTCAATACATCTTGTTCATCGTGCAGCAATACCAGCGCTAAAATGTCCACCATCTCCCGGTCACCGCCCACGCGCTTGAGTAGGATGGATTGCAATGTCCGGAAGGCTTGGGGCAATTCGACAAATGGCGCACCATTACGCAATGCGCCCGGCTTTCGCTGTAATACGGAGAGATAATGTCGCCAGTCGTAGATGATGAGTGGGTGCTCATGTTTGCGATTAAACAACCGTTGATGGACCGCGATAATGCTGCCTTCTGCAATCACCTCGAGACGGTCATGATAGATGTGCAAACTCACCGGTCGGTTAGCAAATGACGAGGGCACGCTATAGCGTGTGCGTTCAAAAGTCAGCAAACTCGTGGGAGAGATCCGCTTTGTCTGCGCCACAAAACCATCAAAAGGCTGGCCAGTTGGCATCAGGAAGGGACGTTCATCATCAAGTGCGGCCTGGATGGTTCTGGCCTCGGTTGGATGGGTTGATTCATGCCAGAGCGCGACACAACGGGCGGCTAACCAATCGTTCAATGCCGTCAGGGATGGCATCTCAGGCACTTTTTGCCACAATCGGCGTCGGGCATCCTGTACATTCTTCTCGATCTGACCCTTTTCCCAACCGGCGGCTGGATTACAAAACTCTGCATCAAATAAATAGTGACTGACCATGGCCGCAAACCGGGCATTCACGTCGCGCTGTTTACCTCGTTTTACCTTATCCACGGCGGTCTTCATGTTGTCGTAGATGCCCCGTTGTGGAATACCACCCCATGCTGTAAAGGCATGGTGGTGCGCATCAAACAACATCTCATGGGTTTGCAGCGGATAAGCGCGAACGAAGAACGCACGACTATAACTCAATTTACAATGTGCGACTTGCAGCTTGACGCGTTCACCTGCAATCACAGCCCAGTCCTCGCTCCAATCAAATTGAAATGCTTCACCAGGCGAAAACTGCAAAGGGATATACGTGTGCTTGCTGGCACCGTGAGTTGATTCTAATTGCTGACGACGCCACTCCCGAGCAAATACTGCTACGCGATCATAGGAGCCATCAAAACCGAGAGCACATAAATCCGCATGCATCTGTTTGACGGTACGGCGTTGTTTACGAGAGGTTCTGGCAGCATCGGTTAACCACTGCGTCAATTTATCGGTAAAAGCATCGAGTTTGCTGGGTGTTTGGCGCTGAGGATAAAGGGGTTCAGCGATCTCAGCTCTGAGATAACGACGAACCGTATTGCGGGAAAATCCGGTACGGCGGGCGATCTCCCGGATCGAGAGTTTATCGCGGAAATACCAACGTCTGATCTTGCTCAAAATGGCCACGTTAATCACTCCTAACTCCCGCTCATAAAATAAGCAGGATAGTCTGTTTACGTGGGTCAAATTTAGACGCAAATATGTGGGTTTAGTGGGTCAGTTTTAAACGCAAATCAACACTTGAATGTCAAATTGCACTTCTGGCAGGGCTTTTTCATGATCTTGGCAAAGTGTACAGTCAGAGTGAGGCCGACATTGAGACCTATCAAACTGGCGCTCACGAATGCCTGAATTTTTCTTTGCTGGCTGATCCATTGAAATTGCTGGCAATAAAGGACTGGGACGCTCACCGTATGTTTTCCAGTATGTTGGCGCCCTATCAGCAGTACCGCAGTGAACAATATGCGGTTGAATCTATTTTCCGGTTTGCCGATCACGCGTCCTGCACCTCTGACAGAACACATGTATTATTTTCCGGAAAGCCAGCCCATTTCCGTTTCTTAAAAAACGGCGGCAAAATGGTACGCAGGCTGACGAACTAAGATTAGTTTCAGGTATGGGAAGCAAATCATGAAAGAAGTAGCCAGAATCCCTGAATACCATGGATGATATTTAGTTCTGTCTTTGTTGGTTGTTTGTTGGGTGAGCACCAGTGTCATTATCACAGAGGGAACCATCATGATTGATGTTTACGTAGATTTGGTGTTTTGTAATGATTCCGTGCTACGGGTAAAAAGTTATCATGATGGAAAAGAGATCTATTACCCACTGGCTGATTTGCAATCGTATTATGAGGAAGACGAAAGTTTTATCATTCGCTTCTTTCAACAAAATGTTTTTTTTGAGCAAAACACCACACTAGCCAATGTGATCCTCGCTATTGATCCATGGCAAAATATTATTTCTAAATATACTGACCGGGATGTAAACGCCTACTGTGCTGCATGTAAAAAACTCTCTGATGCCGAGCAGACATTTTCATTTTTAGAGATCTCAAAATCAGCCTCTTTCTCACGGCACTATGACTATCTACCGATGAAAGATGATGAAGACCTGACTGACTTTTTCAACAATAAAAATAATCGGATTAAAACCGACCTGATTGATATAGAAACCAGAACTGCGATGTGTGGTTTTCATCATGGTGATAACGAGCATTATTCCGCGAGCCATATTGCGTTTGATAAAATCAAACACACGCCAATAATTGTGGCGAGCCAGCAAAAGAATATCTTTCTTGGTAAAGAAGCAAAATCGCTGACCGAAAACATTCACGGCTTATTCGTTGATAAACGCAACATCACTGCTTGTTACTCTCCCGCTGAACTCTCTTTTTCAGAAGTCATTTATGCCATATTTATTGACGGTCTGTTTTACCATCGACCCATGACGCAGGAACATCAAGACGCGTTTAATCAAGAATTGGAAGAGGCGATGGCTGAATTTGATGAAGTAAAAGAAAAACAGCCTGTATTAAAACTAGTTGATGATACGCATCAACCATCAGAATCAACAGAGAAAGAACTCAAAGTGAAAGTTGCCCCAGGTGCATTCGATAGTGTCATTGAACATGAGGCTGAAAATGCAAATGAATGGGATGAGATATATACCTCTTTGGCTAATAAATCGAACCTTAAAATTGGGAAAATGATTTTTTCTGAACAAGAAAAAAGCTTTATGGATCAATAAAATATTAAAATATTCTGTATTTTCAGGCATGTTCGTAAATTGAATCACGGCATGCCTTTCACGGAATGAGGAAGATCGATCAGATTCATGTAGTCCTGATGTGGATCGAGACAATAGACTCTTTGTAATAACTCGCTGTTGTTACAACGCACCCGCGAGTTATGGGTGCAAATTATTTTTTCGCATATGTATTCAGAATTGAAACAGCGAGATTATCGTCTGCTCTAATGCGTTTAATGCCAAATCAATATCATCAATACGAACCGCTTCCAGTGGATTATGACTAATTCCGCCCTTGCATCGCATAAAGAGCATGCCAACTTCACACAACGCTGCTATTGCAATAGCATCATGTCCAGCACCACTCGCGAGACTCATACTTCGGCCTTGCACTTTGGTCACTGCATTCGTCAATTTCTCTTGCAGGAAGCCTGAGCATTGTGTGGCGTCTGAACTATAAAAACAGTCATAACTGAGCTCTAATTGTCGTCGGGCAGCGATTTCCTTTGCTGCTTTCGTTATCTCAAAAAGAGCGACATCGCGTTGCTGATTATCTGATGCGCGGATATCCAAAGTAAATGACACGTCCGACGGAATGACATTTACCGCACCAGGGTGACACGCGATTTTCCCAACAGTAGCGACAACCTCAAAATTTTTCGCGATGGATTCTGTAGCTAAAATCAGTTCACTGGCGCCCACTAGCGCATCCTGTCGTAATGACATCGGTACGGTTCCGGCGTGTCCGGCCATACCTTTGAAAGAGAAATTCAGTCTTTTCGCACCATTAATCGCGGTGACAACACCCAATGCAAGATCCTCTGATTCAAGTAACGGACCTTGTTCAATGTGTAATTCCAGATAACCAATAAAATCTGATGATTTTCTTTTTGCCTGATGAATTTGCTCCGGTGCCAGACCAAAATCACGTAAAGCCTGCGCGAGTGAAATACCTTTGTTGTCCTGTTTCTCCAGCCAGTCATCACCCCAGCTTCCGGTCAACCCTCGGCTGCCCAACAAGGTAACACCGAACCGGACCCCTTCTTCGTCACCAAAACCAACCACTTCGATAGCAAAAGGAAACCGCTTATTTTGCTGATATAACCGGGAGACCAGCTCAATTGCAGTAAGAACACCCAGCATGCCATCGTATTTTCCGGCATTGCGTACGGTATCCAGATGTGAGCCGAGCAATAACGCAGGGGCTTCAGGTTCTGTTCCTTCATAACGCCCACAGATATTGCCAACGGCATCCTGCCGGACCTGCATTCCGGCATATCAGACCTCCGTGGCGGCATAAACATCCCACGCCGATTGCAATGCAGCGCCCTGAACTGTTTTGAATCCGAAACGGTTTAATACCGCTTCCAGTGCAGAAAGGGTTGTCATCACCGTATCTTTCCGGGCGTTATAGCCCATGGTGCCAATGCGCCAGATCTTGCCGTGCAGCGGGCCAAACGAGGTGCCGATCTCGATTCCAAAATCATTCAGCAAAGTCTGACGGATCTGTTCACCGTGTAAATTTTCAGGAATATAAACGCCTAACACGTTATTCATTTTGTGTTGCAGGTTGCCGAATGGTTTTAATCCCATTCCCTGAATACCGGCCAGCAGCGCATCACCATGCAGCTTATGACGGGTAATACAGGTCTCGAGACCTTCCTGAAGAATGATACGGGCACATTCACGGGCACCAAATAACATACTGGTCGCTTCGGTGTGATGATTCAGCCGTTCCGGCCCCCAGTAATCCATGATCATACTGAGGTCGAAATAGTTGGAATAGATGATCTCATCGTCGCCATCCTGATGGTTGGCGTTACGAATTCCCTGCTCGACATGTTTGCGTTTTCTCACTTCATCGGCAAAGCGATCGCTGAGTGTCACCGGCGAGCTGCCAGACGGACCGCCGAGACATTTTTGTAATCCGGCAGAAACGGCATCCAGCCCCCAGGCATCCACTTCCATCGGGTTGCCCCCGACAGAGGCAGTTGCGTCGGTGTAAAACAGCACATCGTGACGACGGCAAATCTCGCCAAGCTCCGCCAACGGTTGCAGCATAGTGGTCGAGGTATCGCCTTGAACGGTGAGTAATGCCCGCGGTTTGATCGCGATGATGGCATCCTCCACCATTTGCGGATCAAACACTTCACCCCACGGTACCGAGATGGTATGCACTTCAGCACGGCAGCGACGGGCAATCTCGCACAGCAGATCACCAAAACGGCCGAATACCGGTACCAGCACCTTGTCGCCAGGGCGGATAGCCGATACCAACATGGCTTCGATCCCGGCGCGGGAGGTGCCATCGATCAGGAAAGTCCATTCATTATTGGTTTTGTATAACGCCCGGTACAACGCCATGGTCTGGTTCATGTACTCGGTCATGGCCGGATCATACTGCCCAATCAGTTGTGACGACATGGCGCGTAATACACGCGGATCAGCATTGATCGGGCCCGGCCCCATCAACAGGCGGGCAGGAGGATTAATTTGATCAAAAGTCTGAATATCTAACATCGTCGAATTCCTATTACAGCACCGAAAACAGCATCCGTGCACCGGTAGACACTAACACCTACTGCGGCGCTGGTAATTCAAGCTCTGCTTCTTTCAGCAGCCCCATTCGGTTATACATTGTAATGGCGGCATCTAATATTTGCATCGCAATGGCGGCGCCGCTGCCCTCGCCTAAGCGCATATCTAATTGCAGGAAGGGTTTTAAATCCATATGGGCTAACGCGACTTGCGAGCCTTTTTCCGCTGAAAGATGGGATGGGATCAAGTAATGCCACACCGCCGGACAAATCTTACAGGCCACCAGCGCACAGGCATAAGAGAGAAAACCATCGAGCACAACCGGCACACCCGCCGCTGCACCACCGAGCATGGTGCCTGTCATGCCGACTAAATCGAAACCACCGACTTTGGCCAATACATCGATGCCATCTTGCGGGTTTGGACGGTTAACAGAAATCGCTTGTTCGACAACAGCGATTTTATGCTGGATTTTATCACTCGGGAAATTAGCGCCTAATCCCACAACTTGCTCAGGTTTAGCTCCGGTCAGCACACTAACCATTGCTGCTGCAGGCGTGGTATTGCCGATACCTAATTCACCAACACCTAATACGCTGATGCCATCTTTCACTCGCTGCATCGCCAGTTTTGCCGTTGCGAGTAGCAGCGATTCACACTGTTCTCGACTCATTGCTGCCGTTTTCGCGATGTTCCCGCAGCCTCGGGCCACTTTCATATCCAATACACCGGGGATGGGATCACAATCGATACCGACATCGACAATATTGACATCCACACCCGCAGCATAAGCCAAAGCACAAACGCCGGTAAGGCCGCGCCCTTTGGTCATATTAAATGCCTGAATAGCAGTGACCTCTTTCGGGGTGACAGCGATCCCTTCATCAAACACGCCATGATCGGCGGCCATGACGATGATCTCTT
>Ga0183099_1000560_pt1 | contig 26214 bp, 23 predicted proteins | sample Biomet1_FD_127788 | JGI IMG/M metagenome (GOLD analysis project Ga0183099, IMG submission 127788) | Microbial communities from bioreactor (seeded with anoxic lake sediment) at LBNL, California, USA - Biofuel metagenome 1 | ecosystem: Engineered > Bioreactor > Anaerobic > Unclassified ...
TATTAATGATGTGAGAGGGGGCATTTCTTTTCGATGAAATGTAAGCGGTCCCATTAAATATACATAAAAAGACGAATAATCGGAAAATTTAAAAGCATTTGATATAATTTTTTTATTTTGAACGTCAAAAACGGGTTTGTAGATAAAGCATAAAGGTTTTTGCAGCTAGGGGTCTTTTTTTAAACAACATAAATGGGGTCAGTAAAAAATGAAAGTGCTTTCATTTATCGTATGGCGATGACTTGTTGGAATTGAATAATTTTTGTGAAATGTTAAAATTAAAATGCGCAGGAGGAAATGAAATGGCAGATACACTCGTTGTAAAACACTCGACGGAAGATGAAGTCGAAAATAATTCGGGCAATAAAAAACTGACATGGAAAGAAAAGATATCCTATGGATTCGGTGACTTCGGCAATGGTTTTATGTTTGACTTGGGGCAGGCTTATCTGACCAAATACTGGATCGATGTCTGCATGATTCCGGCTGCTGCTGTAGCAGGGATTTTCGCTTTTACTAAAATTTTTGATGCATTTATGGATCCGATTGCCGGATCGTTGATTGATAGCCGTAAAAATATCGGCAGTCGTGGCAAGTTCAGACCAGTCATGATGGGGTCGAGCATTTTGCTGGCGATTCTTACGATTTTGACTTTTACGATGCCGGATTCGTTTTCTGGTGGCGGTAAAGTAATGTTTGCTTATGGTGCCTATATGGCTTGGGGCCTTATCTATTCATTCACGAATATCCCTTATGGTTCTTTGGCCAGCGTCATGACGCGTGATGTCAACGAACGCAGCCAGATGGCGACGACTCGTCAGGCTGGATCGATTGGGGCACAGTTGATTACTGGCATGGGCTTCGTGCCGATCCTGTTGATGTTCAACAATCCGCATCAAGGTTTTTTGGTTGCGGCAGCTATTATGGCGGTCATCGGCGTGGGTGGTTTTTATGTATGCTATAGAAATACAAAAGAACACGTGCATGTCAATCGTAATACTTCAGCTGAACAAAAAGCAGGTGCCAAGGAATATCTTAAAGTCGTTTTCACGAACAAACCACTTATTTGCTTGATTTTGATGACGTTGTTCACGATTTCGGCAATGAATACCAATAATCAGATGATGATTTTCTTCTGTCAGTACAATTTGGGCAACATGGCATTACAACCGGTCATCAATGGGGTTATGATGGGGTGTTCGGTTTTAGGCATATTGTTGATGCCTAAGCTCGTTGCTAAGTTCGGTAAGAAAAAGACAGCTATTGTAGGTTTGTTGATTGGTTGTGTAGCCAATGTATTGAACTTCATCATTCCGACAAATGTATATAGCTTTGTTTTCCTCGTAACAGTAGGTTATGTGGCTTTGGCTATTCCAAACGGCATCACTTGGGCTTTTGTTTCGGATGTCATCGATTATGGACAATGGCATAATGGTATCCGTAAGGAAGGCATCACCTATGCTGCATTCAATTTCTCCCGTAAAATCGCTCAGGCACTAGCTGCTATTGTAAGCTCTGGAATCCTCGTCATGACTGGTTATGTAGCCAATGCAGTTCAGTCTGAAATGACATTGACTGGTATTAAGGCGGCAATGACACTTTACCCGGGCGTAGCTTTAGGGTGTGCGGCAATCATTCTCGGCATTTTGTACAATCTTTCTGATGAAAAATATAAAGAGATTGCTTCTGATTTGAATGACGGCAATTGGGAAAATGGCAAACTCGAATAGTAATGGCCTTTTTTGAAGGAAACTGAATAGTGTGTTATAAAAGAGGAGAAACGTCGCGGCGTTTTTCCTCTTTTATGTTGTCTGCTTGCAGAAAAATTTTCTGGCAGGCAGGAGAACGCATTTATTCCGTGAAATTTATAATAATGTGGGATTTAAATTAAAAATTTCGACGTTTTAACGATAGGAAGAGGGGATTTATACATGACATTAACAAGAGAAAACTTGTTGAAATTACAAAACGGCAGTGATGTCCGCGGCGTTGCAATCGATGGGCTCGGAGAAGCTGTTACGCTGACAGAGGAAGCAGTCAATCGCATTGCCGGGGCTTTTGTCGTTTGGCTGGAGAAGAACTGCAGCAAGAAAGCAGTGCGAATCGGAGTCGGACATGATTCGAGATTGTCAGCGGATGCGCTGTCAAAGGCAGCTCTCAAAGGGCTTAAATCAGCTGGTGCCCAGACTGTTTTTTGCGGCTTGGCATCAACTCCTTCGATGTTTATGGGCACGGTATATGAGCAGACAAAGTTCGATGGCTCGATCATGATTACCGCAAGCCATCTGCCATACAATAGAAACGGCATGAAGTTCTTCACCAAAGACGGCGGCTTGGAAAAATCTGAAATCACCGAAGTTTTGGAAATCGCCGCAACGACAGCAACTGCAGAAACAGTTATTGATGCTGTAGAAAAAGTGGAATTGCTTCAAATCTATGCAGCGGATCTCAGACAAAAAATAGAAAATGGTGTTGGCTCGCAGCGTTTGTCGGGCGTACATATTGTCGTAGATGCCAGCAATGGTGCCGGCGGTTTCTTTGCCAAAGAAGTTCTTGAAGCATTGGGCGCAGATGTATCGGGCAGCCAGTTCCTCGAACCAGATGGACATTTCCCCAATCACGTACCAAATCCGGAATCACCGGAAGCGATGGATTCACTTCGCGATGCCGTACTTAAAAATAAAGCGGATTTTGGTTTGATCTTTGATCCGGATGTCGATCGTATGTCAGCTGTTTTGGCAGATGGCAAGGAAATCAATCGAGATGCTTTGATTGCGTTGATGGCAGCCATTGCTGTCAAAGACTGCCCGGGCGGAACGATTGTTACGGATTCTGTTACGTCAGACACGCTCACAGATTTCCTGGAAAATACGCTGCAGTGCCGCCACCGCCGTTTTAAGCGCGGGTATAAGAATGTTATCAATGAATGCAAACGCCTCAATGCAGACCAAATCGTTTCACCGCTTGCTATTGAAACGTCGGGGCACGGTGCATTCCAGGAGAACTACTATCTCGATGACGGCTGCTATATGGCAGTAAAGCTCATCATGGCAGCTGTACAGGAAAAAAGACAGGGCAGAGATATCACGGCATTGATTGCAGACCTCAAAGAAGCGTACGAAGCTCGTGAATATCGTATGAATATAAAAGAGACAGATTTCAAGTCTTATGGACAAGAAGTATTGTCCTTATTTGAGTCGCGAGCAAAAGAAAAAGGAATTCATATCGAACCGGATTCTTGTGAAGGCGTCCGTTTGAGTTTCAAAGGAGTTCCGGCGGGCTGGGCTTTATTGCGGGCATCTTTGCATGATCCGGTGCTGGCGCTTAATATGGAAGGCAGCAAAGCTGGTGATTGCGAAGCGATCCTCGGCGTTATTCATGAAATTCTTGCAGATCGCAAAGGGATTGTCCTGGATAATCTAAAATAATCCAGGATGGTAAAGCAAGATAAATAAGCATTTGTTTGGATCGTGCCAAGGGAGAAGATCTGTTGGCACGATCTTTTTATTGCAGCAGTGGGAGAGATTTTATTTTGGCGAACAAAAGTCAGATGTTTTATTCTTTGGCCTTATTATTAGCAGCCCTCATTTGGGGCAGTACCTTTTTTATCACGAAAGAAGCCACGGGATCCTTGTCGACGGCAATGATCCTTGCCATTCGTTTCAGCGTAGGCGCCGCTTGTATCGCCTTGGTTTGTGGCAAGAGCCTCAAACTCATCGATCGGGGCTATTTGCTTTGGGGCGGTTTTTTGGGGCTGATAACGTTTGCCTCTTATGGTGTACATATCTTTGGTTTGGAACTTGATACGACACCGGGGAAAAGTGCTTTTTTGACTTCGATTTATTGTGTTTTAGTGCCGTTTGTCTATTGGATTTTTGGACAGAATCGGCCAGATCGTTATAATTTCACGGCGGCATTTCTCTGTTTGGCGGGAATCGGGTTGGTCTCTTTGACGGAAGGACTGTCTATTTTACGCGGGGATGTCTATACACTTTGGGGTGGGATTCTCGGTGCATTCGAGATTGTTGCCGTATCGATTGCTTGCCGTGGCAGAGATCCCCTTTTGCTGACGGGATTGCAACTCGCGGTAGTTGCCGTGCTTGCTTGGATTCTCGTTGTGCTCACCAACGCCTGGCCGGCTGTTTATGTGATGGCGGACCTCTGGGGGATCATTTATCTTGGCCTTTTTGCGACGGCGGGCTGTTTGGGTTTGCAAAGCATCGGGCTCAAATACACAGATCCATCATCGGCAGCAATTATATTGAGTTTGGAAGCGGTTTTTGGTGTCATTTTTTCGGTGATTTTTTATCATGAAGTGGTTTCGGGACAAATGCTCATCGGTTTTTCCTTGATCTTTGCGGCGGTAATCATTTCCGAGACGAAATTGAAGTTTTTAAAGCGCCGTAAAAATCGAGCATTACGGCAGGACATTCATAAATTTAGTTGAATTCTAAACGAGGAACGAGTCTTTTTGATGATTTGTTCGTTGGTTATTATATGAATTGTTGATAAGAAAAAACATAAAGAGAGGTGCTTGATTTTGGTATTGATTTATTTGGCTGATGGCTTTGAAGAGTTGGAGGCCTTAAGTGTAGTCGATGTCCTGCGCCGCGCAGACATAGCCATTCAGATGGTCTCGATTACGGGAAAAAAAGAAGTCACGAGCTCACATGGGGTTACAATGGTTGCCGATCTTCTTTTTGAAGAAGCCGATCACCAAGGGGCTCAAATGCTGGTTTTACCGGGAGGAATGCCGGGGACTTCAGCACTGGCGGCCCACGAAGCATTGCATGAGAAGCTCAAAGAGGCAGCCAAAGATGGTCGCTGGCTCGCCGCTGTATGTGCAGCACCGACAGTCCTTGGGAGCTTGGGGCTGCTTCAAGGGAAAAATGCGGTTTGTTATCCGGGCAATGAAGCAAAGCTTATCGGTGCGAATACAGATGTTAAAGGTAAAGTCGTCGTTGATGGAAAGCTTGTGACCTCACGCGGTCCTGGGACATCCTTGGATTTTGCGCTTGAAATTGTGACCTTGCTCAAGGACCGAGAAACCTCTGAAACGATAAGGAAAGCTATGATTTTTGCCAATTGATTTGGCTAGGCGGACCATGGCGGAAGGAGAGAAGAAATTGTTTTTTGGACAGGTGAATTTTTGTCGTGTGGTAGGTCTTTTAAGCGTATGCTTATTTTCTTGCCAAATAGCATTTGCTCAGCAGGAAGGATCGATTCTTCCGATTCAAACGCGAACGGCGATTGTAAAGCCGGGCTTAGCGGCACCGCCGATTGGTTTGACGGATTTGAATGGTAAGATTATTCCGGCGGTTGTTCCCGGTAAACTCAATGTTTTGGTTGCACTGACAAGTCTTGAAGATCTAGACGGTTTGCAGCATTTCAATGATGTGTACGAAAAATGGAAGAATGAAGTGGAATTTCTTTTTGTCATGAGAAGCGGGGCGGCGCAGATAAAAGGAACCTGGACCAAAAATAAGTTGACACTGCCGACGGCGCTGCAGGCTCATTCGGAGTTCTTCAAGCAATATAATGCCTCGGCTCCGACGCTTGTTCTTGTTGATGCAAAGGGGATTGTGCGTTACAACGGCGATTGGCGAATTGATCCGGAATCCTTGAATCGCTATATTGAAGAAGAACTCCATAGACAGCCGAATACAACGGAAGCTTTGCCGCAGCTGACGTTTTTGCCGAAGAAAAAGATTTCCTATGAGGTTGTTCCGGTACTGCTCAATATTGGCGACCGTGTGGAAAAAGATGATTTTCGAGGTCTTGATGGCACGGATATTCCGGTCTTTTATCAGGAGAAACCGACCGTATTGTTTCTTTGGATGAACTATACGCCTTTGGCAGCAATCGATGAAATGATGCCTTTGGCACAAGGTCTAAAAGATGAGTTAGGCGATACCGTGAAAGTCTATACCATAAATGGAAGCAGGGAAGATAAAGCTTTGGAGCGCATCATGGCGCGATATCATACAACGGTGCCGTTGCTTCGCGGCGGGAAGTTTCTCCAATATGCAAGAACTTTTCCGGCTGTGGTTGTCATTGATCAAGAGGGTGTAGTACGCGCACGGTTTCTAAAACTGCCAACAGAAGCTGAGCTGAAAGCGGTTTTGCCGGCAACTGAAAAAGCTCGATAGCGTTAGTTGTGGTTAAGAAAATAATCAAGAACAAAATGTATAGGAGGCTGTGTTTTAATGGAAAAAGAAATGATAGGTCAGGATTTCGTAGTCGGAGACGAAGCACTCTTGGATGCTTCGTCCGAGCGAGGGTTGTTGATTGATGCAGCGGGTTTTTTTGCCGAGGATTTTGGCGGGAATGTATATGAATCTCCGCGTGTCCAGGTCTATATGACAGTGAAGGACGATACGGAAATAGAGCTCCATTATCATGAAAAAGCGGATGAAATCGTCTATATTTACAGTGGATCCGGTGAAATTTATAAGGATGGAAAATGGCAGAGTGTTGAAGCGGGCGACCTTGTGATTACCCCGAAAGGCATGGTGCATACGCTGCGTTCAAAAAAAGAGGAAACGATGAAGGTTATCGGTTTCTATACGCCGGCAAAAGGTAAAATACAGGATACGGTTGAGGTGCTTGATTTAAATGATGTCAAAAAATTTGGTGGGGATGAAACAATCAAGGTTTATCATCTAGGGTCGTTTTATCAAGAGCATCCGCTGCAGCCGGGCGAAGCGGCCACTGGTGAATCTGTCTATAAAACAGAAAGAGTAGAGGTAGTGCTAGGACAAAACCATGGTCCACTGATCCATCGCCATTACCATAGTGTTTGCGAAGAAATTGTTTATGTCTACGGCGGCAGTGGTGAAATGTTCATCGATGGGCGTTGGACAAAAGTCAAAGCGGGGGATTTTCATATAAATCCGCGAGGCGTCTATCATGGTGCGCGCTGCATCGATGGAAAAGATATGCAGGTTTTGTGCTTGTTTACACCGCCGCAGCCGAATGGAAATGATAAGGTTTTTCTTGACTGATTGTAGTGGAGACTTTTGTCGTTGGGCGATTGGGTGTAAATTTACCCAGTTATTAGCAGGATTTGTCTTTGTTTTGGCGAAGTTTTATATATCTTAGTGAAGAAATAACAGCGAAACAAAGGGTGCAGCGGTCATGAATATAATTGAATTTTATCTTGCTTTTAAACTGAAAGAAGTTGAAGAGTATCATTTGCCGACGATTGCAAATGAATTGAGAACCTGTTTATTCGATCAGAAGGTCATAGAATCTGGCAGCCAGTTCAAGATTTATACGGATGTAGAGGTATATCCGCTAAAAAAACGGGTATTGAATGTTCAGTTCTTATGCAAAATCAAGACCGATGCAGTGGTTGAGATCGAAAGCTTGCAGAAGATCTTGCAACCGGCGTTTAAGAACCTAAAAGACAAAAAAGGCTTGGATGAATTTAAAGTAAAGAGCAACTGAAAAAGACACCTCATTTTGGGGTGTCTTTTTTAGTGGAAAACTTATTGTAAAGAAAATCAGGTGTTTTTGGCAACGATTGCACCGACTACGGCACCGACGATGCCGGCGGTGATGACTTCACCTTCTGAGTGACTGTCTTCTTGGCGAGGTGGCGGTTCATGACGGTGATGAGCTTCGGCGATGCCGCCTAAAAGGCTGGTCATCATAAGACCACAAAGGGCCAGGGACATGATTTTTTTTGATTTGATTCTCATGGTAAGTCTCTCCTTTAAATCGATTTAATGTTCATTCAATACAGGTAGATGTTTGTATCGAAGCATGATAGCGGTGGTGTTTTGTGAGTTTTTGGTGGACGAGCCTGGCGGATAAGGTTCCCAAGTGCTGTTTTGTGCGGTGAGTCTATGGCTGATGGCCATAGGGGGGCGAGAGCCGTTATCCGTTTGATTCGTTATACATAATATACCGCTTGATTCTTAGAATACTATATGGATAGGCTTTGAATTTCCTTTGATTCCAATAAAAGTTTTTTGCTCAGACCATAAAGTTTACATAATCTTAACATAGTTATAACATATAATCCCATCTACTGTATTAGGATAAAGTTAAGGTTTATAACTGACTGCAAGATGAGTTGGCAGTAAATACTGAAAACAATGAATATAGGAATGGGGTCAAATGAAAATGATGCAGGCAATTATTGATATTGGATCAAATTCGATACGTTTAGCTGTATATAAGTTGGAAGAGCCAAACAAAATCAGTTTGTTGATGAACAAAAAGGACGTAGCAGGCTTAGCTGCTTATGTCAAGAAAGACAGTATGACGCCTGAGGGAATTGATAAGGCTTGTACGGTCCTGCTTGATTTCAAGCAATTACTCGACAATCTGAATATTGTCGATATCGTAGCCTTTGCAACGGCGGCTTTGCGCAATGTGAGCAATAGTGAAGCGGCAGTCAAGGCAATCGAGGCAAGAACGGGGCTCACTATACAGGTCTTATCCGGCAGTGAGGAAGCGTCGCTGGCTTTTGCTGGCGCAACGCATGAAATTCAAGGGAAAAGCGGTATGCTCATCGATCTTGGCGGAGCCAGTACGGAGATTGTCTTATATAAAGATTCTTTGCTTGAGCAAGCGGTGAGTTTGCCGATTGGCTCGCTCAATGCCTGTAAATTATATGTAAATGAGCTGCTTCCGAACAAGAATGAACGAAAAGCGATAAAGGATGCGGTTTTGGCGGAGCTGGAAAAATACAGTGAAATCAAATCCATCAAGCAGGCCAATGTCTGTGGGGTGGGCGGAACGATTCGCGCAGCGAGCAAGATCAATAATTATTTATTCAATTTGCCAAGCGATTCAAAAGAAATCAAGGTCCCTAATATCAAGAAGATGATCAAGCTTTTGGAAAATGATGAGGCCGATGATTTGATTGCAACGGATACTTTGCAGATTTTGCTGCGAACGGTTCCGGACCGCATCGAAACAATTTTGCCAGGAATGATTATTTTACATACGCTGACGAAATATTTCAAATCAGAAGTGGTGACGGTGAGTTATTCAGGAGTCAGAGAAGGATACTTGCGCCAGTATGTTTTGCCTGAGCTGCAAAAAGAAAAACAGCTCTCGGATGCCATTGCGGTAGTGGATCCTAAGGTAAAAGGCGTAGCGGTTTCGGCGGCTGGGAGTCGGCAGCGGGCAGTAAAAATCGCAGCTAAGAAGACACATAAGATAGCAGTAATCGATAAGGCTGAGGTGGCAGATCATGAGGAATCTCAAAACATTTGATATCAGTTATACGCAAAATCGAGAGCTATCTTGGTTGCGCTTTAATGAACGCGTGCTCGAAGAAGCAGAAGATGAGAAGGTTCCTTTTTATGAGCGCTTGAAGTTCATATCTATTTTTACGAGCAATCTAGCAGAGTTTTTCATGATTCGAGTAGGAAGCCTCTATGATATTGCCCAGGTCAATAAGGAGCATCGTGACAATAAGAGCCTGCTCACGGCAGATGAACAGCTTGAACGAATTTTTGCGGCGACAGAGAGCCTTTATAGAAAGAGAGATGACATATTTGCTCACGTGGAAAGCAAGCTGCGGACGCAAGGGGTCATCCGGCTCCATTTTTCGGATCTATCGGTAATGGAACAACGAAATATGATGCGCTATTTCAATGACAGCGTCGCGCCACTGCTCTCACCGCAGATCATCGATTTTCATCATCCTTTTCCGCATCTGGTCAATCAGGCACTGTACATTGCGGTTTTGCTCAAGGGCAATAAAAAAATCAATTTAGGGATAATTCCCGTGCCGAAATCCTTGCCGGAAGTCATTTTTTTGCCAGGGAAAGGCGTCCGTTATATTTTGTTGTCAGAAATTATTCTAGCTTGCGTTGGGCAAGTGTTTGCGATGTACTCTCTGATTGATAAAGCGGTCATTTGTTTGACGCGCGATGCGGATATCAATTTGGATGATGAAGCCAATGAAGATGGAGAGGATTATCCGCAGCATGTAAAAAAAGTGCTTAAAATGAGGCAGCGCCTTGCACCGGTTCGCCTGGAGATGGAAACGCAGGGTGATTCCTTGATGGCTAATTATCTTTGTCAGCGGCTGAACATCGAAGAGAAGCAGAGCTATATCACCAAGACGCCAATACATTTGTCTTATGTCTTTGGCTTGGCGGAAAAGTTCAGTGATCGGCAAAAGCAGCAGCTGAGCTATCCTGTCTTCAAACCGGTCCATAGTTTTTTGCCGGTGGATGGCGTGCGTCTGATCGATCAAGTTTTGCAAAAAGATGTGCTGCTTCATTATCCCTATGAAAGCTTTGATGGCTTTTTACGCATGGTAAAAGAAGCTGCTTACGATGAAATGGTCGTGTCCATCAAGATTACGATTTATCGGATGGGGAGCAATCGGGCAAAGCTGATGAACTACTTGATTTTAGCAGCGGAACTTGGCAAAGAAGTGACTGTAATCATGGAATTGAGAGCGCGTTTCGATGAAGCAAATAATATCAATTGGTCAGAAAATCTCAGCGAAGCGGGCTGTAATATCATCTATGGTTTTAAAGACTATAAAATACATTCAAAGATTTGCTTGATCACTCGCCGTGCAGATAATGGCGTTGAGTACATCACGCAGATTGGAACGGGAAATTACAACAGTCAAACGGCGGCTTTGTATACGGATTTATCATTGATTACCGCCAATCAAGGCATTGGTGAAGATGCGAATCAGTTCTTCAAGAATATGTGCCTGGCCAACTTGTCTGGCAGCTATAATAATTTGTTGGTTGCACCGGTCAGCTTAAAGCCTCGTCTGCTTGCGCTCATTGCGGCCGAAACCGATAAGGTCAAAGCGGGGATGCGCGGCAGTATCTTGATGAAAATGAACTCGCTTACGGACCGGGAGGTCATCGACGCTTTGGTCGGCGCTGCCCGGCAAGGCGTCAAAATAAAAATGATCATTCGGGGCATTTGCTGTTTGTTGCCAAACATCAAAGATGTGACCGATAACATAACGGTCATCAGTATCGTCGGACGTTTCTTGGAACATTCCAGAGTCTATTGTTTTGGCAGTGGACGCAGCATGGAAATGTACATCTCTTCCGCGGATTTGATGACGAGAAATACCGAGAAACGTGTAGAAATAGCCTGTCCTGTTTATTCAGCGGAGATAAAAAAGCGCATTCAGCATATCCTGCGAGTCATGCTCGATGACAATGCAAAAGCAAGGCTGCTGCAAAGCGATGGAACCTATAAAAAAAGAGTGGTTCGGCTGAATCGGCGTGATTGCCAGGAATATTTCATGGAATTTACGCTGCAAAAACAAGCTGATACAGCAATATACAAAGAGAACAAGCCGGTGTGAGCTGCTTGTTCTCTTTTTGTCTGTGCTTATATGATCTTTTTTTTGAATTGCGTCGGCGACATTGCCTGGTATTTTTTGAAAACCCGGCTGAAGTAGTTGGTGTCGTTGAAGCCGACTTCGGCGGCGATTTCGCTGATATTGAGGTTTTTGTCGTTGAGGAGTGAAGTTGCTCTGTTCACGCGCAGTAAATTGATATAATCCATAGGGCGGCGCCCGGTCAGTTTTTTGAAAAGCCGGCAAAAATGCTGTGGGCTCATGGCTGCGATGTCGGCTAAAAAATCAAGGGTTATGTTTTCTTGATAGTGCGCCTCTAAATAGGCTAGCGCTGAGCGCAATTGGTCGACATTTTGCTGGTTATGGTTGAGGGGCAAGACTTTTCTTTGATAGTAACGCAGTAGATGGCTGGCGATATGGATGAGGTTTGCCTGCACGGACAATTCATAGCCAGCAGCTTGTTGCTCACACTCGTGCAAAATGCCTTCAACGAGCCGGTTGAATGTGGGGTCATTATGGATTTTGTATTGAAATAGAAGGCGATTTTCCATTAAGGCTTTGATGTAGGGGATGTTTTCTAGATTTTTTTGATGGAGGAAGAGTTCATGAAAATCAATTTTCAAAATGTAATATAAAGTTTCTGTGCTGAAGTTTGTTCCGTAATGGATTTCATTGCTGTTGATGATAAGGATATCATTGGGGGCGAGGTCATGGCTTTGCCCATTGCAATGAATCAGGGCGGCGCCTCTTTTAAAGTAAAGGAGCTGCATCTGCTCATGCCAATGTTCACCAAACATTGGGCCTTTGAGGCTTGATTCGATACGGGCAACAAGCAGCGGAACAGCCTCGCAGGAAAACCTTGAACAATGGCGAGCTTTGCCTTGGGTGCGGTCATTGCAAATGAAGGAACAGTTTTGACATTGCAGGTGTTGCAAAAGAATGCGTTTGGAGGACATCGGCTCACTTCTTTCGTTCATATTATGCTGATATCGGTTCATATAATCCATGCTTTATTATCGCTAAATATATATAATAATAGCATACGAATCAGTTTTTTTCAGCAGAAAAGAAAATGACCTGCTAAATTCGTGCTGGTTTAAAGAAAGGGGTTGTTTGTTTGGATCGTAGATACATTTATTTACTGGCGGTAGGACATTTTTCTTGTGATATTGCCATGGGCGCCTTGCCTGCAATTTTACCATTTTTCATATCACAGTATGGAATGGATTATAAAGCTGTGACCGGTCTTATGTTTGCTTCTTGTTTTTTATCTTCTGTAATACAGCCGGCATTTGGTTGGTTGGCTGATAAAAAATCCAAAAGTTGGTTCATGTCGGCGGGGATTTTTCTGGCGGGTGCTTCCATGGGTCTTACGGGGGTGGTTACAGACTATTGGTGGATCTTCTTTGTCGTTACCCTAAGCGGCATAGGCAGTGCGGTGTTTCATCCGGAGGCGGCCTGCATGGTCAATAAAGTCGCTGGCAGCAAGCGGGGGACAGCACTTAGCATTTTCTCGGTTGGCGGCAATGGTGGTTTTGCGGTAGGTCCTGTTTTGGCAGTGGCGGCAATCAGTTTTTGGGGATTAAAGGGGACAGCGGTCCTGTGTGTGTTGGCATTGATCACAGCCTTGCTCTTGATGCTTTTTGTGCCCAAGATGAAAAAAGCAATTGCTTTGGCTGAGGTCGATAAAAAGGCGCAGTCACAGGATTCGGTGAAAGACCAGGTGCCTGCGCAAAATGATTGGCGCGCGTTTTCACATCTTTTGGTCTTGCTCATCTTCAGTTCCATTGCTATTTGCGGCTTGCGCAGCTTTATTCCGCTATATTGGGTCAATGTAATGGGATTGTCCGATGCGGCAGCAGGTTCTTCGTTGACGCTGCTCTTTATGTTTGGCGTGGTGATGACCTTGGTCGGAGGTTTGCTAGCTGATCGCTTTGGTTACTTGAAGATCGTACGCCTCAGTTACGCGCTTTTGGCAGTTTCGGTAGTGCTTTTATCGCAGACCCAAACGATATGGCTGGGATTTTTACTGCTTTTGCCGATGGGCTTTGCGATGTTTGCACCGTTTAGCTCGATTGTAGTCCTGGGTCAAACGTATTTGGCCCGGAATATAGGGTTTGCTTCGGGTGTTACGCTGGGATTGTCCTTTAGTGTCGGCGGCGTTTTGGTACCATTGCTGGGCGCGTTTGCTGACTCTTATGGTTTGCCGATGACGATGGAACTTTTGGCAGCAATTGCCGTGTGTGCGGCGGTTGCAGGTCTCTTTTTGCCATCGCCAAAGAAAAAAGAAGCGGCTTTTGAAGAAGCCGCACAGTAAGGAAACTGTTTTGTGAGGTCTTGTCGTGACGTATGATGCGTTGCGGCAAGACCTTTTTTGTGCAAAATAAGTGCATTGGTCAATAAGATATAAAAATAACACAAATTATCCTAAAAAAACACATGAGACTGAAAATTCTAAATACTATATAATTATGAGCAGAGCAGAGATACAGCTGTGGAATCGATCAAATGAGAGCAGGAGAGGAGCGAGGGTGATTTTATGGAAAGATTAAAGAAAATAGCGCGGATGATTGATACCATCTATGAAAGTATGGCATTGATTGGATTGACTTCGATGATTCTTGTGGTTGTCCTACAGGTTACGACGCGGAAATTATTTAATTTTGTGTTCTTTTGGTCAGAAGAGGTTACTTTGCTATTATTAGTCTGGTTTTCTATTTTGGGGATTGCTATAGGTTTTCGCGAAGGGTTGCATCTTGGCGTGGACTCATTTACAGGCTTTTTGCCGCCTAAGGCGAATAAAATCCTCGATAAAATAATAGAGGCCAGTATTTTTGCTTTTGGCGCATATTTTATTGTCTATGGTATGGATTTTACGATTATGATGTGGGATTCTACGCTTTCGGCGACAAAGCTGCCAAATGGAATCTTGTATTTGGCAATGCCGGTTTCCGGTACGATGATTTGTGCTTATGCAGCCTTGCAGTTCATGGGATTTGATACAAAACGCCATAAAGGAAACGAAGTTGAAATGGGTTTTGATGCAGGAGGCGATAAATAGTGGACCAAACTGTGGCAATTTGGATTTTGACCTTGAGTTTTATCATCTTAATGGTGTTCCGTTTTCCCGTGGCCTTGGTCTTGGCTGGATCGACACTTTTGACCATGATGTATCTGGACATTCCGCTTGAAGTCATGGGTCAGCAGATGATCCAGGGAACAAGCTCATTTTCTTTGATGGCAATTCCGTTTTTTATTCTCACCGGGCAAATCATGGGAGAAGGCGGGCTGGCTTTGCGCTTGGTCGATTTGGCAAGTCTTTTGGTGGGACGCATACGAGGCGGGCTTGCCTTAGTCAATTGCGTGGCCTGTATGTTTTTTGGCAATATTTCAGGTTCGGCGGTAGCCGATGCATCCTCTGTCGGCTCGATCATGATTCCGATGATGAAGCGTAAAGGCTATGACGCGGATTATGCGGTGGGGCTGACGATTTCATCCGCCATCCAAGGCGTTGTCGTGCCGCCAAGCCACAATTTGGTATTGTACTCGATCGTTGCTGGTGGAATCTCCATCAAAGCCTTGTTTTTGGCGGGCATCGTGCCGGGTTTCATCTTGCTCTTTACCTTGATGATCGTTGCGTATATCATGGCACGCAAACGCGGTTACTCCAAAGGAGACCCGGTCGATCGTTCGGCGATTCCTGGGATTGTGCTCAATGGGCTGTTGTCGCTCTCTCCGGCTTTTGTCATTTTGGGCGGCATCATCTCCGGGTTATTTACCGCCAGTGAGGCTGGTGCAGTCGCAGCTTCGTATGCTTTTATTTTGGCATTTGGCTATTACCGGGATGTGCCTCTAAAGAATATGGTTCCCGTACTTAAACGGACATTTCGTATCGTATTGATGGTGTTCTTTCTTATTTCAGCATCGGCTGCTTTTGGCTGGGTATTGGCTTATTTAAAGATTCCGATGTTGATCACCGAGATGTTTTTGGCGGTTTCATCAAATCCAATCGTCATCTTATTTATGATCAACATCTTGCTGTTGATCCTTGGCGGTCCGATGGATATGGCACCGATGATACTGATCATGACGCCTATTTTGCTGCCGGTATGTACGGCGATGGGAATCGACCCGGTTCATTTTGGCTTGATCCTCATCTTTAATGCCGGAATGGGGCTTTTGACGCCACCGGTTGGAACCGTTCTTTTTGTTGGCTGCGGCATTGGCGGCGTATCTCTTACGCAAGGCACGAAGGCGATGATGCCGTTTTTTTCAGCTATGCTGGTCGTCCTTCTCATCATTACTTATATTCCTAGCGTTGTTTTATGGCTGCCTTCAATGTTCAAGTGAAGACTTGATGGAAAGCTGCCCGATAGATCATAGATTAAATATGGGAGGAATCATACGATGAATGTAAAAAAAGCAATCGCGGGTGCACTTACCTTATTGGTGGCGGGATCTGTAATCGTGGGGTGCGGCGCCAAGAAGGAAGCTGCGACGGACAAGAAAGAAGGGGCGTCATATACGTTCCGTTTAGCCGAAACGCATCCGGCGGATTATCCAACGACGATGGGGGATAAGAAATTTGCTGAATTGGTAGGAGAGAGAACCAATGGCCGCATCAAGATCGAAGTGTTTCCGTCTAGCCAGCTAGGGGAAGAAAAAGCGGTATTGGAACAAATTCAGCTCGGGGCAATCGAGTTCACACGGGTCAGTTCATCGCCGCTTGCCGAGTTCAATAAAGCTTTTGGCGTATATGGCTTGCCGTATATTTTCGATAATGACGATCATATGTGGCGCTTCTTAGAGAGCGACGAAGGTGTGAAAATGCTCGATGGGCTGGAAAGCTCGAAGATGAAGGGGCTGGCGTATTATAGCTCGGGGGCCCGCAGTTTTTACACCAAGAATCCAGTGAATTCAGTGGAAGGCATGAAAGGGCTTAAGATTCGTGTCCAGCAGAGCAAAATCAATATGGATCTGATTTCTGCATTGGGCGCAAGTGCGACGCCTATGCCATATGGCGAAGTGTTCAGCGGGCTGCAGACAGGCGTAATCGATGGCGCGGAAAACAACGCACCGAGCTATTTGACGGCAAACCATTATCAAGCGGCAAAGAACTATATTTTGGATTCGCATCAACGCGTTCCGGAAGTATTGTTGATGAGCAAGAGTGTTTGGGATAAGCTTTCCAATGAAGATCGTAAAATCATAAAACAGGCGGCACTTGATTCCGTTAAAACACAGCGCGAAGAGTGGAATAAATTCGAAAAGAAAGCAATGGAGCAATTAAAAACAGAAGGGGTAGTCGTTACGGATGTAGCTGATTTGAAACCATGGCAGGAGGCAGTGAAATCCGTTATCGAAAAATATACCAATGATTTCAAAGAACAACTTGATGCGATTGCAAAGCTGCGTTAAGGCGTAAATAAAGGAGGCCCAGAGAGGATGATATCTTTTCTGAGCCTTCTTTATGTGTGTAATCCTTTTTCTTGCTGGCGGTAAGAAACGGTAGCAGGTATCGTTTGCTCTAGCCGCGAATAGAATAAAAAAGTCTTTTTATGGGAGAGGCAGCGATATGATTGCAGGGTTAAAAAAGGCAATATTGCATTTTATTGGGGAGACGATTTTGCTTCGCAAGTATTCTCTAGCGCAAAAACTGGCGATCTTTTCAGCTTTTTTAATTACGACACCGATGCTTGTCATGGGGGTGATTTCTTACTTTCATTCTGCCAGTGTCCTTGAAGACGAAGTGCGGGCGTACCGGTCTCAAATCAACGAGCAGGTAAAGACACAGATTGAATATTATTTGCGGGACGTTGAAATAAGCGGGCTCAAAATCATCAACTATCCGGACATGAAGGATTTTTTGCGGCTGTACGACCAGCAGGACGTCGATCTTACGGTGAGTCGAGAAACTATAAGGAATTTATTAGTGAATACTGTTTATTCACGGCCGGATATTTCCGGTGTATCCTTGATCATGGATCGAGGGACGGTCATTAATAGCTCGGGTTTTCAAGGCGAATACGATATCGGAAAACTGCGTCATGCCTATTGGTATAATTCGATTCCATGGGATGGCAGCTCATTGATTATCAGCCGTTTTGTAAAAAATGGGACAAAAGAAGAACCTGTCATCACGATTATAAGACGTATACATAGTTCGGCTACGCTCAGCCCTATTGGCATATTGTTGATCGATGTGAATTATCGGCGTTTGCAAGAAATCGCGGACAAAGTGAATAGTAAGAGTGGAACGTATTTTTTTATTTTGGATGCCAAAGGGCATTATGTGTATCATGCGGATAGCTTTAAAATAGGCCGCACTTCGGAATTTCAAAATATTCAGCAAATAATGGGGACAGAAGGACGCTTTTTTGTGCGGGAACGTGATGGCGAAGTCGTTCTGGATCATTCAGCGTCACTGGGCTGGCGATTTGGCAGCGTCATTGCCTGGGCGGAAGTCAAACGTGGTACCAGCAACATTGGCTTTACGATGATGGTGACGCTTTTTATTTGCTTGTTCGTGGCGTATGTGCTAGGCGCAAGCTTTGTCGGAACTATTCTTCGTCCGGTGCGAAGGTTGCAGCGGTTTATGAAAAAAGTGCAGACCGGAGATTTTTCCGGAAAAGTGCTTGTCGAATCGACGGATGAACTGGGGCAATTGACGGCAGGCTTCAACGATATGACGGAAAAGCTGGCGGATTTGATCGAGCAAGTATATGCAGCAGAGCTCCAGAAAACGCAGATGTCCTTGCAGCAAAGGGAAATGGAGCTTAAAGTGCTGCAATCACAGGTCAATCCTCATTTTCTCTGCAATGCCTTAGAAACAATCCGGGGGATGGCGCTTCTGGAAAATAAAGAAAATATAGCGGTGATGGCGGCTTCTTTGGGATCGTTGTTACGGTACAATCTCAAGTTAGTGTCGCCGACGGTTACGCTGCGTGAAGAAATTGATTTTTGTAAAGTATATCTGCGCATCCAGCAGTTCCGCTTTGATAAGAACGTAGAATTTTGCTTTACGATACCCGATTGGGCTTTTTCCGCCATGATTGTCAAATTTTCAGTACAGCCGCTCGTGGAAAATTGTTTTGTTCATGGACTTGCCAGTGGCACGCAGCATATAAAGATCAACATAGCAGCTAAATGTGTGGATACAGATATCATTCTTGAGATCAGCGATGATGGAGTCGGCATAACGCCGGAAATACTTAAAAAGATACAAAATCGTTTAAAAGCTGCGGAAATACCAGCAGCAGGAGAAAATATAGGAATCGTCAATGTGCATCGGCGAATCGTGAATCTGTTTGGCAGTGCATATGGATTGAAAATTGACAGTATTTGCAACCAGGGAACTACGGTAAGTATACGAATGCCTTTAATCAAAACAGAAAAGGACGGTTCATGATGAAAAGACTTTTATTGGTAGATGATGAAAAATGGGTCAGAGCTGCCTTGAAATGGACGGTAGAAAACAGCGGGATTCCAGTTGAAGTGATAGGCGAATGTGCCAATGGTTTGGAGGCGTTGGACTGGTTGCAAAGAAATCCGGTGGATTTGGTGCTGACCGATATTACGATGCCGGTCATGAATGGACTCGATTTCTTGCGGGAACTGCGGGGCAGAGGCAGCCATATTCCAGTCGTGATCATTACGGTCAATGAGGAGTTTTCTTACGTGCAGCAAGCACTGCGTTCGGGTGCGGTTGACTATTTGCTCAAGCCGATAGAGAAAGAATCGTTGCGGGAATGTCTGCTGAAATGGCTTGCAAAAGAAGAAGCAGCGACAAAGGAGCAAAACTTGGTTTCGATGGAGCTGCCGGTGCGGTCATTTTCGCTGATGGAACAGGTCATGCAGTATTTTTCATCCTTGCCGCCGGGGCAGATTACATTGGGGCATACGGCGCAGTACCTGCACGTCAATCCTTCTTATTTGAGCCAATTGTTCAAGCAGCAGCAAGGTGTGAATTTCATGGATTATGTGATTGAGCTCAGGATGAAAGAGGCAAGAAAACTATTGTCACTTACGACGCTGCGTGTTTCAGAGATTGCCGAGCGATTAGGCTATAATGATTTAGCTTATTTTACAAATATGTTCAAGAAAATAACAGGGACTACACCATCGTCTTATCGCAAAGATTTATGGCAAAGACGACAAAAAACAATGCAGTAAAAAAGCGATAGGCAATAAAGTTCCTGCCTGAAACCTTTATAGAGAGCTTTCTCTTAGAGGCTGTTCAGCGGTCTTCTTCGTCTGGTTGAACGATTTTTTTGAGTAAATAAAAATCAGAAGGAAGAGAAGGATGCACCATGGTTTAGCGTTTAAGAGCAGCAAGAAAAAGGCGAGAATCAAAATGGCGATGGCGGCTTTTAGGCAGCGGCTCTCTAAGAGCTGAAAACCGGCTGCCAGCCCGATAATTGCATTGCTGAGGAAAAATACATTGGCAGCGGCTATCAGCCGGTCAACCGTAAGAATTTGGAAAAAAACGAGCAGGAGCATGAATAGATGGATCGTTGTGAGTGTCAAGATAGCATGAACTGGGCTCGTAAGGGAATTCTCTTTTGCTAAAAAGGCGGGCAGGCGTCCATTAGCAGCTCGTTTTGCACTCATGCGCGTGATAGCTCCGACAATCATGAGGTATGTTGATATGCAGAGTCCGGCGGCGATTATACCGATAGCCGGGGCGGCGAATTGACCGAATAAAGGCTGCATGAGGGTAATGATATCATGTCCCTCGGAGCTGCTTTGCAAGGCTAGGGCAACACTTAGGTAGGAGACGATGATGAAAAAAAGGCTGATGGTCATGGCCTTTAACAGGGTCTGCCGTGGATTTTTAATGTCTTCGATGTAGTTGCCGACAACTTCCCAGCCAACAATTGACCAAAATAGCAGGAGCAATGCATAACCAAAATCGTGAGCGGGAAAAGTCGTGTGCGGCAGTTCGAGCTGCGAGGACGTGCCCACGGAATAAAAGCTGGCGAAGACCAGCGATATAATGGTTGCTGCAGTGACGACTAGATTGAAGCGACTGAAGGATTTTGTGCCGCTCAAAAGAAGCGCCGCGCCGCCGAGAATGAGAAAAAAAGTGATGAGATCTTGTGGAATCGTAGCGAAAAATGGCAGGTTTTGGAGAAATTTTGCTGCTGTCAGCAAAACGGCGACCGGACCAAAACAAACGGCGGTCGTCAGAAAGTTAGAACATAGTTCCTGCCAAAATGGTCCGAGGGCTTTACCAACGGCTATAGCGACGCCTTCGTTGCCCGGGCTTTTCAAGCTGAGGAAAATAAATACATAAGCGAAGACGGCACCGAGCAGCATGGTCAAAATCCAGGCTAAAATCGCCCAGTCACCAATTCGTTCGTAAATGACTGCGGGCAAAAGGACGATGCCGGAACCAATAATAGGCCCGATGATGAGTCCGCATAAAGTAAAGAGGCCGATATTTGCAGTTTTGTTTGTCATAGAGATGCTCCTTTTCTTGCAGGAAATTTTTAAATAAAGGGTTTGCCGGCTGCGGGGAGCTGTGGCGAGGGGCACGCTGCCATGGTCTGCAGCAGCTTGCCGATGCGCCGGATGCCTTCTTTGAGAACGGCGGCTTCATGGGTTGTAAAGCAAAGTCGGATTTCTTGGCTCGAATTACCACTGGCATAGAAGGCGATGCCTGGAACAAAACCAACCTTGCTGGCGGCGGCACGACGCATTAGATCGCTGACCGACACGGGCTGGCGGATTTTACACCAAATATAAAAGCCACCGGATGGAATTGAAAAATCAATTGTATCGGGACAGTATTGATTAAGCGCTTGGACCATTGCGTCTCGGCGCTTTTTGTATTCGCTGCGGACAAAAGTTATGTGCGAGGCTAGGATGTCTTTTTGCAGGCAGCTGTGCAGCAGCATTTGGGCGAGGTTGCCGCAATGAAGATCAACATGTTGTTTTTCTTGGGCTAAACGGTCGATGACCGCCTGGTCAGCAGTGACCCAGCCCGTGCGAAGACCTGGCAGCAGGGTCTTGGAAAATGTGCCAAGATAGATTACGCCACCATAGGTGTCGAGGCTTTTTAAGGATACTGGCGGTTTGTTGCCATAATAAAGCAGGCTGTATGGATCGTCTTCAACGATGGCAAGACGGTAGCGCGCGGCGAGCTCGATAAGCTTTTTTCGGTCTGACAAAGTCATCACGCGTCCAGTTGGATTGTGGAATGTTGGAATCGTGTACATGAGTTTTGGTCGATAGCGAATCAGATAATCTTCAAGCAGCTCGAAATCGAGTTGTTTTGCTGCCGGCAGCGTCAAAAGACGCGCTCCGGCAGTTTCTAGAGACTGAATTGCGCCAAGATAAGTCGGAGATTCGACGATGACATAATCTTGCGGCTCAATTATCGTCTTCACGATGAGGTAAAGCCCCTGCTGGGATCCGGATACAATCAAACATTGGTCGGGCGTTGCCTGGATGCCGGATTGTTCTTGCCACTTTGTCAAGGAATGGCGAAGCGGCAAATAGCCCTCTGTTGCCAGATAGCCATAATCAGCGGCAGGAATGGCGACAGCGTTTGCTTGCGCCAAATGGGCTAGCTCAGCTAACGGATAAAAAGCTGGGTCGGGCATGCCTGCTGCCAAAGAAATGGTTTCATTTGCCGTCGGTGTGGCAATCAAGGTCCGCAGCAAAGAAGAAAACGGTGACTTGCGCTGAGGCGAAAACAATTGTTCCCAAGGCATGGAAACCTCTGCCGAATCGCTATGGAGATTTGCCACATAGGTACCGCTGCCACGCCTTGAGAGGATAAGCCCGTTTTCTTCGAGCTGACGATAAGCATTGAGGCTCGTTGTGCGACTGATATTCAAAAGCCGGGCAAGTTCTCTTTCCGGCGGAAGTTTCGTGCCATTTGGCAGCTCAAAGTTTTGGATCTTAGCAGCTAGGGAATTTGCCAATTGCATATAGAGCGGGACATTCTCGTTGGGGTTTAATGAGAGGCCTCCTATTATTTTGGTAATATCCATTATATGAAAACCACCTTTAAAACGATATTGGTATTTAGAAAATATTATATTGGATATTTACACATATGTCTAGTATTGATAATATAAATAGAAAAATGTTAACTTCTGTAGCAGAAAATGATCTTTGTGTACTGAAAATGTTAGGGCGATAAATAGGAGGAAGGCTTATGACGATTAAGTTTGCCAAACGAATGAATGAATTGAAAGCTTCGGAAATCCGAGAAATCTTGAAACTCACGCAGCAAAAAGATATGATTTCCTTTGCTGGAGGGTTACCCGCACCAGAGGCCTTTCCCATCGAGGCGATGAAGGTTGTTGCCGAAAAAGTTCTGACAGAGCATGGGGAAGCTGCGCTGCAGTATTCGACGACAGAAGGCTATGAGCCTCTGCGCCAAAAGATTGCCGCAAGAATGAACCGCCTTTTTCAAACAACGGTGGACGAAAGCAATGTCTTGATTACCTGTGGCTCGCAGCAAGCCTTGGACTTTTCGGGTAAGTTGTTTCTAGACGAAGGCGATGTCGTTCTTTGTGAAAGTCCTACTTATTTGGCAGCAATCAGTGCCCTCAAGGCCTATGGGCCTCGTTTTAGAGAAATCGCCGGCGACGGACAGGGCATGATATTAAAAGAGTTGGAAAAGGCTTTAGAAGAAGAAAAGAATGTTCGGATGATATACGTTATCCCGGATTTTCAAAATCCAACGGGCATTTCCTGGTCGCTTGAGCGGCGGCAAGATTTCATGGAATTGGTCAATCGTTATGAAATTCCAGTAATCGAGGATAATCCTTATGGCGAATTGCGTTTTGAAGAAGAACGCCTGCCGGCGCTCAAATCGATGGATCGAAAGAATCTGGTCGTTTATACCAGCACATTTTCTAAAACTTTTTGTCCGGGCTTGCGCATTGGCTGGCTGGCGGCGACGCCGGATATTTTCTCGAAATATGTGTTGATCAAGCAGGGGGCTGACCTTTGCACATCGATGCGCAGCCAGATGGAAATAGCGGAGTATATGGAAAGCTATGATTTTAATGCCAATGTTAAAGGCTTGATCGATCTTTATCGCAGACGGCGTGATGTCATGGTGGATATGCTCGAGCAAACAATGCCGGCAGCGGTCTCCTTTACCCGGCCTGGCGGTGGGCTTTTTCTTTGGGTGGAACTCCCTGACTATATGGATGCTTTAGAGCTTTTGTCTATTTGTTTGCAGCAGAAAGTAGCATTTATTCCGGGAGCTTCGTTCTTTCCTAATGGTGGCGGCAAAAATACATTGCGGCTCAATTATTCAAATATGACAGAGGAAAAAATCCGTGAAGGCATCAAGCGTTTGGCAGCTGTTATTCGCAGCCAGCTTAAGGCGGCTGATGCATCGATTTAACAAGAAAGCGAAGAGTAACTAAAGGGCTTAAAGCGGAGTTGAAAACTTTCATTATAAAACACCAGCACCGATAAAGATGATATCAGTGCTGGTGTTTTTATTTGTGTAAATTGAAGGGACGCGTTTAAAAAAAATTATGGAGAATAGGCGAAATGAACAGGATCTGCGGTATAATATACCTTGAGCAGATGCCTGGGATTTTCATGTATTCTCCATGGAAATGAGATAAAATAATTTGCTTATATAAAATTGGGGTGGGGAGACCGAAGACTTTGAATGAAATATTTAAACTCGGAAAAAGAATATATGGACACCGTGATACAACAGACTTTAATATACAGCGGCTTTTGGTATTCTGGCTCAGAGCGGCCAGCAACAGCAATGAAGTTCTTGGTTTGAAGGATTTTTTTGCGCAGAGTGCCAATTTAAAAGAACTCGAAAAAGACAACGCGATTTTTTATGAACAGCTGACTAGGCACGTTTTTTATCATCAATCGACTTTGGCGGAACGGCGTCAACTGGTGGAACAGCATTTTTCTTTTTGCCAGCAGGCTTTTTGTTTTCCGGCTTTGCGTGAGATCTATTATGATGGACGGTTGATTCTTTGGGAATCGCCATTTCAAGAGAATTTGCTCAGTTTTGGCTTGGACTTCATGTATGTAGACCGTAAGGAAGGCCTTATGAGCATTGATTTGAAATGGGGCGATGAACGGATTTACCATATTACATTTTCTTGTGGTTATGATAAAGAAGGCCGGTCTTGCCTTAAAATAGGAGCTTTGCAGGGAAGTCTTGGTGGGCAGGAAATCATCCATGCCTTGACCAAACACTGCTTTGCGTATCGAACGAAAAACCTCATGCTTTATGGTCTTCGCCTTTTAGCGCAAGGTTTAGGAATAGAAAAGATTTATGCCGTATCGAACCAAGGTTTTTTCACCAACACGCATGTGCGTATGGACCGCAAGCTAAAAACTTCTTTGGATGAGTTTTGGCAGGAGGCTGGCGGGCAGATGCTCGATGATCCTCGTTTTTTTGAATTGCCCGTGCAAGAAAAACGCAAGGCAATCGAAGAAGTCAAATCGCAAAAACGCAATCTGTATAGAAAAAGATATGCCCTGCTCGATTGTCTTGCGACGGAGTTTCAAGACAACTTACAGATGCATATAAAGCCAAGAAGAAAAAATATCTCGTCTGCAGAAAAAAATTAGAAAATCAACCAATAAAAAGAGCCTCTCCTGTGCTAGATTTTTTATCTAACATAGGAAAGGCTCTTTTGCTCATTAAAGGAAATAGAATTGTTTTTAAATGATGCCTTCCAAATGCAGCATGATTTGAGCAATCAATGTGGCAAAGAAGAAGGTTCCGGTATAGACGGCTAATGCGACAATGATGATGCGCCATGACATTTGGCGAAACATCCCGATGTCTTTGCCGATGGTAAGTCCGGCATAAGACAGAACTACCGTGCATAAGGCGAGAAAATCAACTTTAGTTGTGTATTCCGTGACGATTGCAGCGACTGGTGAAATCGGTGTCGTTGCGGCAATTGCCAAAATCGACACCCAAAATACCATAGGGAGGTTGCCGGGAAGGATTTTGGCTAAAACAATGCCTAAAAGTGTTATGCCAACAATGATGAAACAGCCAAGGAAGGCATCGCCTGCTGGCACATGATAGCCGGTAATGCAGACAGCCGCGCTGATTAGTCCGGCCGTGATGAATATCAAAAATTCTTCGGTCCAATTCATTTGCTTTCACCATCCTTTACATGTTTTGGCGCCAAAATCGGCGTTAATTTTTTATAGAAGTAATTGGTGAGCGGCAAGGAAATGAAAAGACAGAAATATATGCCGACAATGGTGGTCAATAAATTGCTGGCACCGGCATACATTAGGATTTCTTGCTTGTACTCCGGGAAAACGGTAGCAATTGCACCGGTTGCTGCGGCCATCATACTGCCGGAGCCGACACCTGAACCCATTGCCAGAGCAAACGGATGGAATATGTGCATGGCGGCGAGAAAACCGGCAATGAGCCCGATCCAAATCGCACCGAACACGGTTCCGCATATATAGATGGCCATGACGCCGCGGCCTTCAGGTGAAGACAAACCATATTTTTCAGCAATGATGGCAATGTTTGGTTCACGGTCAATGGAAAAAGTCGCACCGACTGATTCGCGTCCAAGACCCAAAGCGATTGCAATCGGCAACCCGATGATGACCGTGCCGGTAAAGTGTCCGAGTTCCTGAATCGATAAGGCCATGCCTGCTTCTGCGACCTTGGCTAGGGATGGGCCGATGACGACGCCGAGTTTCGTGACCAAAAGCATGGTGAGCAGCCCCAGTACAGCCGTACTGTGCTTCATTTCGTGATCGTTTAGTAGCTTTAATTTTGGCAAACTGATGATTGCCCCCAAAACCATTGCGTAAAGCATCGGTAAAAAGAGCAGTACCCCTGGACCAAGCGGAATTTTTTTGACGCCGATCCACTCGGAAACCATGGCTAAAAATCCACTCGGAAACCATGGCTAAAA
>Ga0183099_1000561_pt1 | contig 26203 bp, 25 predicted proteins | sample Biomet1_FD_127788 | JGI IMG/M metagenome (GOLD analysis project Ga0183099, IMG submission 127788) | Microbial communities from bioreactor (seeded with anoxic lake sediment) at LBNL, California, USA - Biofuel metagenome 1 | ecosystem: Engineered > Bioreactor > Anaerobic > Unclassified ...
ACAAATAGTTTACGTTCATCGCAATCCATAGGCAGCCTCCTTTGGCTGGTGTGCCAGATGACAAATACATGTCAGTTACAACACACCCAAGTGATCTAAAAATCACATCTATATGATAAATATAGACTATGTAACAAACTACCCCATGAATATTTCAGTTTTGTGATACACCATGTGATACACCATGTGATACACCGCCAAGTTTGTATCTCGCATTAAAGACTATTTTCGAAAAAACGACCTATCAGTTCCAAGAAATAATGACAGCAGCATCTTAACTATTGCTCAATCTTGATCAGCAATCAAAGGTTAATTTTTGATAACAATACCTGCGGCTTAAAGGGTCTGCTGTTTTTGCTCCGATAGCTGAATGAACACATGAACACCCCCACCGACGAGAGGAAGAAGCCATCTGGAATACTGTCAGTGACTCACAATTAGATAAATTAATTGGCAACTTACTTATCAGTTGCCAATCTATGCGTTCTAATTTCCTAAGCTTGAAGAGCTTTTTCGTCTAAGTAGTGGCTGAACAATTACAGCTAAGGTGAGTAGTGTAAATAACGAAGATATCCCCCAAAAATACGAATTCATTTGTGTATCTGATAACGCAAAGATGGTGGCTATTGAACTGGCTGGAAGTAGCACAGCTGCAATCAATGAGATGAACAACATCATGCTATTGCTCATTTCCTCTCGTTCTCCACGCCAAAGTGAATGACTATATTCCAGCTCAGTAAATATCTTCTCTTCTAAAAAATCGAGCTCGCTCTGTTGGCAAAAATAGTTGTAAAGCTTATTGGCAAATGGATACGTAGAAATGAGTGAGACTTTAAATTTCCGTCTGAAAAGTTCAATTTTTCTGAATAGCTTCACTCGCTGCTTGGCATTAGCTAATACCAATTGCTCTTTGAAATGCCCTAACATTAACTTTTGCAACAAAACTAACGCAAACAGATCCAAGTAGTATTGAGCTTGCTTCAAATTGAAAGTTAAAGGTGAGCTTTCAGTAGGTGTATCGTCAACAAACACCAGTCGCCCTAAGTTCAGCTGACAGCGCCAATCATTCCAATAACTAAATTGTTGTTGCTTTAAACGTTGCAACTCTGTGTCCGCTAACTGATAGCGCGTGTTACTGATATCAATTCCGGCACTGAATTCACTTACACATGGAGATTGATGTGTAGAGGGTTTAGTCTGTTTAAACCAAGTACAGTTTGCCAATTCATGCCCAAAAGCATCATCACCATAGCTACACTCCTGATCTAAATCGATCCCCAACAATTCTCTAATGTGCTGTTTTAACGGTTTACACACTCCATGCTGATCAGTCCAGTCATTCACTGAGTGATGTAAAGTTTTTGGCTCCCATGCGAATGCCATTCGATTGATAACAGAAAGTTGCTTGGCATCATGCTCATCATGACTCTGCATATGGATGTATAGCATTACCACATCTTCAAATTCGATGAGGGTTAAAGCACCAAGCGTAATTGACACATCATTAGTTTGGAGTGATAAACCTCCAACTGTCGTATTTGCCAAATCAAGTTCGTATCGCCCGCCAGAGAGTGGGCGAAAGAATTGAGCACCCAGTCGACTGAAAAAACGACGTCTATCCTTAATACAGTCGTCAGATAGCGACTGACACCATTGCTGCCAAGGCTGTTGTCTTAATGTTTTTTTGAGTACAGATTTAGCAATAAATAACGGCAAAATTCCCCAGCCATGCCATTGATATAAAGCCATTACTGATCTCCTTCAATTAATTCGGGTAAGCAGCGACGTAAATTTTTAATCTGATATTTTTCAGTGAGGTCCCTCAAACTTAAAACATCATCTTCACTGTATTTTGCAGCAATAAACTCTTGCACTCTTTTAAATGAACGCTGAGTAAATGGCATTTTAAAATACTCATCACAACATTGTGAAAACGCTTGTAATTGGTAAGCTTCCTGTTGCTGTGATTTATTTAATAAATGAAAACGACAAGTGTAACCTTGTAATTTAGGTAAGCTCACAGGTTTTGGATGCGATTGGTTCGTCCCACATAACAAAATGGCTTGGATGCCTGATTCCAACGTTTTTTCTAACCACTCCTTTGGAGCATCGTCTATATACACCACAGGCAAACCTAATGCATCCAACTCAATCTTTCCGATCTGGAGTGCAAATTGCTGGAGAGTTTCAGCCAATTTTTCCTGCATATTGGTGAAATTTAAAGGCACCATCATGCTTAATATCTGTTGTAGATCATACTCAAGATATTGGTTTCCGAAAGATATCAATGCGCGAGTCGGTTGATGACCACCAATGATAAATAGTTTGGCCTGTAAATAACCGGAAACGTACCCATGAATATCTGAAAAAGAAATAGCTTCATCGGTAAGGTTGTATGCTCGTTTATCTTCGATGGTCGAAAAATCCATCCCAGACAAATTCACTAATTTTTTTTCTGTTAGCACATGCTGGAAATGAATCTTCTTAATAGCATCATTATGTAAGTCATCCAAAGTTGTAAATACCAATTCATAGGCATCTCTTGGTAACAATCGTTCACTCACAGCACAATAGCGATAAGAACGCTGCACAAGCTTAATCGGTACACCTTCTTTTAAGGTTTCTTCACCCAGTTCAGTCAGCGAAACCACCTCATTGTTGATGCTAATCAGTGAGCGTCCCACCATTTCATGAAAATGCTTTTGCACTTGTTTTTCAGCTAAGCCCGTTAGTAAAGCCACTGAAGAGATAGAATTGATCCCTTGACTAATAAGCCTAAACAAAATTAAATCAACATCGCTCAATTCTTCTCGACTGCGCTCTTTAACCAACATTTTCACATCAAGAACTGGCAACAGACACTCACGCACATAAAAAATATTCTCATCATTTTTCAGATGGTTATTTAATATATTGCGATAGCTATTTAAGAGCGCAAATGACTTTTTGTTAGATTGTTTCTGATTAGCCATTGAGCCACGCCTCTGTTTGATGAGTCGAAACTTCTAATTTTGTGGGCCAATTCGTCTGCTGTGTGGCAAATAGCTTTCTCGCATCTAATAATGCACCTGAATTCATCAAAGTGTTTTTAAGCAAACACATAGCTTGTTTAAAGTCCTTATCGGTCGCTTCTTCACTGACTGAACTTTTCGTTAAAGTTTCTGAATCACCTATCATAATTAGCTGTTTTTTAGCTCTTGTTTGAGCCACATTTAAACGCCTCCAGTCTGCTAAGAAACCTACATTTCCTCTTTTATTCGAACGAGTGAAGGTAAAAATAACTAGGTCTCGTTCCTGCCCTTGGAAGCTATCGACAGAGGCTATCAATTCATTCAGAGGCATGGTCAACGATGTCAATTTCCCCTGTTTCTGAGCACGCTTTATCGCTTTTTGAATGGATTTAACATGGTTAGCATAAGGAACAATGATGCCAATTTCTCGCTTAGTTGCGAGTTCAGGTTGTTCCGATAGCGATTGCTCTAATACATTCAGGATCAATTCTGTTTCACAGGGGTTATCTTGCACCACACTGCGACCATCTTGATAATCACTACGTTCCCATTTCTTCGGCATTTTCGATGTATCTAACCAAATCATTGGTTGCGGGCAGAACTCGAACAATGGCAATTTCTTATCCATGCCAGCTCCAGCGAAGTAGTGCCCTTCATAGAAAGCTTTAGACACAAAATTACTAATGATTGCCGGGCATCGGAATTGAGTATCCAGCATGATTTTGTGGTCTTCTGGTGCAGCGTTCCACAGATGTTCAAACCAGCTTAACTGATAAAGAGACTGATAATTCTCGAAGCCTTGGGCTTCAATTTCCTCTAATACTTCATCACTGACAATAGGTGGTAATTGCTTATGATCACCAACTAGAATTGCTTTTCCTGCACGCGACAAAGGAACAAGAATATTATGGAGCTGTATTTGACCCGACTCATCAACAATCACCACATCAAAGTCTAGTTCTCTAAATAATGCTTTAGTGTTGATACCAATACAGGTTGCACCAATAACATTAACCTTTTCCATTAGGATCTTGTACAGCGATTGTTGACGCTCATTACGTAGTTTGTCGAACCACTGAACAAGCTCTTGATGAACAACTTTCACTTTATCAAAAGTTGATTCCATCCCTTGAATACTATAACTATCTAACTCAACATTAGGTTTGAACAACGCAAATTGCGGTACAATAACATCGAGATCTAACTGCCATTTTGTAATCTGTTGCTCAAGATCATTAATATCATCGGCCACCATCAAACGTTGATGTTCTGCACGTTCAATCGCTTGTTTATTTTGCTGAATCACCTGCAGTAACGAAGCCAAACTAGCTTCAGCGCCAGCAAGTTCATTTTCAAGTAACGAGAGCTTTCTTTTATGCAGCCAATCTGCAACAAATTGCAACGCAAACCATTTTGGCTTATTAGCATCTCGCAAAGCATCGCGTATCTTTTCAACCTGCACTTCAAAATGACTGTATTGCATGGTTAGGTTTTGAACTGTTTTTTGTAATTCCACCAGCCTATTAGACGCTTCTGTATATCGGATTCGAGCTTTGTCGCGTTGCCCAACCTTATGTAACATATCGTCTTTTTGAGCGACTAGTTGAGCAAGATCTTGCTGCAAGTTATCTAGTCGTTTCAATATGATATCAGCATTATCAAATAATTCTTTCTGTAATTTTGCGGCTTTATTATCAAGTGTTATTTCCTCCAAAGAGGAGCTAATTTTGTTTTCATTGCCAATTCGCAGACACTCAAACTCTTGCTCTTCTGCCAGGCGTTCCAGTACGTTATCGACAGCCTTATTGTTTTGGGAGGTCACAAGAACTCTGTAACCTTGAGAGGCAAAATATTTGACCCACTGCAAAATAACTGTTGTTTTTCCAGTGCCTGGTGGACCCAACACTAACGTGTAATCGTTTGTGCCTGCACCTCTATTGATTGCTTTTACTTGTGATGCTGTCGGCGGGAACTTGCTCTCGGGTAACGGTACTGTAACTGGCTTTAACGGTGCAGCTTCATAAGTACCTGCAGCAACTGATAACAACCATGGATTTTTAGTTTCTTTCAAAGCTAGCGCATCAATTACAGTCTCACGTACATTTTTCAATGTTGGCATTGCAGCTAAACCAAACATGCCTCGTTCTGGCAAACGAGAGTGCTCAAGTTGCTTCTCAATGCTCACACGAATGATTGGTTGGTTTTCTATGGGAGCTAGATCCGTGATTTCAAGTAAAACGTCTGTCGCTTCTCCAAGCTCTGTTAACTGAACTAATAAACTAGGTTTTAATGCAACCAATCTTTCATAGTCTGTTTCATCGAATTTCATCTGGTAGTGCAGACGATATGAGGTTTTTTGACTTACAGATTTAATTTCGAAAGAATTGAAAGGCGGCTCCTGCAGTGCAGCGCGTTGTTCTAGTTCATACTCAGCATTTACGAATGACCTCAATGCATCAATGAGCTCTAACTCTTGAATGTCTAGCTCATCAACAGCACCATCTTCAGTCGTTTTTTCACCATGAACATTCCACGGAGAGTTAATAATTTCCAATAATTGTGTGACATATGAGCTAGTTGCAAACTTTGACTCTTGCCTCTCTAAACCGTTACCAAATTCTCTACCTGTGATCAGGTGCAATCCATGAATGGCTATTTGCCTTCCGTTCTGCAACATTCGAGCTTGATCTTGATGATTAGCGTAGTTTATACGACCTAGCCACAATCTTGATTTGCCATTACTAGCACCTACATTAGCTGTAACTTTGTATTTACTAGCCAAAAAGGTGAGATAAATGCTGTCTTTGTCCTTAGGTCGATAAACACTCACCCAAGCCCGTTCTACTTTTCGAAGCTGAGCGAAAACAACATCCTGAGTCAGCCCATTTGAAGGCCAATTTTGATCCAGATAGTTTTTCCCTGTGCTAGTAAGTAATGGTAATTCAGAGTCATATGCTGCAATTTTATCTTCCGGCCAAAACGGTACAGAGGTATTTACGATAGTCATTATTAATACTTCCTTGTCGCGGAATTGCGCAGCAAATTACGCAAATCATTACTCAGCGTCGATGATTGTTTTAATCGGTTATTAGGGTCAAAAGCCAACCCTTTAGCCAGCAATGTTGCTAGTGGTGCAGACAAACCACTTAGAGACAATGACTGTGCGAGTGGTTGATTCCAGTCGGAGTTCATAAAATTAGGAGTGAGTTGCAAAGGCTTGCCCGTCATCAGAAAGTGAATAGTTTGGCAGACACTAAATATATCGACGCCTTCTGCGAGTCTTACATGGCGACTTAAATTTTGCTCTGGTGCTTGATAGAGAGGAGTTCCCTCTTCCACTGCTCTTTGTTGGTTCGCTAAACCAAAATCAATTAACAGCACATCCTGAACATTATTCCCATGCATTCGCACAATCACATTTTCAGGTTTGATATCACGATGCAGCAGCCGAGCTCGGTGGATGTCGGCGACTTTCTGCGCTAGCTTTTGTGCCACCAGCAAACGCTGATCAATTTCCATCGCTGTTTGTGGCGGTTGTCGATATAACTCAGATAAGGGCGTACCTTCAATCCAGTCCAACAGTAAATAATGCGACTTCCCTTGCACCCAATATTGCAAACACTTGGGCGCCATACCAAATGGCAAACGGTTTAGAGCTGTCACTTCATTCCTAACTTGTTTGATCGATTGAGGATCATCAACTTCAATCACTTTCAAACCATATGACATGCCAAGCTCAGGGTTTTTTACTCTATAAAACTGACGCTTAGTAACATCACTGCGGTATAGCACTTGTTCAATGCGATAGTGAATGATCGGTGGAGTAACTAAATCATCCATGACTTAACAGCCTCTATAGTTTGAGCGATATTAGGGCGGTATTCAGGTGTGTTATGTAGAATGCGTTGACAAAATTCGATATTTATGGGGTTTACTTCGATCCCCAATGACTGGCATAAATTCCCCCAGAATGCCGGACGACGCCCAGTAGCTAAAAGTTCTTTGGCTGACTGATTAAATGGCAAAGAACCTGATAACAGTAAGCACATTAATAATCCGACACTATAAATATCGGCAGAGAAAGTTAACGTCTGACCAGGTTGGTTTACTTCTGGAGCTTGATACTTCTGCTCGAAGGTACGCCGTGCAGTAATCGGTAATGTTGCAACCGATTCAAACTGGCATAGTTCAAAATTAATAAGTAATGGAGTTCCATCAGCTTTTACTCGGATATTGTTCGGGTTTATGGCTCGATGAATTACAGCAGGCTCTTGTAATTGTTGAATTTCAAAGAGGATCTGACAGATATCTAACAATAGTTTTAAGCGTTCTGAACGAGAGGGATTGCTCTGCAACCAGCTTGCTAAATTTTGCTCTGGAGCAGCTTCAAGAAAGATATAAAGCTTATCGTCGGTTGCATGCTTACCATAGCAGTATTGGACACCCGTAGTCTTCCCTAATCGATTGAGGATGCGAGCCTCACGTCCAATCATCTGCATCTCGCTTTGTCGATGCACCGAACTCAAATGATCGAACTGAAATGCTTTCACCCAGATCGGAGTGTCGAAATCTTTACCAGGATATACCTGATAATAATCCGTACTTTCAGACTGCAACGGCTGCGTACCGCATTGATAATCATCTAGCCAAATATAATCGTCTGAAGACACAGGTATTTTTTGATCAATCAATTGAGCCACCAGCAGATTGATATCAGCCTCGCTCAATCGTGCTGCGAGCTTTTTGCCAAAGCGAGTTTTACAGTGCTGATGTAGCATTGATGTGAACGTTGCGGTAGAAGAAACCATCACCTCGCCAGCTTGGCTAAATGGGATATCGAACGTTTCACCATTGTAGAGACACGTCACTTCTGCTTTAGGCGAAGTAAACACCACCGCTGCAGCATTCTTTAGCATTGGATCGAGCGGCTTCAATAACGCCAGATCTGCAAATGGCCTCAAACCTTCACGTAGTTTATGGACTGGATTCGCAAACTTATGACTTCCAAGTTCGTTAACAACTTGCATCCCCGTCCGGCTATCCACTTTTAGGGTGATTTCACCATGATGATCTTTCAGTTCCAAAGGCATCACACCAAATGGATAGACCAGTAAGCCGTCAAATAAACGTGAGCTGTTGGCGGTTAATAACGGTGGACACGAGACAATTCTAAAGCCATTAAATTGCGGTATAGCAAACAACGCCGTTGCTAACTCCTGGAGCCCTCGACGTTCATGCTCTCGTTCTTCCTGAGGGCCAACGAAAGGATTATACGGCCACTGCGTATCAATAAATGTCTGTGTTCGAGTCATTGGAAACATCAGTATCGACCAATCTTGCTCCTGAACAGCAGGCAGAAAAGTTTGGTATAAATTTCCTGACTTCAGTTTGGCTGCGCTCAATTGCAACTGTCGTAACCGGCCATCATTTAGGCCATCAGAAGTCAGCAAAAACAACGCATCGCCAGCATCATCAAACACCTGTCGCTTAGGTGATGGTAAATAGGCTTGCCCTAGCGCTTGGGAAGGTTGAACCTCAAAAGACTGTTCATCAATGGCTTGTACATGATCATCGACGCGATAACTGCGCAGGTTACCAACTGAATAACACTCATATTGATAATTAGGTAATGACGTTAATACCGCACAAGCAGCTTGAGCCTGATGTTCGGCCAATAGATGATGGAGAGCTTTTAATAATTCAACTGCGCTAAATATATCTTCAGTCTGCTGCTCAGCTAACCACAGTTTAATAGCCTCCAGCCCCGATTGTACTGGCCCTGATGAGACCATATCGATTAATACTGCTTGTTTGCCACTTTGGTGAATCCAGGTGAAATCGCCTACGCTGTCTTTACCTGAAATATTCTTATAATGTAATTCCATGCTCGCGTTACAGCTCCTACTTTTGCGCTGCGGGCCACTGCCATTCTTGAACCAACTGACGTTCTAACAAAGACCTCACATGCTGGTGGGCATCTGCTGTTTCTGCCTCACCACATAAACTCAAACTCAATTTGTCGGCTTGCACACCTTTTTCTACATCCACACTAAAGCCATGCCCTGCCTTCACGCTGCCAATATTGGTAAGTAAATAGCGATCATGAAAGTAGCCTTGAGGTACTTTCATCAGACGAATCGCTGGCAGTGAATAAGGTTTGCTGGCAAATTCCCGTTGATAGACCAGCTCAGCGTTGGCTGTATCCATCGCAGTCACAATTGTTAGTGAAATGATTGACCGGTATCTCGATATATCTTTCAGCAGTTGTTGCAGCAGTGGATTTACAGTGAAACGGAAATAAGCATCAATAATGACAATATCTTTGGCTAGATACCAAAGCGGCATCAGTGCGCTCGCAATGCTTTCTACATTTCGATCCACTTGGATCGTGGGCGACACAGGCCAATGAGCCTTATCATCCAAAACAGCAAGGTAATCTAAGCTACCGTCGATTTTTTGTTCGCTCACTACGGCTACAAATGGCCGAAATTGTTGCTGAGCTGACATCCAACGGAGCCATGGTTCAAAACCATTTTCAACTACATTTTGACGATCTTTAGGCAAGATCAGATAAGGGTTTTGCCTATCCCGTTGCAGTTTATTTAAGAAATTGCTGACTGACTTACGTTTCACTGGTGCAATATTTGAAGCTTTTAGCGCTTGTACTGCGGCCTGCACCCACTCACGTAAAGGTGCGATCAGATAACGCCCCCTTTCTGGGCCAAAGCTATTTTTAAGCAGACCGTAATATTCAAAATTGGCCATGCACTGAGGGTCGAGCGCAATTTCTTTGAACACTAGAACAGCTCCTCGTCTCGCTCCTCAAAAAAGCCATGAGGCCAATCATTCATTAAATCGCCATCTGAAGTGATCTGTGTTTTGATAACCTGCGTGCCGTCAGCACTGGGCTCAAGATACAAAAGCGAAATATCAGCAGGTGTTAATGGCTTAAAGCCGAATGGTTGATTGTGATGCTCACTTTCGCGAATACGCCGCAACAAACGCAATACTAGATGTTCACTGTGTGTTTCAATCAAGAACTGATTGTCTGCTTGGCATTGCGTTAACAAATCGCCAATGGCGACCTGAGCCTTAGGATGAACGTGCAGTTCTGGTTGTTCACAACACACGATACCTTTACGAGGTTGGTTTGCGGCAATCACCAATGGGAATATCTGTGCTACACCAGCACCAACATCAGCAGGAGTGACTTCGATATGATGATGAACGTCCCATAACACGATTTTGTCTGTTGCTGGTAATGATGGTGTCGCTAACAGATGTCCATTTAAACTGAAGTGTTCTTGCTGGCCGGGATGTTTTTTTACCAACGACATCCCCAAGGCCAGATGATCATCCCCAAACCAGTGATTACATTCATTGATCAATTGATCATCTGCATGTTGTATCGCATCCCAACTGGCCTCACCGCTATACCAATCCATCTGCTGAATATAATCATCAGAACCATAGTAACGATCAGGAATGCGTCGTAACGGCCCAATCGACAAGCTGTCATTGAGAAGCTTCGCTAAGTTATCGAGAGGCGCGACGAACAGATCACTTAGCACCTCATTCAGGCGAGATGTGTTTAACGGCGAATCAGACTCTAAGCTGGTGGATAAAACGCTTCCCAATTCAGGTAAAGCACCACTGCGCGACTCAAATTCAAACAGCGAATGAATGTATTCACTTTCTGTATGACGACAACTCACCGGTTGAGGTTGAGAAGTTCCAGCCTCCAGCAGCCATTCTTGAAACTCATTCCCTTGACTGACATCGTTAGTTATTTCATCGTCAGAACGTAATAAAGGATGCAGGTAGTTAATCAAGTGAACCACAGCATTTTGATTAGGCTCATCACTGACTGCTTCAGCAATAAAAACATCATCAGCCCAAACACTATAACGAGCCACATATGCATTTTGGCTAGCCGCATGCCATTTAATTTCAAACTCGATATTGATGCTGTTTGCCCATTCGCTGGGGCTAGAAATAGAAAGATAGGAAGTGAGAGAGTCTTGTCGATGACCAAGCAGTTCTTCAATGAATTGAGCCGCTTGTTGATAGCAGCTACCTGATTCAGATTCAGCCTTTTCATAACGAACGTTAAGTACAATCGCATTCGCGAGGTTTTTCTCATGCACTAGCGAGCTAAAGCCGCCGACATATTTACTGCCAAGCGCCTTAATCCGTTTAGGGCTACAGTCGCCTTGAGTGAGGATTTCTTGCAGATAAAACAGCGCCAACAACACGCTGCTTTTACCGACACTATTCGCACCGAACAGCAATGTCAGAGGTGCAAATGTCAGTGTTTGAGTTGTTTTAAACGCACGAAAATTGGTTAAGGCAAGTTGAGCTATTCTCATACAGCACCGAAATATACCTATAATTTATGAAGCTATCATTTCGTGCTTGATAAATAAATGTTCAGTGTCACATGCAACTCATATTTTGATAGTGAAGTTGCTTAAAGTCAGATTTATCTAGGTTAAAAGACTGTTAACTAAAGGAATTACTCACTGCCATCAGCAGCTTTTTTTTCCGATGGTACAGATGACAATTGCGAACTACTCAAATACGGTACTTTCCCCGATGGAACCAGCATAGCAGCAGCATCGAGATGTACATCTTGATCATCAAAGAAGATATGCGGTTTAAACGCTTTTAATATCTTCCCTTTCTCAAGCCCGCCTAAGAAAAAGGCTTCATCGACATAAACGCCCCAAGCACGAAGGGTTTTAATCACTCTCATTTCTGATGGGCTGTTGCGTGCAGTGACAATAGCAATACGCACTGGCGAGTATTCAACTCGCATCGGCAAGCGGTCTTGGAGTGTGGCTAGTTTCTTTAAAAGCGTCGCGTAAGGGCCTTCTTCCATTGGTGTGTCTTGCATCGCGTCTTCCTGTGCATGAAACGCCGCGATGCCTTGAGTTTTATAAACCAATTCGCTTTTGTCAGAAAACAGTACCGCGTCACCATCAAACGCAATTCGCACCTGCCCCTCAGGTATCGCCGCGCTATCTTTTGGCGGATCTTTTAAAATGGCAGCAGCGCTATGCCCAGAATCAATCACCTTTTGTGCATCAGCAATATCTGTAGTGAGAAACAAATCAACATCAAAGGCTTCTATATAGTCGGCTGCTGACTCGCCAGCAGTAAAGGCCGAACGGGTAATATTAAGTTTTTCATGCCGAATCGTTTTTAAAACTCGCAACCCAGTGTCAGGGCTATTTCTCGACATGACTACTACCTCCACCAGCGGTGATTTATCACCAGCTTGCATATACTGGTTTAACCCAAGTAATGCCTTAACCAGTGGATAGCCGGTGCCTGGCTGCAGAGGAATATCTTCATGCTGCCGCATATAATCGCGAAACAGTTCAATGGCTTTATCAGGATCATCTGCCTTAGTCTCACGATACATCTTGTCTGATTCACTCATATCAAACAGCGCTGTCGCTGAGATACCAACCACCAAGGTATTACTGAGATCTAATGGCATGAAAGATCCTTTTGTTTATAACTGGCCAGAAAAAGCTTTTTGACTGATAGACTCAAACAATGGAATCTCGTCAGATTCTGCTCTTAACGCCCCTGACCGCAAGACAAACATTCTGATAGATTCAAATTTTCTTTGAAGTTCTAATGGCGGGACTCGAATTTTAAACTTCTTACATTCAGGAACAGATAAATGAGTAACAGTGGAACCAGCATGCATTTTATTTATCTGAACTTTTACTCCTTTTCCCATGAGCTCGAATAGTAAGTATTCACTTGATATCAGTTTGGGATCAGGTCGAAAGTGCATTGTTCTCTGGCCCAGAAATATTTTTTCATTTGTATATACAACTGCGGCTTCACCTGCTGGCGCTTCACGGGTAAAAATCAAATCACCGACTTTTGGTTCTAGTCGTCGGACCCATTTCAAATATGTTTCTTCATCGACATAGCGAACATTTTCAGTATCTAATGAATAGTTTCGAACATTAGTTGTGCGAATCATTTTGTAGAGTGTTGGATTATCTACGGTAGGAGCAGTCCTATTAATACAGTCTACTATTTCGGTACAAAGCTGATCGATAAATCTAATCTCCCAACCTTTCGGATTACTAACCGGATCACCAAACATATCCAGAAAAACGCTGCGGAGAAAATCGTCCGCAAGTTTGATGGCTTGTTGGCGCTTTTGGCGGATGGCATCAGCTTTATCTAGAATCGCGGCGATCCGTTGCTGCTCGGAGAGAGGGGGTAGAGGGATCTTAAATTCTTTTAAATCTTTGGCAGATAAATTTGGCTGTGCAGCACCATTTTCGTAGTTTTGAATTTCTCTTTTACATAAAGTACTGCGTAAATAATTTTTTAAATAATCATGATTAAGCTTATTTTTTGGTCGGATAATAACCAGCGAAGATGCGATAGCCCCCTTCTCGATCTCATCGCCAACAATACCAAACTTACCTAGAGAACCTCGTAGGCAAAATAAGATATCTTTATTCTCGACTTTACCATTACTCAGAAGCTCAAATCGCTCATCAGTTATATAATTTGCACCGGAGCATTTAATAGAAAGATCATCCTGCAAATTGCTTGCATTGATAAATGGTATTCCTTCTAAAAAAAGAGCTTCTTTTGAAGGATAGTTTTTACCTCTATCTCCATTTATCAGCACACAAACATCACCAAGGCTTACCATCGGCCAACTCATAGCATTTTCTCCAATGCAGCTAAGTCAGCGAGAATGTCATTCTCTAGCGCTTTGAGTTTGCTGAGGATTACTTTCGGGTCTTCATAGCTTTGTTCTGCATGAACAACTTCTTTATAGCGGTTAATTGAAAGGTCGTACCTTTGCGCAACAATATTGTCTTTAGCGACGATAAAGGCTTTTTGCGTTTTGTCTTGCCATGGCTGTAGCGACTCGTTATTGATAACCGCTTGTTGATAGGCTCGGTATTGTTTAAGCAAGTCCGGCAGGTCGTTGTCTTTAATTGTGTTACGCTTGTCATCCAGGCTAAAACCATCAGCTTGTACGTCATAAAACCAAACATGGTTAGTACTGCCACCTTTGGTAAAGATCAAAATAGCGGTGGAAACCCCAGCATAAGGTTTGAAAACACCACTTGGCAGAGAAATGACAGCTTCTAACTGATTATGTTCCACCAGCCGTGTACGCAACTGCTGGTGGGCTTTAGACGAACCAAACAATACGCCATCAGGCACGATGGTGGCTGACTGACCGCCAATTTTGAGCATGTTTTCAATTTGGGCGACAAACAACAGCTCTGTCTTTTTGGTTTTTACCTTGCGCAATACGTTAGGGCACACATCTTCTTCATCGAGGCTGCCTTTAAATGGTGGATTAGCCAAAATGATGTCAAAACCTTCATTCGCCTGTTTTGGATAACGCTCTTTGAAACTTTGGCTCAAGGTATCTTGATAGTGAATATCTGGTTGACGAATACCATGCATCACCAGGTTCATGGCAGCAACCCGTAACATGGTCGAGTCGAAGTCAAAGCCATAGAACATGTCACTATCAATATGATCACGCTGTTCAGGTGTGATTAAATCACCAGAATAAAGCACATTCTCTAGTGGCGCACCGTTCACATCCAGCATTGGTTTGCCTTCACTATCCAGTAACGGCTCTCGCTCAATGGCATCTGCAGAGGTATATTTTTTCAAAAGGTATTCGTAAGAACTGACCAAGAAGCCACCAGTACCACAGGCAGGATCGCAAATACGGCTATCAGTTCTTGGGTCTAACATTTCAACCATGGTGCGGATGATATGGCGCGGCGTTCTAAACTGACCGTTAATGCCGGCAGTAGTGAGCTTACTCAGAAGATATTCGTACAAGTCCCCTTTGGTGTCAGCGTTATCTAATGGCAAGTCATTGACCATTTCCACCGCTTTGACCAGTAAGCTTTGCTTTTGAATCATCAGCTGGGCGTCTTTCATAAAGTCAGCAAACAATGAGCTTTCTTCAGAAGTAGAGACGGTGCTGGCTGAGCTGTCTGCAAAGTATGGAAACAGTTCATCTTTAACCAGTTTATACAGCTTATCGGCGCCAAGGTGACGGAAGTTTTGCCAACGTAGGTGTTGCTCATAATCTGCAAAACGACGATTAAACGGGCGTCCAGTTCGTGCTGAACGTCGCTCATCAGCCTGCTCGTTCATGTCAAGCATACGGGCGTAGATTAAAAAGGTGATTTGTTCGATAACTGTCAGCGGGTTGGTGATACCGCCAGTCCAAAATTCTTCCCAAAGTTTGTCAATTTTGCTGCGTAGCTGACCAGTAATCATGGTTGACCTGTTGTTCCTAAATTAATAACTGATAGTGCGTTCGATTTGAGCGTTTTGCTCACCTAATACGACATCAAACTTGCGAATAAACTGTTGAATTACATCGGCTTGTTCTTTACTGAATACCCCATCAAGCCCCATGTCATGAACACTGGTAAAAGGCTGGTCATAGAGCTGGTCAATGTTTATCGCACCAAAGCGGACCAAGTGATTTTTCAACATACCGATAAAACGTTGTTGTTTGGCATTCATGACCGTGTGGGTTTGCTGCACGAATGCAGTGAATTCCTTCTCTATCGCGTTTTGATCCATACCAATGATGGTGCGCAAGATTTTATCTAATGAAACCGTAGAGTCAGGGAAAAACGCCTTTAAGGTGTTTAAGTCTACATTAGGGTTTTGCGTGTGCACCAGAGAGTTCAGTTGCACTAACTCTTGTTCGGTTACTAATTCCCCAAATCGGATTTTCTTCAACACCATATCGGTATCAAACAGTGGCGCGAGTGTTTTTTCAACTTCCTGTCGATAGATTTGATAATCGATTGAAACAATATTGGCTGCGCGAGCGGCTTCACGGATCTCATCAGGGTTTTCTTTGATATCGATAACGTAATCTGGTGCAGGCGGAGGCGCTACTTTGTCTCGTAGATGAATAATGCCTCGTAGCGCTTTACGACTTTGCTCTGATTGAACAAAACTGAGATCTTGCCAATAACTGTCTTTTTGAATTGCCGCGATTTCAGGCGCTTTTACCCGAACTTCATTCAGATGCATTTGCAGCTTGCTGATTTTGGCCAACAATGCGATGCGGTATTGGTCTATTTGGCTTGGATCACTATAAAGCAGCGTTTGTATGACAGCGATCTCGAGATCAAACCGATATGCATCGCTCTGCCCCATGATATTTCGCCACTGCATTAATGGTGCAATTTGCTCAATTAGTTCACTTTTGGTTTTAGGTGCAAACTGGTTGAGGTATTTTTCATTTTTGCAGCGCTCAACAACTTGCCAGTTATCGCGCACCGCGATGGTGTTCATATCTAATGAACCAATGTCTGCGTGAATCAGCTTGATCACCGCATCAAAGGTTACAATGTCTGCCTTTTTCAGCGTTGTTTCAGCCAGTAGGATTCTCGCCTCAAATAGCTGTTGTAATAGCGATTTGCTTTGAACGACATCTTCCTCTTCTGGGTTCATCGCAAAGTATTCAAAGTTTTCCCAGTGATCAAAAATCAAAAAATGCGTTTTATGCTTACCAGGACCATACAGGTTTTCACTGAGGCGAGTGCCTCGGCCAATCATCTGCCAAAACTTCACTTTCGATTTGACTGGCTTAGCAAAGACTAAATTGACCACTTCAGGAACATCAATACCTGTATCAAGCATGTCGACCGAAATAGCAATTCGCACACTGTTCTCATCGGTAGATTTGAAATCATCGATCAGCTCTTCTGCTCGTTCATACTTCGAATGGATGACTCGGCAGAAATTTGCACCAAGCTGAGGATAGAGTTCGCTGAATAACCCAGCGAGTAACTCAGCATGTTTGATGTTTCGGGCAAACACGATCGATTTACCTGGCAACTGACCATCAACATCACGAATGCCTTTCTCCATCAGATTGCGGAGAATAATGCGGTTCGTATCTTTGTTTTTCACTGCTTCATCGATTTGACTAGCACTAAAATCTAGGTCATTCGGGTCTAGCCCTTGATCTTCTAGTTCTGCAATTTGTTCATCAGTTAAGGTGTCTTTGCTGATGCCTTCTCGCAGGAATTTAGTCGTCAAACTAACAATTTTGAACGGTACCAAATTTCCATCTTCAATAGCTTGCTCAAGAGGATAATTCGCGGTCGGTAGCTTAAAGTCACAATCAAACAACTTACAGGTAGAACGAGATACCATTTCTACAGGCGTAGCGGTTAAACCAACTTCTAGTGCATCGAAATATTTAAAAATGTCACCATATACGTTGTAAATGGAACGGTGCGATTCATCAGCAACGATAAGGTCAAAATAACCAACATCATATTGCTGGAAGATGCGCATCATGCCTGGATAGGTAGCAATGAAAACTCGCGCACTGTTTGCTAGCTCTTTTTTACTTTTACCAACGATATAAAGCGGCTCTTGGGTAAATTCATTAAAGGCTTTACCAGCCTGTTTCCGCAGCTCTTTGCGGTCGCACAAGAACAATACTCGTTTTGCCCAGCCAGCATCTAACAATCGTTTAGCCAACGCGATAGAAACACGAGTCTTCCCTGTACCAGTTGCTTGCACAATCAATGCTTTTCGATGCTTATCACTAAAGCACTCACAGACTCGAGTAATGGTTTCAATCTGATATAAGCGCCCTGCCACTTTTGTATCAAGAGGTGTTTTGTTTAAATCTTTTTTAAGAGAACGCTGTTTGATGAGGTATTGCAGACTGTCTTTAGAGTAGTAACCGTAAATTTTACGGCTGTTATAATGTAGTGGCATAGTGAATTTGGCCACCTGATTAAGGTGTTAACATACACCTCAGAAGCATACAGGTGACATCATGAGCAAGCGCGAACGAAGAACATTTAGTCCAGAATTTAAACGAGAGGCCGCACAACTTGTCGTCCAGCATGGCCAATCCATTGATAGCGCCGCCGAGGCGATGAATGTGAGTAAATCAGCCATGACCTCCTGGGTCAGGCAGCTCAAACAAGAACAGCTCGGTGAGACACCCAAAGCATCTCCCCTTACGCCTGAGTTAATTCAAATCCGTGAATTAAAAAAGAAGATCGCTCAACTTGAAGAGCACAATGACATCTTAAAAAAGGCTACGGCTCTCTTAATGTCGGACTCACTGAACAATTCTCGATGATCGAGAAACTTAAGAAGAGCTATACGGTAACCACCTTGTGTCATGTGTTCAGTGTCCATCGTAGCAGTTATAAATATTGGGCCAAACGGCCTCAATCACTGAAACCTGAGCAACTAAAGCTACAGGCACTGGTGCTCAAAGCTCATCACGACAGTCAGGGTTCGGCTGGCGCAAGAACGATCGCCGATATCGTATCGAACACGGGGAAGATACCGCTGTCTCGTTATCGAGCCAGCAAGTTAATGAAATTATTAGGATTAGTCAGTTGTCAGCCACCGAAACACCATTATAAAAAAGCGACGCCAGAGCACGTTGACATCCCGAATCATCTGGGGCGTCAATTTGCGGTAACAGAGCCCAACCAAGTTTGGGTGGGTGATGTCACGTATATTTGGTCCGGGAATCGCTGGATGTATTTAGCTGTGGTGATGGATCTTTTTGCCCGAAAACCGATTGGTTGGGCGATGTCACTGTCGCCCGATAGTCAATTGACGGGCAAAGCACTCGTCATGGCGTTTGAATCTCGCGGCAAGCCAAAGGGCGTGATGTTTCACAGTGATCAAGGTAGCCATTATACAAGCCGAGCGTATCGTCAGTTAATATGGCGATATCAAATCAAACAGAGCTTATCGCGCCGAGGGAACTGCTGGGATAACAGCCCAATGGAACGATTCTTTAGAAGCTTAAAGACAGAATGGGTACCATCGAGTGGCTATTATAGTTTTGGACAAGCACGGCAAGCGATCATACGGTACATCATCGACTATTACAGCCGATTAAGGCCACATCAATATAATGGCGGCTTAACACCCAATGAGTCCGAGCGACTATACTGGGAAAAACTTAAAACCGTGGCCAGTTTTACTTGACCACTACAATTTGAGCTATCAGAAGCTAATGCAATTTTTGAGAAAAAAAGAAAAGATGATCCAGATACAGCGATAGATGAATATCGCACATATATGCTTGCACATGAATCCGAACCACTAAAAGATGGTACCGGAATGCCACTTGTCAAAGCATTATTAAATTTAAACAATTACGTTGATGAAAATGCGCCATCTATAGTTGAAGTTGTTGTTATTTCACGTAACAGTCCAGAAACCGGATTTCGTGTTTTAAGAGAAATACGTGATAGAAAACTTCCCATTACGAGATCTGCATTCACTGCAGGTGAGGACAGCTCAAGATACCTTGAGGCGTTCTATGTTGATTTATTTTTAACTACCAGTGAAACCGACGCCCAACAAGTCATAGATAGTGGTATTTGTGCTTCTGCTTTAGTAAAAGCTCCACCGGAACATCCTGAAGAATTCACTGATCAACAAGTAAGATTTGCATTTGATGCAGATGCCGTGATCTTTGATGAAATGAGCGAGTATGTATATCAAACAAAAGGCATGGAAGAGTTTTGGTCTAATGAAGATGAATCTCAAGATATACCTTTGCATGAAGGTCCTTATGCAAATCTCTTGAAAAAACTATCAAATATCAAAGCGAGAATTCCTGGTCGCATAGAATATTCTCCAATTAAATTAGCAATATTCACATCCCGGAACAGCCCTGCTGAAATGAGAGTAGTAAAAACATTGCGCTCATGGAATGTCTATATTGATCAGGCATTTTTCCTTGGCGGCTTAGATAAAAGTAGATTTTTGAAAGTATTTAAACCCCACATCTTTTTTGATGATCAAGATGATCATTTGTCGTCAGCATCGTTAGACATACCCTGTGCAAAGGTTCTTTATCCTTCGAACTCACCTCTTAAACAAATTATGAAAGATAAAGAACAGGCAAAAAAGCATGTTAATTCGTCTGAAAATCCAAGCTAACAAAAACTTAATGTGGGACGGTTTTCAACCGCCCCATAAGTCGAAGTTATGCCTTTAGGAGATATTTGTGAATATCACCAAGTTTTCAGAGCTAACAACCCTGACACCGCACACGTTGCGTTATTACGAAAAGCTTGGATTACTGACTAATATCTCACGCAATAGCAGCGGCCACCGTTCCTACTCTCAAGCTGATATTGATTGGGTTACTTTTATCAATCGCCTGAAAGATACGGGTATGCCCCTTGAGCAAATTCTTGAATATGCTCATTTACGTGCTGAAGGCGAAACAACCTTTGAACAACGCCGTATCTTGTTGCAAAAACACCGTGATGCGCTGAAAGCTCGTATCGAAAATGAGCTTGAACATCTGCGTATGCTTGATTTGAAAATTGATTATTACGAGTCACATAAGTCCTTGACTTAGAGTTTACTCTAATTTGTAGCCTTGCAGTGTTCATTCACGATGAGGTTACAGTTATGACAAACAGATATGAAAACGGGTTAGTGAAATTAGCAGAAATAGATGGTGAAGCTGGTCAGAAGGTCATCGATAGCCTGCAAGCTATTTGCCCTGATTTGGCTAAATATACGATTGAATTCCCGTTCGGCGACATCTATCAACGCGCGCAGCTTGATTTGAAATCCAGAGAAATTGCCACCGTTGCAGCATTGACCGCCCTCGGCCATTGCGCACCACAATTAAATGTTCATATAAATGGCGCATTAAATGTTGGTTGCAAGCCAGAAGAGATCATTGAAGTGATATTGCAAATGGCCGTTTACGCAGGTTTTCCAGCCTCACTGAATGGCATGTTTGTCGCCAAAGATGTCTTTATTTCACGAGGGCTAATAAAGGCATAACAAAATTTTAATGTCGGATGGCACTACGTGCCACCGCATAAAACGAAGTTATGAGCTGTTTGTACATCAGCTCTCCGTACATTGTTAATGATGAATATTTAGCCTATACTCTGTACGGAATCTTTCCGTACAACTGAGGTGTTTATGGCTACTGCTCGATTAGATTTACGCATTGATGAGGAAGTCAAAGCGAAGGCTGAAAAAGCATCTGCTTTACTTGGCCTTAAAAGTTTAACTGAATATGTTGTCCGCCTTATGGATGAAAACGCCAGTAAAGTGATTTCCGAACACGAAAGCATTACAGTTAACAACGACATTTTTGATCAATTCATGGCTGCATGTGAAACAGCGAAAGAGCCTAATGCAGCATTGCGAAATGCCCTCTCCTTTACTCAGGAGCAAGGGATCAAGTGAACTGGTCTAATCAATTTGTTGAACTGGATAAATCGACTCACGACAGAGACTCTTTTGATTGTGGCGAAACAGAATTAAATGAGTTCATTCAAAAATTTGCCGCGAAGCATATGCATGCGGGTATCAGCAGAACCATGGTGTTACCCGCAACGACGGCATTACCTAACAACAAAAATCCGATTTGTGCTTTTTATACTATTGCGCCAAGTTCCATTCGTCGTGAATCATTACCCGAAGTGTTGGCTAAAAAATTACCACGTTATCCGATCCCTGTATTTTTACTGGCACAGCTGGCCGTGCATGACCGTTATCAAGGCAGTGGTTTAGGTAAAATTGCACTGATCAAAGCACTCGAATACTTGTGGCAGGTAAATGGCTATTTGCGTGCCTATGCGGTAGTCGTTGATTGCTTAAATGAGAAAGCTGAACAGTTTTACTGCAAATATGGCTTTGAGTTGCTTTGTGAAAACAATGGCAGAAAACGAATGTTTCTTCCCATGAAGACCGTAGGCCAGTTGTTCAGCTCATAACAAATAATTCAAACACGTTCACTTCGTTCACTGGACGGCACTGCGTGCCGCCGTTTAATTAGAAGTTAACCTGCTTAAAAGCGTGTCGTCCGACACTTCTGCAATCGCAATAGTTCCCGTATCGGGAAATTCATTTGACAAACGACCAATCCGTTCCCATACTGGGAAAAAAGAGATTGTTATGCGAATAGTATCCAGAGCCACTTTAAAAGAGTTTTGGGAGCAGTCATCTTATTCAGATTCTGAACAACCATTGAAAGCATGGTATGAAGAAGCAAAAAAAGCTGACTGGACGTCTCCACAAGACATCAAAGATAAATACCGCAACGCGAGTTTTGTCGGCAATAACCGTGTTGTATTTAATATTCACGGCAACAAATACCGATTAGTCGTTGCTGTAAATTACAAGTTTTCAATGTGTTACATTCGATTTGTTGGCTCACATCAAGCCTACGATAAAATTGATGCCGCAACGATATGAGGCTGAATATGACTGTTAAGCCAATCAAAAATGAAAGTGACCACAAAATGGCGCTGGCTCGCATTGAAGAATTATTCGATGCTGAACCTGGCACACCTGAAGGTGATGAGTTAGAAGTGCTGATCACGCTGGTCGATTATTACGAAGAGAAAACATTTCCGATTGCACTCCCCGACCCTGTAGAAGCCATTAAGTTTCGAATGGAGCAGCAATCATTAACTAATGAAGATATGGTTGTCTATCTTGGGCAACGTAGCCGTGTATCCGAAGTTTTGGGTTACAAGCGTAAACTCAGTCTTAATATGATCCGAAATCTCACCAGTAAATTGAAAATCCCCGTTGAGAGTCTCATCTCCGATTATAAGCTGCACGTTTAATAAATGACGGCGATTAATTCTGGCTTCAACAGCAGGTTAACAAAAACTTAAAGTTGGACGGCACTACGTGCCGCCACTTAAGTCGAAGTTAAATGTTTCTGCAAAAAGGTGTAGATGTGATTTACAGAAAAGAAATATTGGTCTCTTTTTTCGCAATGGTTACAACTCTTGCAACTTGTTTATCCACATATTTTGCATGGCAGACTGTAAAACTATACTCTGAACAAAACCAAAGAGAGTCTAGAGAGGAGTTAATACAGTGGGCTACATTACTTAAAGATACGGTTCAGTCTATTCATTCACTTGATAAAAACGAATCGCTCTCGATCGACAAATGTAAAGAATCAATCACTCATGAGTCAGAAAAAAATAAATAATACTAAAATGCTCGGCGATGCCGGTGAATACTATGCCTTAAGCCAATTCGGTTTTGCTGGTTTATATGTAGCAAAAATGCCCGATAATTGGGAAGCCTATGATTTAGCTGTTGAAACAGGTAACGGTCTGAAACGTGTCAGTGTGAAAACGAGAAGTGAGAGCATAGGCTGGAAAAATAGTAATTGGTTCAACTTCGATGACAGAAAGGAATGCGACTGGTTTGTTTTCATTTTTAAGAGTGTTACAAATGAAATTCACTCTTGGGTCATTCCGAATCATATAGTTTTAGCACATGCTAATAAGCCTGGCCCAAATAGAAAGGATGCATGGTTTCGAGATCTGTCGTGGAAAAAACTAAATTCCTCGCCATTATCTAATTACAAAAATAATTGGATACTTAACGAGTAAGAAACATTTAACAAATAATTAGTGTGGGACCACTTCGTGGCCCCACAATTAGAAGTTAGACGAACAGCAGTAACCGTTTTATGAACCTATTCTGACATCTCAAAAATCAAGCCATTGCATTGTTTGATTTTTTTTCATTAGCGTGATGATTCACCACCGAAGAGACATCAAAATGACAATCAGAGAACGAATGAAACAAGGTCTTCTGTATACCGACATTGGTGAAGGACTTGATGAAGAACGTCAGCGCTGTAAAGAACTCATTTATGATTACAATTTAACCAGACCGAGTGAAGCAGATAAAAGAAAGGCTCTACTACAAGAATTACTTGGCGATATGGGTGAAAACATATGGATCGAACCACCCGTTCGGATGGCATATGGAAAAAACGTTCACATCGGCCACTCTTTTTACGCCAATTTTAATCTGGTGCTTGTCGATGATATTGATATCTTCATCGGCAACAATGTGATGATTGCCCCCAATGTAACTATCACTCCCACTGGCCATCCCGTTCATCCCGAACTCCGTAAAAATGGTACTCAATTTTCTATTCCAGTCAGAATTGAAGATGATGTATGGATCGGTGCAAACGTAGTAATCCTGCCTGGTGTGACCGTTGGCAAAAACTCCGTTATTGGCGCGGGTAGTGTTGTAACAAAAGACATACCTGAAAATGTAGTTGCGGTAGGTAATCCATGTAAAGTTCTTAGAAAAATAAGCGATCGGGATAAACAGTTTTATTATAAAGACATGATGGTCTGAACAATCAAAATGTGCCTTTATCCGCTATTCAGATGTCAGTTCGTCTAACAAAATTTTAATGTCGGATGGCACTATGTGCCACCGCATAAAACGAAGTTAGCTTTCAAAATAGGAAGGATATGATATGGAATTCAAATCAAAGAAAAATATCATTACACAAGAAAATCCATTCGCTAATGATAAACTTAATAGAAAAAATCATATTAAAAATTTATCCACCCTATTATTAAATATATCATCTCCAATAGTTGTCTCAATTAATGCGCCTTGGGGCTGTGGTAAAACAACATTCCTAGAAATGCTCAATGCTGACTTAAGAAATAGCTCATGTAAAACTGTTTACTATAGTGCTTGGGAAACAGATTTTGCACCTGATCCACTATTAGCATTTCTCGGTGAAATGAACAAAGAAATTGAATTAATAATAAACGACAATAGAATAAAAATATTGCATGGGAGAACACTAAAAAGCAGGAAAACACATATTAAAAAACGCCATTCCAGCCATAATAAAAGTCAGTACAGCAGGAGTTATTGATGCTGAAAAAATCATAGAGGATGAATCATCAAAATTCATGGAGGGACTCTCAAAGGATTATATAAAAGAATACTTAAACAACAAAACAGCTATTGCCAAATTTAAAGAAGGCATAGAAAAAATACTGAGTAAAAACGATACCGAAATAACAAAATTATATGTAATTATAGACGAATTAGATCGATGCCGCCCGACATATGCAGTTGAACTACTAGAAAGAATTAAGCATTTATTAGATATAAAAGGATTGGTTTTTGTATTGGCGCTGGATAAATTACAACTTTCTCATAGCATAAAAGCTATTTATGGCTCTGAGTTTGACTCACTTGGATATTTGAGACGATTCATTGATATAGAATATACCTTGCCTCGAGTTGAACTAAATGATTTTATTGATGAACAATATAATCATTTTGGTTTCACTGACTTCTTCCAAAAGAGAAAAAGTTATTCTGCCTTCCAAAATGAATCTAGCACGTTAAAAAATACATTCAAACTTTTAGCAGATGCGAAACAATTATCCCTGCGCGAAATAGAGCAGCTTTTTGCAAGAATTAATCTAGTCATTTTATCAACAGAAGAAAATGTTCATTTATATCCAGTATTGTTAGTTTTTTTGATACTTGCAAAAGATCACGACATCAATCTGTATAATACATATATGAACGAAGATTCACCACCAAATATAATGATAGAATTTCTTTATAAAATAATACCTGAAAATATTAGGGTCAACTCTCACGAATGTCATCTAATTGAAGGGTTTATTATTGGCGCTAAATATGATGAGTATAAAAACAAACAAGGAAATACTCTTCTTGAGCATGAAAAAATAGTAAACAATCCAAATATTGACATAAAGATAAAACGATACTCAGAAAGTATAATTAAAATAGCTTCCAGCTTTTCTGGTTTTAGAAATGAAATAAGCCTAAGCAGTCTGAAAGAGCGAATTGACATGTCAGAAAGCTTTAAATTTCAGAGTAATGAATGCTAACAAAAATTTAAAGTTGGACAGCACTACGCGCTGCCACTTAAATCGAAGTTATGTTTTTGGTGTAATTTCTGTCAGGTCATGATGATTTACATTCATTATGACCACGATACAGAACAAAATTATCAGAATCGATACGTGCTTTAGGCTGCAAACGTGATCCAGATAAAACGACACTTAGTGACTTTACCTATTTTGCTTTCAATTCTGTCTGCTGAAAGCTATTACTATGTTACAAAAACCAATATAAACAACCATATGGCTATTGGTTTTGTAGTGGATAATCTGAATGGTATTGATGTTTACTTCAATGGTGGCGTAAACAATTCGAGTGGCCGTAATACATCGATTGACGGTTACAACCTAGGCATCAAATATCAGTGTGTTGAATTTATTAAGCGATATTATTACCTACGTTTCGGTCACAAAATGCCCGACACGATGGGTAAT
>Ga0183099_1000562_pt1 | contig 26113 bp, 22 predicted proteins | sample Biomet1_FD_127788 | JGI IMG/M metagenome (GOLD analysis project Ga0183099, IMG submission 127788) | Microbial communities from bioreactor (seeded with anoxic lake sediment) at LBNL, California, USA - Biofuel metagenome 1 | ecosystem: Engineered > Bioreactor > Anaerobic > Unclassified ...
GTTTTATAAGTTTCTTCCGTTCGGTATTGCGGATCGAACTGACAAATTTGAAAACCAAAAGCATCGGCACCATCAAAAAGTGCATTTCTGACAGCGACAATTGCATCATCCGGATTTTGCACCTGTATCATTGTGGTGAGCAGTGGTCTTGAATGCTTTAAAAAAGTCGGATTCATAACATTCCCCTTTATTTCTATCCTATTCATCTATTAATTGCTCCATATTGCTTCAACCAATTATTTCCCCTCATTTTTTAGTCCAATCAAAGGCAACTCCGACCGGGAAGTCTTTATTTTCCGCCAATCGGTGAAAAACTTGCGACGCATCTTCTGGATAATAAACTTCCGAGAGAATTTTAGTCATATCTATTCTTCCATGTGCCATAAAGTTCAGCATTGCAATGCTGTCATCCCGCTCCGTCCAATAATGAGGATAGGACTCAAGCTTCGGGCGGGCGTTCGTGTGCGCACCAATGATTGAAATACCGGGTCGGTGTACCTGTTGATAAAAGTCAATTCCTACGTCTGAAACGCGCGTGCATCCCAAAAGTGATATTCTACCCAAAGGTGCCGCACAACTGAGTGCCTGAGAGAGGGCAATTGATTGACCGGTGACCTCAATGATGGCATTCACTCCTTTGCCATCCGTCACAGATTTCACAGATTTCAAAAATCCGTCGTCTACCGGATTGAAAGCATAATCCGCACCAAGATCAATCGCCAATTTGCGGCGGTCGGCGTTTAAATCTGCGGCAATAATCGGATATGCTCCCGCCGATCTACAAAGCTGTACGGCAAACGCACCCAGAATTCCCATTCCTAAAATCATTGCGGATTCTCCGAATTCCAAACGTGTTTTCCGAAGTCCCGCTGCAGGAAACGTTGCGATAAACGCAAATGCCGCGTGCTTTAAGTCGAGTGCATCGTCCTCTATTTTAATGACATTGCGTTCCGGAACAGTGTTATAGCTGGCATGTTCCCCCCATATTGTTAAGACCCTGTCACCAACAGATACGCTTTTTACCCCTTCCCCGATTTCTTTCACAATGCCCGTACTGGAGTAACCGCATGATCCAGCCAGCTGTGAAGCGTCTAATAAATATGCACCGGTATTTGGCATCCTCATGAGAACCGCGCGCGTAGTTCCGGCGCTTATGGCAGAATATGCCGATTCAACAAGCACCTCTCCGGCTTTTGGAGCGAAACTGTCAGCATCCAAAAGTTCTGCTTTTCCGATGTCCGTAAACATGATCCTTTTTATTTTCATTTCTATTTCACCCACCTATCTGCTATGATTGCTGGTATAGCGCCTGAATTGGTTTTCGTCTTTTGCGGGCGCTTATCGTTGATTTAAGAATGCATCCATTTTCTCATTTAATATGTTCTTTTCCCATACGGTGTTTTTCGGAAGAGCAGATATTTCTTTGATCAGTCCACTTTTCAAGGATGTAAAATCCGATTGCTTCAGCCCGGTTGCCAAACATACTTTGGAATTATCAATCACTCTGTTGAAACATCTGTCGTATAAAAGCTGATACCTTGCTGCTTTTCTCCAAGATGGGTCGAAAAAGGAAAGATAGGTTTCTGTATCAACGAGGATGGAATCAAGACCGATAATCTCTTTATAATAAGCCGCGATTTCTTCCCAGGTATGGTGTTCGTTCGTGGAGAGCGTAAAGGTTTCTTTCAGTGCTTTCGGATTTAAAACAAGGCGAGACAGAAGTTTGGCAACATCGCCAGCCCAGCTCATTGTTGCCTGAATCGGCATTGCTTCCTGTGGCAGAAAAATCGGCAATTTGTTCATTGCCCTGTAAATTACCGTGTTTGCTTCCAGTGTTACAAGCTGATACCGAAATTTAGAAAAGGTGATTGCCGGACGGACAATTGTCCAGTTTTCAAACTTTGAAGCTTTGAGAATATCTTCCTGCCGTGCCTTATACAGCGCGTAATCTTCGGTTGCGAGAAATTCTTTGTCGCAAGATACATCAAGAAGTCGTGCGGATGTTTCTGTAATTGGTGTGTCACTGTTTGCATAAATACGATAAGATGAAAAAAAGATATAATGATCTGTGTGCTCAAGCATCATTTCGTACCTGTTTGCAAACTCAGTTGTGGAATAAATCATAAAGTCAACAATCGCATCATATTGATTCTGCAACAACTTGCGCAAAAAAGAATCGTCCTTCGCATTGGCACAAATGTAAGTAATGTTCGGATTGTGATTCTCTACGTTGTCCAATGACACAACAGTAACCTGATTGCCCATTGAAGCAAGTTCCGGAACAAGATAAACCCCCATTGCTCCGGTTCCCCCCAGAACCAAGATTTTTCTAACGGTGTTTCCATTCATTTTTATCTCTCCCTTTTGATTCATTTGGTGTTATTTCGTTTTGACCATTTCTGATGAACGATGAATTTCCCTACCATAGCCAAATTCAAGTTTGAATAAGAATTTTGAAATCCAATCAAATCATACAGGATTGACAAACGAAACACAATATAGTATTCTATTGAAAATGATAACAATACTACTGAACTTTGGAGAAGAACATGGAACCATTTTCGATTGAGCTTGAGCAGTTACAGGCCGCCAGATATGAATATTCCTCCAAGCACACCTGTGATTGGAGCACAAATCCACGCCCCTTTTCAACAATTGCGCTGATGCAAAAAGGCTCAGGGCGTTTTATAACCGAAAATGAAACGTTTGAAGTGGATTGTAATCAAGCCTTTTTCATTCCTGCCGGTTCGAAATATCGGTCCGATTGGTATGGGGCAAAGGAAATTGTATATTTTGCAATCCATTTCCATTTTGACAACCGAACTTCCGAATTCGCTCCGCAACGGTTCCGCCTTCAAAGGATTGATGCACTTTCCCCCGAACCGTTTTTGCATCCATTTGAACTTGTGCGAAAGTTTGCATCGGGCAATTGCTTTGAACGGTTAAAAGCCTGCGGTGCTTTTTATGAGTTATATGCGGATGTTCTGCCACTACTCGAGCGTGTTCGGTTTCAGGAGGATGTGCTGAACAGCATCAAAATTTCTGTTGACTACATTGAGTCAAACAGCGAAAAAGAATTCACTGTAAAGGATTTGGCACAACTGTGTCATTTGAGCGAATCAAGGTTTTTCACCTTGTTTCATCGGGCACTTGGGTGTCCGCCCATTGCCTACCGAAACAGTGTTAGAATACGCAAAGCAATGACATTGCTTGGTGGAACATCCACCATTGACGAAGTTGCCATACAGGTAGGTTTTTCTTCCGCAATCCACTTTCGTCAGGTTTTTAAAGACATCATGGGAAAGTTGCCGTCAGATTATAGGAAAAATTTGCTGTTTAAGTAGGTTTCATAAGAAGAGAAAATTGGCACCAGAAGGATAACTCTATTCGCCCAGAACGACCATCAACCGGTTGAAATTTCATGTTTGTGGAATTGGGGTTTTCAGAACTTTCTGAAGACCTTTTCTTTTGAGCCAAACATCAGGTAATTCCAATGATTACGAAAATAAATTTCATTCGACTAATGGAATATTCTGCCTCAAGTGTGAAATAGAGTGTGCTGTGATTCTGTAAAACATTTGACAAATGACAAAATTACACTTATAATAAAATACAATACATAAAATTGTAAAATAATGTTTTGAAATTTGAATTTTAACAGAAAATATAGGGTGAATTTTCCTATGGTATCAAATATATTATCTATTTTGATCTTGTTTGTTATGTTGATTTTTCGGTTCCTGTCAAAAAGTAGAAGCAAAGAAAACCATTGGCTATCCACTATTCTCTTTTTTGCGGCATTTGTACCGATCAGTGATCTTTGTTTTTCGTCGGCAAATGTATCAAACAAAGACGGTACACTATTTTTAATTGGAACAATATTCTTATATTCCTCCTGCTTTTTTTATTATAATTTTCTCAATTTCTCCTTTTATTCGAGTAATTTATTCATCAGAAGTAAATTTTGGAATCGTTTTTTCCCGATCATTTCGTTGGTTCCTGTCATTGTGACCTATGTTGTTGTTTGGCTGTTCCATATGAGTTCTGAAAACAGTAAAATCGTGATGATTATTTGGGAAGTGCTTTACTCCCTATTGGGTTGCTTTCTTTTGACAGCCGCTCTCTTCAAAAAAGAGAAAAAACATCATATAAAAGTATTTTTATATGTCGTTCCAACCGTGCTTTATTTGCATGCTTTAAATGAATATGCCTATCTTACCGATAACTTAAATATCAATAAATATGAATCGCTGATTCTGATTTATTTATTTGTTGTTTTTGTAACTTATCTTTTCAAAGAAGGATATATCGGAGAGCGAATCAAATTAGAGATGTCAAAAATGCAAGGGAATGTAACAACCTTGAATATGACAACTCTATTTTTAACCCATGATATTAAAAATGAAATTGTTAAAATGGAAGAAATGATACAGCAAATTGAGAAAAACACCGATCCGGAAAATGAAGAGTTAAAACGCTTATTTTCCTATATTAACAACTCTAAACTCAAAATTGATAAAATGTTCGGAAAAATGAAAAAAGCTTCGACCAAAAAAATTGTATTGGATAAAAACAAATATCCTCTTGGTGATTTCATCAATCATTCTCTGCAACATCTGACCTATGGGGAAAAGCAAAGAGAAATGATTAAAACAAACATTGATGAAAAGAAGATTGTGTTTTGTGATTTGGATTATATGTCAAATGTGATTTCCAATCTTTTGGATAATGCATACGAGGCACTAAAAGGAAACGGTGAAATCGAACTTAATTCCTCTTTCAATCACAAGTTTTGCATTTTGGAAATCAAAGATAACGGCCCCGGTATCAACAAAGAAGATTTGACCAATATAGTGAAACCATTTTTCACGACAAAGACAAGTGGAAACAATATGGGGTTGGGTTTAACTTATTGTTACAATATCCTGAAAATGTGCGGCGGAGAAATGAACATTCAAAGCGAAATCGGAAAAGGCACAAGCATTCATATTTCTATGGAGAGAGGCGACGTGTTATAAATAAGAATCAAGTTAAATTGTTGATGATCGATGATGACGAAGGCTGGATCGATATTGTCTCGAACTTTTTAAAAGATACCGAAAATTTTGATGTTTTTACTTGTAATCACGCCGAATTTGCAGAACAGATGATTGAAAAGAGTGCGCCGGATGTCATCCTAATCGATGTTGATTTGGGGATATTGGAATATAACGGAATCGGTCTTGCCGAAAAGCTAAAGAACAAAACCCAAGCAAAAATTATTATGTTTACAATATCGCAGGACAAGGAGATGATTGAACAAGCAATTATTGCGGGTGCAGTTGATTTTGTTGTGAAAAGCCAGTTCAAAGAAACGTTGGTTCCTGTGATATTGCGATCTTTATATCATTTCAGTTCGGATGTAATTGTAAAAGCAGTCAGAAAAAGAGATGTTTTATTAAAAATCTCGACGTTAACAAAAACAGAACAAGCCATTTTGAAAAGAAGTTTAGATGGGAAAAACGCCGAAAGCATTCAGGAAGAATTAAAATATGAAAAACAATCCTATTGGAATTGCATTGGTAAAATTAAGAAAAAGTTGAATGTAAATTCCATGAAGGATGCAGTGACTTTGATGAAAGATCATTTATAAACAAATTGTCTACTACTTGAAAATACAGTAGTAGACAATTTATTTTAATTTCAATATAATGAGTATATGTTTTTTATACAGTTTGACTAATTGGCGTTACTCTTACAGTAGAATTTTTACATTTTTATTTTAACTATTTCGATGTAATGATTTTTCGCCAACCTTAAGCAAAAAAAATGGAGGGTTATTATGCTTACATTAGTTAAAACATCGTATCTGGTCAACAGCACTGAAATCGAAGATGAAATCGGAAAAAGAGCGGCATTTGGAGTTGATATTAAATTGGATAACAAAAAATTACATTCTCTTTATGACATTTCAAATTCAAGTAGTTTCATAGAACGTTTGGTGAATTTATTCAACAGAAACGAACTGAGTTTGTCACATATTTACGATGTACTTGAGGATATTTTATAGCAACATATTTTCACGAAAACAGTTTCATTTCAAACGATTCTGCTGAGAAAGTTTTGTGCCTAATTCGAATAAAACCAACACCCTTCCGCCACCGTTTTCAGATGGCTTTAGGGTGTTTTTCGTTTTTACCTCTGTTCTGATATTGTGAGGTGTGTATCGGGTTTTACCTTTCCTGTCCTCGGGTGAAATCGATCAAAATGTTAATTATTTTAGATTGATACATTTTACTTTTATATTGACATTTCACTTGATTTGTAATAATATGTATATATAAAACTAGCATTGAAGGAGATGGACAATTGAAAAAAATACTTAGCTTAATCCTTGTTATCTGTCTTGCAGGAACCCTTATGGTGGGTTGTACGCCGGATGAAACAAGCCTTTGGAACGCATATGTAAAGACATCAAATGCAAAATCAAGTGCCGCAGTTATGTCGATGAAATTATCACTAAAATCAGAAGGTGCAAGCAATCCAAGTACTGATATGGTGATTGGCATTTTGGATAACATGGTTTTCGACATCACGGAAAAAACCATCAATGATACTGAAAAAGGAATCACAAAAACAAGCATGACGCTTTCCACTACTGTAATGGGAATGAAACTAAATGTCAATATGTGGGTAGACCTTGACATGTCTGATCCAAAGCAGCCAAAAGGCATGATTATTTATGAACTTCCCAAAATTTTGATGGGCCAATCGGCAAAACAATATTTCTATATCGATATGTCGAAATTATCCGAGCTCACTGCTGAATCCGGTATGAATTTAGACACATCAACTCTTTTTGACACAACGAAATCACTTGATATGTTTGCAAAACTCGACACCACAGGCATGAAGGTTGAGAAAAAAGATGACGCATATCAAGTTTCAATCAGCAACGCTGCAGTCTTTTCGTTGTTGAAACAATATTATGGTTTGCTTGCCTCGCTTCCTCAATTGAATTCTATTTTTACTGAGGACATGAAAACAGAACTTTTCGATGGTATTGACAAGGTTTCTGCCCTGAATATATTTGGGGATAAGGGCATCACCTCCAACATTACAGTAAACAAAGATGGCTATATGGAGAATTTCGACATCGCTGCTGAAATGTTGTTCGACTCTGCTCAATTGGAAGAAGCGTTTGGCGGATCTGTCACAGATCCCGCTGAAAAGTATCGTTTTGGATTTGATATCAAAACAAAATATTCCGACTACAATGCAGTGTCAGCCATTGATGCTGTTCCAGCCCTTACAGATGAAAATTCAGAAAGCTATTTTGATTATATAAGCTCGCTTCTCCCTGCCTATCCCAATGACCAATCCGATACTGAAGTTGCAGTGGTTGTTAATTCAAAACCGGTTCAATTTGATACACAACCATGGATTGTGGATGGCAGAACCATGGTTTCGGAAGACGAAATTTTGAACGCTCTCGGTGCAACATCGGAATATGATGAAGCGACAAACACAGTCACTTCTCACCTTGGAGACAAAACGTTGACCCATGTAATCGGTGAAAATACGATTTTGGTGAACGGCGAACCAATCCAAATGGATGTTGCTTCCTTCGAGGAAGACGGGCAGATCTTTGTTCCCGTAAGATTCTTTTCCGAAGCACTCGGCGCAAAAGTTGAGTGGCTTGAAGAATCACATGCAGTGTTAATCACACTGGAATAATTCAGAAAAATGGGGGGTTTCCCTATATCATCAGAACGGCAGGGAGCGAGTTGCTCTCTGCCGTTCTTCGTTTATAGAAATCAATCACGCAAAATATCCTTCCAGTGCGGTTTTTGAATTCTAACGTTCCAAACAGGCAATTCGCCTTCGGTCAATGCTAACTTTGTTTCACAATGTTAAGAAATAATGGCTCCTAAAAGGTTGACATCACGTACGAAGCACCCCACTGACAACGATTGTTTTCGAAGTGGCTTTGGATTCTTCATTCACGGAACTATTTTCACTTGCCCTTGAAATGATTTTGCGGTATGATATAAATGTATATGCTTTTGATTTTGATTCATCGGTGAGTTTCATTTTGCAAAAAGGAGCAAAGAGAATGGAAAAATACGAACTGGGTTTCAGAAAAAATCTTTTTTCAATTTCTTATGCGGGCGGAGAAATATGGTGCGAGCATTTGGATGCGCTTTGTGAGAAAAGGGATTTATTTTTTGAGAAGTTGAAGAGTGACATTGTGCATTAAAAAAGCCGTCAACCACCACTCATATTGTGGTGATTTTGGATGAAACAGATGTTGATACCGAGATGATGCAAACAATATTATTCTCATTTACAAACATCGGAAAACCGTTGAGAAAAGTTGTGTTTGTCGGTCTTAGCGACAAAATGAAGCGAACCATCAGACGAAAAAAAAGCATCCTGAATTTCGCTGTGGCGTGTATTGATGATTTGGAAAAAGCAAAAGAATGGGCATTGTGACTGCCTTTATAAGAATCTTTTTACAACACAATGCATGTAACCTTATTTTTGACTGTGGCAAAAGTGCAGCACAAAATTTGACGATTACTAAATTCAAGGTTACCATGTCTGAAAAATAGTTACAACCGCAACAACCGGGTACGAAAATACTTCGACTTATTCCTAAAAAACACAATGGTAGCAGTGGAATCACTTCTCCGCTCACAATGACTGCAAAGGCAAAAGGAGCGATTGCTTCTTATTTTCAGGTAATTACTGCACTTTTGAAAAACATGAGATACTCCTTATTAGAAAACACCCTTCTGTGATCGATAAAAAAGTCAACTTGAAAAAGGTGACTTTTTCTATTTGAAACAAGAATAAAAAAAGCGTTAAAAAAGATTCCCTTTTTTAATCTGTGTTCTTCAACTGCAGCTTTTGAACGTGTGATTGGCAATAAAATCGAGCGATTTCATTTTCTCAAACTATAACAAAAAAGGAAATCCCCCGCTTGCATGAGGGCTTCCCTGTTCTCGTTTTACTTTGATTAAATATTTTCGTTCCTACAATCACAAACAAGATTCCGATTGAACACACTATGTTTCTTTCGTTAGAGTGAAGCAAATTCAACTTTTAATAAGTTCTCTTGTAGAATCAGAAGAAGTCGTTTTCCCGCAAACCTGTTTCACAAACACCTTTACAATCGCAGGGTCAAATTGAGTGCCGGAACATCTTTTAATTTCGTTGATGGCATCTTCTTCATTGATTGCTTTTCGGTACGCTCTTGTGCTTGTCATTGCATCATACGCATCGGCAACCGCAATTATTTTGGCTTGCAATGATATTTCGTCGCCTTTCAATCCTTTGGGATATCCTTTACCATCCCATCTTTCATGATGTTCAAGAACAAAGCAAGCCGTTTCGGAAAATTCCTTAACCGAACTTAAAATGCGATATCCAATTTCCGAATGCTTTTTCATTTCGATCCACTCGATTTGTGTCAGACTTGATTGTTTGTTTAAAATGTTTTCATCAATTCCGATTTTTCCAATATCGTGCATCAGCCCTGCTGTTTTAATTTGGTTGATTGCATTTTTATCAAGTTCAATCTTTGTTGCAATCGCTTCACAAATTTCGCTCACCCTTTTAGAATGCATCATTTCACGATTGCTTTTTTCAAACAGGGTGCTCATGATAAGATCAACGGTTTTACTTCTCATGCTGGAACTTTCGTACAGTTTTTGCCGATACATATTATCTTCTGCTTCTTTAAACACCTTGTTGATATCATCGCTGTCCTCATTTTTGACTGAAAACCCGATTGAAATGGAAAGGATAAAACGATCAATTTTCTCGTGCTCAATCGCTGTGTTGATTTTTTCTATGAACGCGCCTGCACTTTTTTCATCTGTTTTTGGCAACAAAATGACAAACTCATCCCCGCCAATGCGAGAAACAATGCCGTTGCTTCCGCATTCCTTTTTCAACACATTTGCCGCTTTGATCAAAAGCAAATCCCCCGCTTTATGACCAAAAGAATCGTTTGTCAGTTTTAATCCGTTGATATCTGCCATAATAAGGGTCAATGGTAAATACTCCACGTTGCAAAGTTTGTTTAATTCCAATTCATAAAACCTGCGATTGTGCAGTCCTGTCAATTGATCGTAATTGATTAAATAGCCGATCTTTTCTTCTGCCCGTTTCGATTCGGTGATGTCTTGCACAGTTCCCACGTTACGGGTGTTCCTGCCAGTTTCGTCGAATTCGGGAATCATCCTCTTGTCAATGATGCGCTCTTGACCATCCGGCCTTATGATGCGAAAAACAATTTGTGACTTTCGCTTTTCAATAATAGTCTCTTCGTTGTGGTGAATCAGCAATTCCCTATCATCTGGATGAATGAATGGGGCAATCTGTTCAATTGTTTTCAAAGAGTCGCCGGAAGAAGCGCCGAAAATGCGGATTCCTTCCTCGGACCATGTGTATGTGTTGTTTTGCATGTCCTGTTCAAAGCTGCCCAAATGAGCGATTCGCTGCGCTTCCAGCATTGCTTTTTCGCTTTTTCTTCTGCTTTCATTTTCAATCTTTAACGATTCCAAAAGTTCAATCGTTTTTGAATTGGTCTTTTTCAGTTCACGTGTTTGTTCTTCCACCAACTGAGCAAGGCGCTGTTTTTCATTGTTTTTTTCGGCATTGGCGGTTTTAATTTTAACCATCGCACAGATTTGTGCTGTCAATTCACTTTCATCAATGGGTTTCATCAAAAACGCTTCCGCACCGCATTCCAACGCACGAATGCGGCTTTGCCGATCCCCTTTTATGGCGGTGAGAAAAACCACGGGTATTTCCCTCAATTTTATATTTGATTTTAATCGGCGACACACCTCAAAGCCATCCATCCCCGGCATAACAATGTCGAGTAGAATCACATCAGGGTCTTCCATAGCTGCAAGTTCAAGTCCCTTTTCCCCTGTTTCGGCAAAGAAAACCAACGCATGGGGAAACGATTCCTGTATCAATGCTTTTAGAATAATGAGATTATCCCGGTTGTCGTCAATGCCAAGAATTTTAATCACTTTATTTTCCATAAAGCACCTCTCTTATCACTTTATAAAACTCCGTTTCGATGATGGGTTTTGAGAGAAACCCATCAAAGCCATGCGATAAAATGGTTTTTTGATCGTGAACCATGGCACTTGCTGTAAGGGCGATGATTGGAACATGTTGTAACTTCGGTATTTTCTTGATTTCGTGAAAGGCTTCTATGCCATCTATTCCGGGCAAAGCGATGTCCATAAGGATTAAATTTGGTTCCGCTTCTTTCGCCATTGCAACCCCCTGATTTCCATCAAAGGCTTCCAGAACCGTGTAGTCCTTTGAAAGCAGCACACGAACAGACAACATGTTATCCATATTGTCTTCCACCACCAAAATCAGCGGTTTTCCAGTGATCTGTTGTGGCGTATGTGGTGCTTTTTCCACTTCAGTGCCCGATGGAAACAACATTGCGGTAACGGCATTTTGAAGTTCTGTGCGATTGACATCGCCCTTTTGGATCAGTTGGTGAATATTGTTCCTCTTTAAGAATTTTAATTCTTCTTTTGTAATGTGTTTGGCGGTAAGAATCAAAACGGGAACATGGGCGGTCGCCTCTGCATTACGCAAGGTTCCCAACAACTCAAACCCATCAATTTCAGGCATCATCAAATCCAAAATCATTGCGTCGGGAATGGTTTGTTCTATCTGTTTGAATGCTTCCGATGCATTGTGTGCAACCAAAATATGATAGCCACCTTCCGCCAATAGATCTTTCATTTGAATCACGGCAGGCTCACTGTCTTCCACCAATAAAACGGTTTTTACAGCAGAATATTCGGTGGGCTTTGCTGCCGTTTGTTTGATGGAATATTGATAATCCTGTTTTTCCTGATCTTCCACAATTTTGTTTTCTTCCATATAGCAAAGCGGCAAGGCAACTGTAAATACAGATCCTTCTCCGGGTGTGCTTTCCACTGAAATGGTTCCGCCAAGTAAATTTGTATATTTTTTTGCAATTGCCAAACCAAGCCCAGTACCGCCATACTTTCTGGATGTACTGCCGTCTGCCTGTCGGAACTCATCAAAAATATGAGGGATATGACTGGCTGATATTCCGATTCCAGTATCACGAACGGTAATCTGTACCTGATCCCCACATTGGGCTGTGTGAATTTCCACCTTCCCATTTTCTGTGAATTTTACTGCATTTGCGATTAAATTCTGTGTAATGTGGCGGCATTTTTCAATGTCACTGATTACAGTCAACGCAGCATCACTGTCTAAATAAATCAGTTCAATGTTCTTTTGACTTGCCTGAGGTTGTATCATATCAACCACATCAACGATCAGATGATTTAATTTGAATGTTGTAATTTCTACCTCTTCACGACCTGCCTCAATTCTGGAAATATCGAGAATATCGTTGATTAATAATAAAAGATTTTTTCCGTTGCGTTCAATGACTTCCAAATAACTGTGTTCTTCCGCGGGAATTAGGCTTGCCAGTCGGCGGGAAAGTACGCCAGAGAGTGCAATCACCGAATTGAGGGGTGTACGCAGTTCGTGGCTCATGTTTGACAAAAAGTTTGTTTTTAACCTACTTGCTTCGTTGAGCTGTATGGTCTGCATTTCCAGTTCATTGTTCTGTTGTGTCAATTCAACCGTTTGTACCGATAATTCGGATTTTTGAGCATCCAACTCATGGTTTTGCTGCTCCAGCACTTCCGTAAATTCCATGATTTTTTGATATGCCAAAACGCCCTCAATCCGTGCGCTCATGGTATCTATAATACTTTCAATCAATGGAATGGCTTGCTTTTGAAACTCGTTTATGGTTGCCAAAGAGACAACAGCAACAACATGCTTACCGTTGACAATCGGTATTGTAATGATTTGCCGTGGAACAAACCGACCATTTACCGTGTAAAAAGCAAACGGTGTCGTTTCGGGAATCTCTTTTATGATTTGTATTTTCTGTGTCAAGATCGCCAAAGCAAACTCCCCTTCCGGGCAATTGGCATCAAAGGAGTTTCGTGCGCTATTATCCATGCCGATGGATTCGTAATGCTCAAAACTGTTTTTGATCGGGTGTAGCAGATAAACCGCCGCCACTTGCGAACCGGTAGCCAATGACAGGGATTGTAGTGTGGATTGAAAGAATTCCTTTGTTTCGTGCGTGCTGAGCATTTGCCCTGAAATGGTTGTGACTTTTTTGTTCAACTCGACATTTGCTTGAATAGATTCCACCAATTGATTAAAAGAAGAACATAAAACGCCAAATTCATTTTTTGATTCATAGGAAACACGCACATCCATATCTCCTGCATCAAAACGCTTTGAAGCATTGGTCAACTGTTTTAACGGAATGCGTATATTGCGAAGCAAGATGTAACTGACCAAAAGACTAAGCAGCAGAATCGCTCCGATCAACAGAATCAATTGCCTATGTAATCGATCGTTCATTTTAGAAGAATCGTTCAAAATTGTATTTGCTTTGTTCTTGGCAAAAATATCGATGGTATTGATGGCACTCAGCATCTTATTTCTGCTGTTGATTGCCAGACCTTCTGTAAACAAGCTGTCCTTTGCTTTTTGAATTTCACCGGAAAGTGCCATGTCAACAATGAGGTTGCGCACTGTTTTCCAACTGATATAAGCGTTATAAGCATCTTCAACATTTGATTGCGGACCCAAATACAGCTCTTTTAAAACACCAAATTGTTTTTCAACATCTGCATCTGCAATATTGATTTGCTCAAGTTCCGTTCGGGTTTGATCGCTATCGTTTTCCAACAAGACATTCAACAGCGCCACACGAGCACTTAAGATGTCGGAATTCAACGCACCAATGGCCCTTCTCACTTGCATGGGATGTTCCGCTACCGTTTTGACCTGCCCGTAGAGTTGATTGCTTTGGTGGTAAGAAACCAAGCCCAACACTACAACAAAAGTCAATACAAGGGCAAAACAAATGAAAAACTGTGATTTGATTTTTAGATTATTTAATCGCATTCGGCGTTTCTCCTCTCATTTTATTGCGGGGAATAACTTTTACTCTTTTTAAAAATCGCAGTATGGGGGGTTATCATATTCAGTTCTGCCGATTTCCCAACAATTTCACGTTCCGCTTCTCCCGTAATCAAATAACCGTTATCTGACATGGAGTTTCGTAATTTTGTAGTGATAAACTGCTGGAACTCCCTTGTGTAGTAAAACAACAGATTGCTACAAAAGATAAGATCAAAATCTCCATAGATGCTTTCGGATGGGTTGCGAGAAAGCACATCCAATAAATCGTAGGTTCCGAAGAAGATATGCTGTTTCAACTCCTTAATGATTTGATAACCGTCCTCTTTTTTTAAAAAATACTGTTTCAGTTGATGCATCTTTACATTTCGAAGTGAGTTTAGGTCATAAACACCATTTTGTGCTTCGTCCAGTGCCACTTTTGAAACGTCCGTTGCAATGATGCGAAACGGAATTGCTTTTCCCTCACGGGTGACGCTTTCCGCCAAAAGCATTGCTATCGAATAAGCCTCTTGCCCAGAGGCGCATCCTGCCGACCAAACCCGAATTTCTCCCCCGTCAGTTTTTTGTGAGACAAGGGTGGGAATGATATTCTGTTCCAACAAAGCGAATGTGAGGGGATCTCTAAAAAACAAGCTGAAATTGATGTGTAGGGCGGAATATAATGCCTCGGCTTCGGTCGCATTTTCCTCTAATATTCTGCAATAATCACTCGTTGTTTCAATACCGAGTAATGCCTGCCTTTTTTCGAGCGTTTTGAATAGGAACGTATCTTCGTAGACAGAAAGATCCCTTTGGTAAGTCCGATTCATCACCAAAATAATATCATTCAGTTTGTTTTTCATATGATCTCCTCTATTTTTCTGCCCGATTCAGGTGAAACCCTTATTGTTGAACTGTGATTGTTCAGGATTCCTTTCTTGCCCTTTTTATTGGGCATTCTTAATTGGGGAAGCCTTTTTTGCAGAAACCGTAACCGAATGATTTTTTTAACGTCGGGCGGATTTTTTTGGTTTGATCGATTGTGAGAACCATCCTTCCGCCTTGTTTTATACTATTGAAACATCTGATGTAATAATTCCTTTTTCTTAAAAATATTATATGTTAATTTTCTTGAAATTGCAACATTTTTTTACTTTATTTTCATCTTTATTTCGATGTGCTTTTTTGAAACCACAAAAGTGACATCAACTCGCTCTTCCAGTGTTTTCTCTTGCTGGATAGCGATGTTTTGAACAAGGGTTTTCCCCGATTACCCTTTCATCCCTTAAAAAATCGGTGTTGTGAAATCGATAAAAATGTAAATTTCATGTTTTATCTTGTAACATCATTTTTTTTAGTGTATGATAACAAAGAATACTACTATTTTAATTGGTTTGGGGAAGTTGAAATTGCTTGGGAGTAAACTTGAAATTTTCGTTGTAAAAAGAATCACAGTTTGGTTTTTCATTTTCTCTGTTTTCGGGTTATTTTTGGAAAACAGGTGGTATCTTCTGCTCGGCTTATTTGTTGGCGCTGCTTTTTGTATTTTCAGATTCAGAAGTTATGCTTACGTGTTTCAAAGGGCAACTGACAAGGAAATAGGGAAAAGATCAGTGGTCAAAAGTATCTTGATTTTCTCAGGAAATCAGCTTCTTTTGATTGTGCTGTTGTTGATTTTTTATTTTTGGAATCGATGGATTTTTGGCGGATTTATTGGCGGTGTACTGTTGGCTCCCTTTGTTATTGTTGTGAACTGTATTACGGAAGTGTTGGGTATTACGAATAATCACTTTTTTATCTAAAATGGAATAAAGTTAGAACAATATTGTTAAATATTTGGTCAATATATTCTGTCGAAATGTATTGACATTTCCTGTTTTAAGGTGTATAATAGCACAAATAAAGGCAAAGATACTTGGGCATCGCTACTTTTTCCCAGTTTTGTTGGGGACAAAATAAATATGATGATACGATGTAGTGTTACATCGATAAAAAAAGCAAAGGCGCTTTGATTAAATCAAAGGAGCCTTTGTTTTTATTTTAAATCTTTGATAAGAGGTGTTCTATTTGAATTTAGATAAAGTATTAAAGCCAAATATAATATTTAACGTCAAATTATTCGGAGCAGTAATCCCGATTACAGAAAGCATCATTATGATGTGGATTGTCATGGCAGTCATTATTATATTGGCGGTCATCTTCACCAGAAAGTTGCAAACCGTTCCGGAAGGAAAACAGAACGTAACAGAAATTGTCATTGAAACCATCAACAAGTTAATCAAATCGAACATGGGCGAACATTGGAAGAGTTTTGCACCGTTTTTTGGCACAATACTCCTTTTTCTTTTATTTTCCAATATGGCGGGAATCTTCAACATCTTCCCCACCGCTTCAGAGCTGTATCAAATAACCGGCATGCACTTTTTCAAACAGTTGCCGGAGTTTTCAATCGCTTCCCCCACAAAGGATTTGAATGTAACCCTTACCATGGCGTTGATGATTATTTTGTTGATTCCGATTTCTGGAATTAAGTACAAAGGGGTAAAAGGCTGGTGTAAAGGCTTTTTAAAACCAACACCGATTATGCTTCCCTTTAACATTCTTGATTATGGTACCCGTACCCTTTCCCTTTCCCTTCGACTTTTTGGAAATATTCTTGCAGGATTTATTATTATAGAAATGCTTTATGCAGGTTCCGTGTTTGTAAAACCAATTATTCCGTTTGCAAGTTTATTTTTTGATTTGTTTGATGCGGGATTACAGGCATATATCTTTGTATTCCTGTCTTCTCTCTACATCTCAGAAGTGATCGAATAGGAGGGATTGAGCATGCCGACAAGTGGATTTGTTGCAATTGGAGCCGGAATTGCCATGTTGACGGGATTTGGAGCCGGAATCGGTCTTGGTATTGCGTCCGGAAAAGCATCGGAAGGTGTGGCAAGAAACCCGGAGGCTTCGGGAAAAATCATGTCAACCGGGCTTATTTTCGCAACGTTATCGGAAGTAACGGCGATCTTCGGTTTTGTAATCGCCATTATGTTAATCGGAAAATTGTAGCTGCCTTTGCAATAGGTTCAAAGGGAACATCTACAACCAGTCAAAAACATTGTTTCATCGCAACACACAAAAAAAAATAAAATATTGATAGGAGATATGTAAAATGGTAAGCGGATTAATTGCAATAGGCGCAGGAATTGCTATGTTAACGGGATTTGGTGCCGGAATCGGTCTTGGCATCGCATCAGGAAAAGCATCGGAGGGTGTGGCAAGAAACCCGGAAGCTTCGGGAAAAATCATGTCGACCGGACTTATTTTTGCAACATTGTCGGAAGTTACAGCGATCTTTGGTTTTGTAATCGCCATCATGTTGATCGGCAAAATGTAAAACGTAAATCAACGAAAAGTAAAGGTAAAGAGGCGATAGAAATTGTTTGAAAGTTTAAATGGATATAATTTTATTTTAGTGGCACTGAATTTAATTATCCTTTATGTCATTTTACGTAAAATTTTGTTTAAACCTGTAACGGAGTTTATGGAAAAGAGAACGCAATCCATCAAAGATTCCATAGATGACGCAGAAAAGCAAAAAAAAGAAGCGCTTGAAATGAAGCAGAGCTATGAAGCACAACTACGTGAAGCAAAAATCAAAGGCGAAACAATCATCAATGAAGCCATTGAAAAAGCCGGCCGCGCTTCTGATGAAATCATTATGAATGCAAGAAAAGAAGCCTCCCTTCTGAAAGACGCCGCAAGAGAAGAAACAGAACACGAACGGGAGCAAATGCTTCGGGATATTCACAATCAAGTTGTGGAACTTGTCGTTGCGGTTTCCTCCAAAGTGCTTGATGCAAATTACAACACCACAAAAAATCAACAATTAATTGAAGAATTCTTAGGGGAGGAAGGTGCAGCATAATGCCCCTTGTATCCATTCGATATGCTGAAGCTTTTTTCGATCTTGCTTCCCAGGAAAATGCCACCACTACATATCAAAACGATTGATAGCCCTGAACGATCTTTTTCTGCAGAGCATAAATTCAGAAGTTTTCTTTTAAATCCGAATTATAACAGTTCCGAAAAAAAGCAAATTCTTTCGATTGTTTTGAATGGAAAAGTGGAACGAAACACACTGAATTTCTTGTTGTTGCTGCTGGATAAAAACCGGTTAAATTATCTGCCGGAAATCTGTACAGAATATTCAAAAATCTCGGATCATGCGAACAACATTTTAACAATTCAAATTATCACAGCAATTCCCTTGGAACAGGAATCCATCAATTTAATTTGTGAAAAATATAAAAAGCAATATAAAGCGAAGGATGTAAAAGCGATGGTTTCCGTTGACCCTTCGTTGGTCGGTGGAATCAAAGTTTCTTGCGGCGATAAGCTGCTTGACGCAACTTTAAAAGAGAAACTGATGAAATTACAGTCAACATTGATCAGTCAATCATGACTGCATAAAAGCACAATAAACAGGGTATGGTGAAGAATATGAATTTAAAACCGGAAGAAATCAGTGCCGTTATAAAAGAACAGATTGAACATTATAACGTACAAACGGAAGAAGAATCCGTTGGGTATGTGCTGACGGTTGGGGATGGTATCGCAAGAGTATACGGATTGCGTGGATGTATGTATGGCGAATTGCTTGCATTTGAACACGGAGTCTATGGCATGGCGATGAATTTAGAAGAAGAAAATGTCGGTTGCGTTTTACTCGGATCAGATACCCATATTATAGAAGGATCAATCGTAAAAAGCACAGGAAAAACGGTAGAAGTTCCGGTGGGACAATCCCTAATCGGTCGAGTTGTGAATCCGCTCGGTGTTGCAATCGATGGAAAAGGTGCAATCGTTTCCGACAAGTCAAGACCGATTGAGTTTCTTGCCCCCGGCGTCATTGATCGAAAATCCGTTGACACCCCAATGCAAACAGGAATTATGGCAATCGATGCCATGACTCCAATTGGCAGAGGACAAAGAGAATTAATCATCGGAGACCGTCAAACAGGAAAAACCGCAATTGCAATCGATACCATTATCAACCAAAAAGGCAACGGTGTTATTTGCATTTATGTTGCAGTCGGACAGAAAGCGTCCACTGTTGCAGGCATTTATGATACATTAAAAAAATTCGGTGCAATGGAGTATTCTATTATTGTATCCTCCACTGCGAACGACATTTCAACTGTGCAATACATTGCCCCTTATGCAGGCTGTGCAATGGCCGAATATTTTATGTTTGATGAACACAAAGATGTTCTGATTGTATACGACGATTTGACAAAGCATGCCGTCGCTTACAGAACCATGTCGCTTTTGCTCAAACGAGCACCCGGTAGAGAAGCATTCCCGGGCGACGTATTTTACTTGCATTCCAGACTGCTTGAACGTGCAGCAAAACTCTCCGATGATTTGGGCGGCGGTTCAATCACCGCACTTCCGATCATTGAAACACAGGCGGGCGACGTTTCTGCTTATATTCCGACCAATGTCATTTCCATTACCGACGGACAGATCTTTTTGGAATCGGAATTGTTCTATTCGGGGCAACGCCCCGCAATCAACGTTGGTATTTCCGTTTCCCGTGTCGGAGGTGCTGCACAAATCAAAGCCATGAAAAAAATTGCCGGTCCTCTGCGTGTTAATTTGGCGCAATATCGAGAACTTGCTGTCTTTTCTCAATTTGGTTCAGACCTTGATCAAACAACAAGATGCAAACTATTACAGGGTGAACGGCTTTTAGAAACGTTGAAGCAGGATCAATATTCCCCCTTGCCGGTTGAAGAACAAATCATTTATTTATATATTTCAATCAACGAATATTTGCTTGATATTCCGGTCAAAGGCGTGAAAAAGTTTAACAAGTCTGTATTGGATAGCATCAAAGAAAAATATCCTCAAATCTTAGACTCTATCAAGCAAAGCAAAGTATTAACGCCCGAAACGGAAGCACTTTTGAAAACCGTAATTGAGGAATGCAAGACCAATATCATCTAAACTCTTTTTTAAAATTTCTAAAGTCTCATTTTTAAGCATCCTCAGGACAAATGAGCTTTTTTTGGTGGTGAATGAACAATGGCAGGAATGCGTGAAATAAAATTAAGAATCAAAAGCATTACGGAAACACAGCAGATTACAAATGCGATGAAGTTGATTTCCGCGGTGAAATTAAAAAAGGCAAAACAACAGTTGGATCAAACAAGACCGTATTTCACAAAAGTAGAAAATACCATTTCTGAAATACTGGCACACAGTGAAGGTGTTGAAATTGCCAATAAATATTTTCGAGAAGTAAAAAACAGAGAAAAACGGACAACAGGCTTTATTATATTAACCGGCGACAAGGGAATGGCAGGCGGATATAACCACAACATCATCAAGCTTTCCGAGGACATGATTAAAGATTCGGAATATCCTGTTTTATTTGTTGCAGGTTATATGGGCAAAAGTTATTTTCAAAAGAAAAATTATGCCCTGTATGAAGATTTTGATTGTCCGGTTCAAAATCCAACGGTGCGTAGAGCAAAGGATCTCACCAAAATTATTCTGGAAAAGTTCTTATCGCATGAATTGGATGAAGTTTATCTTGCTTACACAGGAATGGCTTCCTCCATCAAATTGGTACCGCAGGCTATCAGGTTGCTTCCATTGAATCTTGATGTATTAAAAGGAGATTTGGGGTTGACGGACGAAATGCTGCAAATCAACAGAAGCATGAATTACGAACCGTCCCCAGAAGCTGTATTCGATATTATGATGCCGAAATATATCAAGGGTGTCATTTACGGCGCTTTTGTTGAGGCATTTACCAGTGAGCAGAGTGCCAGAATGACAGCAATGGATAATGCGACAACCAATGCGGATGAAATGCTTCAAAAATTAAAATTAAGTTATAACAGAGCACGGCAGGCTGCCATCACACAGGAGATTTCAGAAATTGTCGGCGGTGCGGCGGCACTGTAAGAACTCCTTCTGTCACGAGATGATAAGACAAGAAAAAGTTTAGGAGTGTATGCGAAATGACACAGAATACAGGTTATATCATTCAGGTAATCGGTCCTGTTATTGATATAAAATTTGAAAACGGAAAGCTTCCGGAAATATACAACGCAATCAAAATACAGAATAATGACATTGAAATTACTGCCGAAGTTATGCAGCATTTGGGGAACAGAACCGTCCGTTGTGTTTCCATGTCAAGTTCGGAAGGATTGGTTCGGAATCTGGCGGCAGTGGATACCGGTGCACCAATCAAAATTCCTGTCGGAAAAGGAACCCTCGGCAGAATTATGAATGTTTTGGGTGAAGCGGTTGACAAACAGGGCGATGTTCCTGCTGAGGAATATTGGCCGATTCACAGAGATGCTCCAAAGTTCGACGAACAGTTGCCCGCAACCGAAGTTTTGGAAACAGGCATTAAGGTAATTGATTTATTGGCTCCCTATGCAAAGGGTGGTAAAATTGGATTATTCGGCGGTGCCGGAGTCGGAAAGACAGTATTAATTCAGGAATTAATCCGTAACATTGCGACCGAACACGGTGGATATTCGGTGTTCACCGGGGTTGGAGAACGCTCCCGTGAAGGAAATGACCTTTGGCATGAAATGTGTGAATCGGGGGTTATCGATAAAACAGCGCTCGTTTTCGGACAGATGAACGAACCACCGGGCGCAAGAATGCGTGTCGGTTTAACCGGATTAACCGTAGCGGAATATTTCCGTGATAAAATGGAACAGGATGTTCTGTTGTTCATCGATAATATCTTCCGATTCATTCAAGCCGGATCAGAAGTGTCTGCTCTTTTGGGAAGAATTCCATCGGCGGTTGGGTATCAGCCCACACTTGCAACCGATATCGGTGCGCTTCAGGAAAGAATCACCTCCACGAAAAAGGGCTCTATCACCTCTGTTCAGGCGGTTTATGTACCGGCGGACGATTTGACCGACCCCGCTCCCGCAACCATCTATGCGCATTTGGATGCAACCACCGTATTGTCGAGAGCAATTGTTGAGGAAGGAATTTATCCGGCGGTGGATCCGTTGGAATCAACTTCCAGATTACTTGATCCAAGAATCCTTGGAATCGAACATTATGATGTTGCCCGCAGAGTGCAGGAAGTTCTGCAACGGTACAAAGAGTTGCAGGATATTATCGCCATTCTCGGTATGGATGAGTTATCGGAGGAGGACAAACAGGTTGTCTTCCGTGCAAGAAAAATCAAAAAATATTTGTCACAGCCGTTCTTCGTGGCAACGAATTTCACAGGATTTGAAGGCAAATTTGTATCGTTAAAAGATACCATCCGAGGATTCAAGGAAATTGTTGACGGAAAAATGGACAACATTCCCGAATCAGCCTTTTATATGAAAGGCGCAATTGAGGAAGTATATGAAGCCGCCAAAAACATGTAGGAGGGGTTGACATGGCAAAAAAATTATATTTGGAAATTGTTACTCCCAACAAAACATTTTACGCGGATGATGTAGAAATAGTAACCCTTTTATCGACGACCGGTGAAATGACTATTTTAAGCGGACATATGCCCATGGTTACGGGCGTTGCAATTGGTCCGATTAAAATCAAAAAGGACGGCAAGTTGATTGAAGCGTTTCTTTCGGAAGGCTTTATGAAAATCGAGCACGATAAGACCATTTTGTTTGTTGATACGGCAGAATGGCCCGATGAAATTGATGCAAACAGAGCAAAAGCAGCGGCAGAGAGAGCCACAGAACGTCTGCAACGGCAATTGAGCAAAATTGAGTATACCAATTCAAGAGCAGCCCTGCAACGTGCTATGGCAAGATTGCAAGTCAAAAACGATGGGCGAAAATAGAATATTCCATCCGTAATTTTATAAATCAAGGACAGCATAACAGGAGGTCAATTCATACACTGACCTCCTGTATTCTTGTCTAATTTTATTCATCAATCCTCTATGTTATAAAGGATTCTTTGTATGACAGCCGTGCTTTCCGCTCTCGTAATAAAATCTGCTGGTTTCATAGATCCGTTATTCCCGTTGAGGATAGAATGCTTCACGCAGATTGCTGTGGATTCTATCGCCCAGTCGCTGATGCTATCCCTATCAATAAATTTTGAAAGTGCGGTTGTAATTTCAGAAGGTGCAATTTCTGTATCAACCTTTTTCAGTTTCATTGCTCTTGCTGCCATGACAACTGCTTCCTGTCTTGTGATTTCATTTTTCGGTTTTGCAAACCCGCCTTCATATCCTTTTAAGATACCGTTTTCAGAAGCGGCATAGATACTTTCAAAATACCAGTCATCGGAATTGACATCACAAAAACTGTTTTGATCCTTTACGGATTTTAAGCCGAGTGCTCGGACAAGAATCGCCGCAAATTCAGCACGGGTAATGGGACGATCCGGTTCAAAATGGCTGTCATCCACGCCGTGGACAAAATTTTTGTCTGCCATTTGTTGAATACTATCCTTTGCCCAATGATTTGTGATATCGACAAACGTTTTTTTCTGCGGAATATCTGCCTGATTTGGAATCGTTCCCGCAAAAATTGTTCGGTATCCGATTCCGATGTATTGTTTTCCTGTAAAAATAAGTTTTAAGATGGAATCGCTTGTTTTCACCTGATAAAGAACCCAATGGTTGCCATCATCGGAAAGAAGAACTGTCCCTTTTTCCCCCGAAGCAACAAAACGGTGTCCGTCCCAGGAAAGATCCAATAATTTTTCCTTAAAGTCAGTGCTCACTTGATTCCAAACGGTGCCATCTGTTGAATTTAATATAACACCGTTGTCGCCTACTGCAACAAACATTCCGTTAGCAAAGACAACAGCATTCAAAGCAGGCGTGTTTTCCGATTTAGTCACATTCCATGTTTTCATATCGCTGCTTTCTGCCATGATTCTGTTCGATTCGGAGGAATTTCCCTCCCCGCCTTGGATACTACTCTGTCCGCCCACAGAAACATATTTTTGTCCGTTCGTTGCAATATCTTTTAATAAAAGTAACGGTGCATTCGTATCAAGCCTCTCCCAGTAGAAAGCATCCGTGGAAACATATAGTTCCGTTCCGGTTTTCAATAGAAAGCTGTTCCCGCTCTGCAAAATTGTACCGTTCGTTAAGCCATCGATCTGAGTTTCTTTCCAATTCACTCCGTCGACCGTTCCATACAGTTTAGCAGGCGTTCCGCCAATGACGATTGTTTGATGTTCAAAGTAGTATATTTGATTGATCGATTTGATCGGCAACGCAGTATTTTGATTGGACCACCTCATTCCGTCATCGGAACACATTGTAACTCCATCTTTGTTGTAGGCAACTAAACTGCTGCCGTTCCATGTGATATGTTCAAAATTTGGTGCAAGGACTGATTTTTCCCCTGTCCACATCAAAAGATCGGTTGAAGAGAAAATATCACCGCTGTATTTTAGCCCGATGTATTTATCTCCACACCGATATAAAAACCGCAAGTCGGAATAATATGTGCCCCAATTCACAGTAACAGTCTGCCATGCGGTACCGTTCTCCGAAGTATATATATTTTGTTTTAACTTTCCGTTTTCTTGCATTTCGGATTCTCCGAGTGCCGTGAATTTACCGCCATCGGATGTAATGCTTCTTATTTTCGGAGCATTCTGTACTTCTGTCCAGTTTATACCATCATATGATACGACCGTGACAAATTCATTCAAATGAGGAACTTTTCCATTCATGAAAAATTGAGAGCCATTAAATACTGCGTTATAATAGCCGTAATTTTCACCGCTTGGTTGAACTGCGTTCCAGTCTGTTCCGTTGTCCGAAACAAGAATGATATTGAATGTGTCCGAAACAGTCGCAATAAATTTTCCGTTTCCACTTAAAATATTCGATATGGAATAAGCAATTTTCAAAGGTCGTTTTGTCCAGTTAATACCGTCGGATGAAGTCACAATTGTTCCCCTGTCACCGACAGCCACAAAAACAGTTCCGTTCCATGCAATGCTATTTAAGTTTTTTTCAGTTCCCGAAACAGCTTCTTTCCAATTTGTTCCGTCTGATGAAACCAATATTTCTCCAAGACACCCAACTGCAACAAAGGTTTTACCACTCCAGATGACGCTGTTTAATAAAACCGTTGTATGACTTTCAACAATTTCCCAATGCTCTGTGTCTGAGGATGTTTTTATGACGCCATCGGCACCTACCACAACCGAAACCCCGTTTCCATATGCGGCAGAATATAGGTCATGCCTGTCTGATGTCCTGTGAAACTCTGTTTCAGATTGCGATTGTTCCGCAAAAACTGGCATTCCCGTCAACAACAATGCTATAATTAAAAAGGGAATGACGAGAAAGGGAAGGAAGCGGAATTGATGTGGTTTATAGAAGTAAAACATTTTTTCTCCTTTTTGCCGTTTACTACTTCAATTATAACCTTTCTAAAATAATAAACAAGGAGTAATATTTGCCGAAAACAATCCTATTCGTTTTTTCAGTGTTCCCATTTACACCATTTTAAGCGACAGGATTGTTCCCGACTATTTTTTTGTTGGTCGTATCGGATGCAAAAACACCATTTTCATCTATAATTCGAAGGGAAACTTTCGCATCGGCATATTCAGAATAGTCTGGTATTGCGAATTTCGTGCCTGTTGCGATTAGATTGTTTTTGATATACCATTCGCACCGATAGGAGCTGTTCGGTATCTTTCTGTTCAGCTTTGCTTCAAGTGTTTTACCAAACGAGGGCGTACCGGAAATTGTTGCCGTTCCGATAGATGCGGTTTTTGGAAGTGTGATAAGGTATAGCGCTTTTGAAACATCCTGTCCGGTTACAAAATTTCTTGCCTTTAGGATAATTTTGTCCCGATACACCTGTGCATAAACGCCCATACAGTTGTTTTGGTCTTCGACCGTGATGCCGTTTTCATCCTTTAAATTTCCGGTTCCATCTGCACTCCACAAATTGAGCCAATTACAACAGGCATCATTGACCTGCACCATACTGTCGGTAAGCGTTCCAACGTCGATGGTAGAAAAATCGGAATCGAGTGTTTTATGGGTATGACCGGAGATAAATATGACATTTTTATGTCGATTCAATATTTTTTCCACTTCAATTTGATCTGCAAGATAGGAAATCGGAAA
>Ga0183099_1000563_pt1 | contig 26028 bp, 15 predicted proteins | sample Biomet1_FD_127788 | JGI IMG/M metagenome (GOLD analysis project Ga0183099, IMG submission 127788) | Microbial communities from bioreactor (seeded with anoxic lake sediment) at LBNL, California, USA - Biofuel metagenome 1 | ecosystem: Engineered > Bioreactor > Anaerobic > Unclassified ...
GTAGATTTCAATTTTAATGCCACTTAATATCACTCGCCAAATCCCGATAAACAAAGGGTTTGTGACATTATGATATTAGTGGCATTAAAAAAACTTTTTCTGGTTATCGAAGAAATTCAATATTCTTCCATAATGCTGTTTGAATGTATTATTTGCGAAAAGAGTTTCTTATTTTTTCGTAAGCCTCTGTGTAAAGCTCTTTGTTTCTTCCTTGTAGTGGATAATCTTTGGCTGCAAGGATGGGTATCACCTTGACAGGATGATTTTTGGCGTTATAGATATTGCCGCAGATTGATCCGAAAGCCTTTCCATTCACCGGTTGATAGAAAGGGGCAGACATATCCTCGAGACCTTTACGACGGGGTTGAGCCTCTTCTATGAATCTCTCGTCGTCGCCATAGAATCCCAATTTTTGTAACCAATAATTGGTTTGCAGAGACATGGTCAGCACATATTCGATTGTTGGATATTGTTCTAAAAGCCATTCGAGATGAGACAGTCCCTTAATAGCATGCTCTTCGGTGATAAGAACTCTTTTCCCCTTCGGAGCAGGAGTTAACTGGTCATTACACAAGTTAGTAATGTACATTTCTTGGGGCTTAACACTATTGAGAGTGACGAAAGCTATATGACTGAATAAATTGCGTGCTTCCACATTACGACTACGTTCTCCGTCATCTTCTGGAAAACTGCGAAAATAATAGTCGGCAAACATGGCTACTTCGGTCGCTGTGTCGGACCATTGTAAATTAGAATCTTCACCTATCACTAATATCTTTGCCGTTTCAGACGGTTTTAAGTCTTTTGATCTCATTATCTTGTTGTTAAATTACAATTCGTTTTTATTTTGATGCAAAGATACGATTATTTTGTCATTTCTCAGCATTTGGGGGAACTTTATAAAATAGCTTTAAATCCGCAGAGATATTTCTTGTGATTATTCACTACTTACCTTTGAGGAGATTTAAATTCTCTGTCAGTATTTCAACCAGACGTGGTATAGCATAATTGTCTAGTTCGGATTCGTTAATCCAAATAAAGTCTTTTGGTAATTCTGGTTTACTCTGTGTTTCTAGAAGATAGAAGTCTGCATAGATAATCTGATGTGTGAGCACATGCTTCACTTCTTTCTTTAATAATGTAAGTTTTCCTTTGAAGTCAGGTATCTCTCCATCCTCTATCAGAAGCGGTTCCCATAATCCCTGCCAAATGTCGCCTGCGGGACGTCGATGGATTGCAGTCTGATTCTGATAGTGCAGGTAGACATACGTGAAATGTCTTGTCTTAATCTTAATTGTCTTAATCTTAACAGGCAATAATCCAATTCTATCAGAGCGGAATGCCTCGCATCTTTCTGACACAGGACAGTCCTGACAGTGTGGTGAGGTAGGAGTGCATTGAATGGCGCCGAAATCCATCATTGCCTGATTGAATGATGAAGGTTGGTCTATTGGCAATAGTGATTGCGCCAATGCTGCAAACTCTTTTTTCCCATCTGTAGAATTGATTGGTGTTTCAATTCCATAAACACGTGACAGCACACGGTAGACATTTCCGTCAACCACGGCAACTGGTAGGTTAAAAGCAATGGAACCAATGGCTGCTGCTGTATAGTCACCTACTCCTTTTAGTTTTTTAATATCCTCAAATGTGTTAGGAAAATGACCTGATGTTACAATCTGTTGGGCGGCAGTGTGTAGATTTCGTGCCCTGCTATAGTAACCTAATCCCTGCCAATAGCGTAGCACTTCGTCTTCAGTTGCTTCAGCAAGGTCATTCACTGTTGGAAAGCGTTGCATAAACCTTTCCCAATAAGCATAACCCTGTTGAATGCGGGTCTGTTGCAAAATCACCTCGCTCAACCATATTGCATACGGATCTTTCGTTTCACGCCACGGTAAGTCGCGTCCGTTTTCCTCAAACCATTTGAGCAATATCCATGTGAAATTATTATTAGTCATTTCTCTTTTTTGCGCTTTTTTATTTTTCAAAGGTACAATAAAATCTCTATAATTGTTTCTTCTTGAAATTATTTTTCAAGACTCTTCTGCTTATCCATCGTTTGAAACGATACATCTTCAGTTCCTGCAATTTATGAATATGTATGTAAAATTGGCCTTAAATCCCCGAATTTACCATATTGTGATAATAAATGATACAGGAGGCAAAGTTTTAGACACATAGTGATTGTTGTTTCTAAAATATTTTATGTTATTTTGCAAATGGTTTTATTAATACTATACTTATAAATGAAAAGAATACTTTTATCTATGCTTATGGCAACGGCTTCGGCTGCCAGCTTTGCTCAGAATCCTATTGTGCAGACAAATTATACTACAGATCCGGCTCCAATGGCAGACGGTGATAGAATGTATGTATATACAGGTCATGATGAAGACAATGCTAACTTCTTCTGGATGAACGATTGGCGTGTTTATTCAAGTGCCGATATGGTTAACTGGACAGATCATGGTTCTCCATTATCTTTGGCATCATTCTCATGGGCTGATGGAAGAGCTTGGGCCGCGCAGACAATAAAACGCAACGGTAAATACTATTGGTATGTATGCGCTCATTCTAAATTGAGCGGTGCAATGGCTATTGGCGTAGCAGTAGGTGATAGTCCTACAGGACCTTTTAAGGATGCTATCGGTAAACCTCTTGCTGACGGTAACTGGGATTACATAGATCCAACAGTCATGTTAGATGATGACGGACAGGCTTATCTATGTTGGGGAAATCCACGTATTTATTTCTGTAAGTTGAATAAGGACATGGTAAGCATTGATGGAAAGATTGAAAATATTCCGCAAGATGAAAATAGTTTCGGTGGTCCTTCATTCCGTGACAGACAGAAAGGTGTGAAATACAAAGATAGCTATACTGAAGGTCCATGGCTAATGAAACGCAATAAAAACTATTATCTGGTGTATGCTGCTGGTGGGGTGCCAGAACATATTGCTTATTCTATGGCAAAGAAACCATTTGGACCATGGAAATATATGGGTGAAATAATGCCTTTGTCAAATACAGGAAGTTTTACTAATCATTGTGGAGTTACTGATTTCAAGGGACATTCTTATTTCTTCTATCATACAGGTAAACTTCCTAAGGGTGGAGGCTTCGATCGCAGTGTCGCTATAGAAGAGTTTAAATATAACAAGGATGGTTCGTTCCCTACTATCTTGCCTACAAGCGCAGGAGTACAACCTATAGGAACCATGAACCCAAAGAATAGAGTTGAAGCTGAAACAATGGCATTCTCTAAGGGCGTAAAGGTTGAACAGAATGCGGAAACTGGCGTTTATGTTAGTAATATTCATAATGGAGATTCTATCGTTGTACGTGTTTTGGACTTTGGAACTACATCTCCAAAATCATTCACTGCAAGTGTAGCAAGTGCCCTGCAAGGAGGAAAAATGGAAGTTCATGCTGACAAGCCAGACGGTAAATTACTTTGTACATTGACAGCCCCTTATACAGGAGGGTGGGAGAAATGGCAGACTGTAGACGTAAATCTAAATGAAGAGATAACTGGTGTACACGATTTGTATTTCTTGTTTAAAGGTAATCAAGGTGCTAAATTGTTCAATTTCGATTGGTGGCAGTTTAAATAAAATGTGATAAAAGTTCATTTATGTAATAATGAATGCTACTATGATATAAGAGAAAAAGTATTGGAAACAAATTAATTGTTGTTTTCAATGCTTTTTTAGTTACTTTGCATATTAATAATTAATACTTAAAATAATGAAACGAATCGTATCTTTTATGTTGTTGGCAACATCCTCTTTGGGTTGTTTCGCACAACATCCTATTCTTACAACAAAATACACAGCTGATCCTGCCCCTATGGTATATAAGGACACTGTCTATTTGTATACCACTCATGATGAGGACAATGCTGACGGATTCCTGATGAAGGATTGGCTGTTGTTTACCTCTACTGATATGGTGAACTGGACTGATCATGGAGCAGTTGCTTCACTTAAAAGTTTTGCATGGACTAAAATTGATAATGGTGCATGGGCAGAACAAGTCGTTGCCCGTAACGGTAAGTTTTATATGTATTGTCCTATTCATGGTAATGGCATAGGTGTGCTTGTCTCAGACAGTCCTTACGGACCATTTGTTGACCCGATAAACAAACCGCTTGTATGGCAGAAAGAGAGTTGGAACGATATAGATCCTACTGTGTTCATTGACAATGATGGACAAGCTTATATGTATTGGGGTAATCCAGACCCATATTATGTAAAACTTAATAAGGATATGATTTCATATTCTGGAGAAATTCATAAAGTAGCTCGTCCTGATCATTATCAGGAAGGCCCTTGGTTCTATAAGCGTGGAGATAAATATTATCTTGCGTATGCTTCTACCTGTTGCCCTGAAGGTATAGGATATGCGATGAGTGACTCTCCTACTGGTCCGTGGACATTCAAAAACTATATAATGGCGCCGACAGATAAGAGTAGGGGAAACCATCCTGGAATAATGGATTATAAAGGAAAGTCTTATGTGTTTGGACTCAACTATGACCTTATGCATGCCCATGGCATAATGGAGCATCATGAGCGTCGTTCTGTTTCTGTTGGAGAAATGCATTATCGTAAAGACGGAACAATAGAGGAAGTACCATATTGGACAAAGGAAGGCGTGGCACAGCTAGGACATTTTAATCCTTATAAGCGTGTAGAGGCTGAGACTATGGCTTGGAGTAAAGGCGTGAAGACAGAGAATATGAATAATCGTGTTGCAGTAAACGATATCCACAACGGTGATTATATTATGCTGAAGGGAGTTGACTTCGGTAAGGGTGCAAAGAATATAACTATAAATGCTGCACCTTTGGATGGTGGTACTGTAGAAATCCGCATTGATGGTATGAATGGTAAAGTTTTAGGTACTTGTAAGATTTCAGGTGAAAATAATCAATGGCGTGAATACATCGGTCGTATGATAAAAACTAGTGGTATACATGATTTATATCTAGTCTTCAATGGTAATGCAAATAAAGAACTGTTTAAGCTGGACTATTGGCAGATGAAGAAACTTTGATATTTTACTTACGTGGCATAATCATAAATGTTATATGAACAAGAGAGTATTTTTAATAGTCATAGTTTTCTTACAGGTTTCTATTGCAGCAATGTCGCAGAAAGTTTTGCGATATGCTGCAAATAATAAACGTGTAGATATCATGACCATTGATGGAACTATAACGATACAACCACTTACTGAGAATGCCGTAAGAATGACATTCAGCAAACAGGTGTATCGTGTTATGCCTGAATTGGTGTATGTAGAAAACTTGAAAAATGCGATATTCAGTGTAAAGGACAATAAAGATAAGATATCTATTTGTCTGAAGAATATTACTGTAGAGGTAGACCGTAATACAGGATTAATCTCATATCTTAACAAGAATGGTAAGCAGATACTTGCTGAAAGCGGACGAAGTCTGGATCATTCTTTTATCGGCAAAGAGAAAACTTACGTTGCCGAACAGCATTTTGTTTCTCCATCAGACGAGCATCAATACGGATTAGGACAGTTTCAGGACGGTTATCTTGATGTTCGTGGACTTTCAAGACGACTTACACAGGTCAACACGCAGATTTCCATACCTATGATATTATCAAATAAAGGATATGGATTATTGTGGAATAATTATGGTCTCGTCGATTTCAATCCTTCTGACAATAATGTAACTCTGAAGAAAAATGCAGAGGGTGGCGATGTCACGGAAGTTAATGTCACAACAACAGCTGGAAATAAGAAAGAACGACGTGAAAGCAATGTTTTTGAGGCTGATGTAAATATTGATAAAGAAGGCAATTATTCTTTTCTTCTTGATGTAGGACAGAAAATGGCTAGAAAACAGAATCTAGAGATTGACGGACATAGACTGATAAACATGGAAAATCTGTGGCTTCCGCCTACATCTTCTGTTATTACACATTTATCAGCAGGAATTCATCATGTTAAAGCACAGCTTACAAACAACGATTCGCCTACACTCTATTTTCATGAGGTGACAGATGAGACCGTTTTTCGTTCGCCTGTTGCTCAAAGCATAGACTATACAGTCTTCGCTGGCAATGCTGATGAGGCTATGGCTGCTTATCGCAAAGTAACTGGAGAAGCTCCTGTTATGCCTTTATGGGCGTTGGGTTACATCCATTGCCGTGAACGTTTTAATTCGCAAAAAGAGATATTAGAAACAGCTAAGCGATTCCGAAAAGAGTCTTTCCCTGTAGATATGATGGTTCAGGACTGGCAGTATTGGGGAAAATATGGTTGGAATGCCATGAAATTCGACGAAGACAGATATCCTAATGTGAAGAGCATGACAGACAGTCTTCATGCTATGGGTATTAAGTTCATGGTTTCTGTTTGGTCTAATACTGACCATAAAACAGAACTAGGACACGAATTGGACAGTTTGGGATATTTTATTCCGAATACAAATTGGGTTGACTTCTTCAATCCAAAGGCAGCCGACTTCTATTGGAGTAATTTCAGCAGACGTATGCTTAAACCTTATGGTATTGATGCATGGTGGCAGGATGCAACTGAACCAGAGAACGACGACTTGAGTGGAAGGGTTGTAAATAATGGTACAACACCTGGCGAAATATTCAGAAATACTTATCCGCTGCTGGTAAACAAAACTGTTTATGAGGGTTGTCGCAAAGATAATCCAATGCAACGTACGATGATACTTACTCGTTGTGGCTATACAGGAATACAGCGTTATAGCATTGCCAATTGGTCGGGTGACGTTGGCAACGATTGGGATACATTCAAACGACAGATAACAGCAGGATTGGGATTAATGTCTGCTGGAATACCTTGGTGGACTTATGATGCTGGAGGTTTCTTCCGTCCAGGCAATCAATACAATGATTCTCTTTATCATGAACGTTTCATGAGATGGATGCAAACATCCGTATTTTTGCCTTTGATGCGTGTGCATGGCTATATGACTAATACTGAATTTTGGAATTACGGTCAAAAGGTATCTGACAATGCACGACAGTGTCTTGATATGCGTTATAGACTATTACCTTATATCTACACAAATGCGGCAGCTGTATCAATGGAAGGAATATCTATTATGCGACCGCTTATTATGGATTTTGCCAATGATGAGTTGGCTTTGAGTCAGAAAACTGAGTATATGTTTGGTAAGTCTTTGTTAGTAGCTCCTGTGTTTGAACAGGGAATAAGTCAGATGCCAGTTTATCTTCCAAAAGATACAAAATGGTATGACTTCGTTACTAATAAGATGTATGCTGGTGGCGAGACATATCAAATGCCGATAGTTAAGGAACGAATACCTGTATATGCAAAAGCTGGTTCTATAATTCCGTTAGGACCTTCTGTTCAGAGCACTTCTGAAGAGCGTGATGCTCCTTGGGATATTCGTATTTATGGAGGATCCGACGGAAAGTTTACTGTTTATGAAGATGACGGAACAAGTTATAATTACGAGAAGGGTGCATATTCTACTTATCAAATAACATGGAAAGACAACAGCCGCGTCCTTGAGATAGGACAGCGAAAGGGTACTTTCAAAGGGATGTGTAAGAAGCGTACGCTTAAACTTGTTTATATAAATAACGAAAGTCAGAACATATCAGAAATAATAACATATTCTGGTAAGAAAATAACTTTAAGATTTTAATTAATAAATATGAAAAGAGCATTATCTTTATTTTGTAGTATAATTCTTTCGTGTGTTACGGCTTTTTCTCAGGAACAAAACAATGTTATAAAAAGTCCTGATGGAAAAATATGTGTGACTGTTACTGATGATAATGGAAAGCCACAATATGCGGTTAAATATGGCGATAAAGTGTTTATACAACCTTCTCTTCTGGGTGTTGTAAGTAATTATGCTGACTATTCAGAAAATCTAAGACTGAAGGATGTAAAAACATCAAAGTTAGATGAAAATTATTCATTGCCTAACATCAAGCAGAGCAATGTGCATTATGTAGCCAATGAGGCTGTTTGTAAATTTTATCGTGATTCTGTAAATGTACTTGATGTTATCTTTAGAGTTAGCAATCGTGATGTAGCTTTCAGATATGTAATTCATCCTACCAGTGCACATCTTAGCTGTACGATAACAAAAGAGCTGACACAGTTTAAGCCTGCAACAGGAAGTACTACTTTCCTTTGCCCGCAAGCTAAACCGATGGGTGGATTTGCAGGCACATCTCCAAGTTATGAGACATCATATACTCTTGATGATGCAATGGGGAAAAACGGTTGGGGTGAAGGTTACACATTCCCTTGCTTGTTCAAAAATCAGAATGATGGTTGGATACTTGTTTCTGAAACTGGTGTCGACGGAGGTTATTGCGCAGGAAGACTTTTGGGAGACCCTGACGGAACTTATCGCTTAGGATTCCCACAAAGTGGAGAATGTAATGGTAACGGCACTGTATCTCCAGGAATCTCTTTGCCGGGTAAGACTCCTTGGCGTACTATAACTTTAGGAACAACTCTCGCAAATATTGTTGAGACAACAGTTCCTTTCGATGTAGTTGAAAGAAAATATGAACCGTCTAAAGAATATACTTATGGCAAAGGTTCATGGAGTTGGATTATAGGAATGGACGCTAGTTGCAACTATAACGAACAGAAGCGATATATTGATTTCTCTGCTGCGATGGGCTATCAGTCTGTACTTGTAGATGCATTATGGGATACTCAGATTGGTCGTGATAAGATTGCAGAACTTGCGGCTTATGGTGCTAAAAAAGGCGTTTCACTATATCTGTGGTATAATTCTAATGGTTATTGGAATGATGCTTTTCAGTCTCCACGCGGGATAATGAATGATCCAATCTTGCGTAAAAAGGAAATGAAATGGATGCAGCAGACTGGTATAAAAGGTATAAAGGTTGATTTCTTCGGAGGCGACAAACAGATCATGATGCAGGTTTATGAAGGTATACTATCAGATGCCAATGACTACGGACTTGAAGTTATTTTCCATGGATGTACAATTCCTAGAGGTTGGGAGCGTATGTATCCTAACTATGCAGCTAGTGAGGCTGTGCTGGCAAGTGAAAATCTTCACTTCTCTCAGGATTTTTGCAATCGTGAAGCTGTAAATGCCTGCATTCATCCTTTCGTCCGTAACACAATAGGAAGTATGGACTTTGGAGGTAGTGCACTTAACAAGTATTATAATGCTGATAATAAGCATGGTAATCATCGTGTTACTTCTGATGTATATGCTTTGGCAACAGCAGTGTTGTTCCAAAGTGCAGTACAGCATTTTGCGTTAGCACCAAACAATCTTCAAGATGCTCCTTCATGGGCTATTGACTTCATGAAGAATGTTCCTACTACGTGGGATGAAGTAAAATACATAGATGGTTATCCTGGTAAATATATAGTTTTAGCACGCCGACATGGTGACAAATGGTATATTGCAGGTGTAAATGCAGAAAGCAAGACCTTAAAGAAAACGATAGATCTATCAATGCTTGCTGGTGCCAAGAAGTTAATGATATATACTGATGATGCTTCTTTGAAAGGCTCACTAAAAGTAGTCAAGAATACAAGAAAACTTTCGATAAGTATTCCACAAAATGGTGGTATCGTAATAAATACCGCAGAATAATAAATAGCAATCCCTTTCCTCTATTTTTTAGATGAAGGGGATTGTCCGTTTTTAATCAAGATCACGTCTGTGTCCTGACATGTAACCATGCAACCTTTTGGTAGTAGTTTAATCCAAGGTAGCACTACATCAAGAAAACTGTTTATATTTTCTTCTGTGTCAACAATTTCAACGATCACAGGTACTTTGTCTATGAGTTCCCAGAATTTATCAGAGTGAAGTTTGCTGCTTGTTCCATATCCCATAATACCCTTATACACAGTTGCTCCTCCTAATCCATGCTCTTTGGCTGCAACAGCAATTGCTTCGTAAACAGAAATATGTTTCACTACATCAGTACTGCTAACGTAGAATCTTAAGACTTTTGCTTTTGAACTTGATTCCATAACTATATTAATTTAATGAGTGAATAACCTAGAAACAATAACAGATAGCCGCAAATGATGCTAGCTCCCAAATATACAGAACTATAGAAGAAATTTTCTGCCTTTATCAGTTGGAAATTATCTCCCATGAAAGTAGAGAATGTAGTGAAACCTCCACAGAAACCAACTGTAAGAAACAACTTCAGATTGGTATTCATCAAGTTGCCACGATCAAACAATCCGTAAAGAAGTCCTATGATAAAACATCCTAGGATATTTACAATGAATGTTCCCAATGGGAATCCACTACTTGTCATATTTTGCACATACTTAGATAGCAAATAGCGTGAAATGCCACCAGTGCAACTTCCAAGGCCAATATAAAATAAAGTTCTAATCATAATCTATCATCATTTTGTCATTGCAAAGTAAATAAAAATATTTTGATTAGCCACATGAAAATGACGAAAACCTATTTGTTATAGCATGAATTTTAACTCATCACCAAGTAACGTCTCAACTTTCTTAGTTTTTCCTCATAACTTATAACTTACATCTCTTTATAATTATAAACTGTTGAGCATAATATTTTGATTTAAAATGTTAATAAAATAAAACTGTTGTTGTTTTAGTGTCTTCTGCATGTTATTGATAGACAGTGATATGGGAAAATATGTAAAATATGTAAAGGTTAAAATCAAAAATAATCAATTACTGTATTCTTATTTTTAATAAATTTGCTGTACAAAATAATAACGCAAATAATCAAATACTATTAGAATCTAAAATTTTATGTATAAGTATCTGAAATAATTGTAATAGTCTTAATAAACCATCATATAAAGATATTCTTTAATAAAGAACAAAATATTTATATAATGTGCAGACCTGTAAAGCCTTTTGTGGCTATTATTATGAGTTTATAAAGAATATATTACTGACTGTTGTGATATGATAATATAGATCGATATATGAAAAAGACAAAAAAAAATTTTATAAATAAAAGTGCTATTTGTAAAAGCTGCAATTTGTGGATTTTTTACAGTTTGTTAATGTTTCCACTAAGTTTATGGTCTCAAAGAAAGCCAGTAGATTTTATCCCAAAATCTCCAGAAGCGGCATCCTTTGATAAGGTTACAGATATTCCTGTAAGTATGTATACAGGAAATATAAATTTATCTATCCCACTTTATACTGTAACTAGTGGTGATCTTTCTCTTCCAATAAGTTTAGATTATCAAGGCTCGGCAATTCGTGTAGATCAAGAATCTACATGGGTTGGACTTAATTGGCTACTTAATGCTGGTGGTGTAATTACAACATCATTTGCAGCACATAATAATCATTCAAATAGTTATATTTCTCCGAATGCCTGGAAAGAAGATTGGAACCATCTGTTTAACCAATTAATTTTTTCAACGGCATATTCTGATGGAGGTGAATTTCAAACTCCTTACAAAATAGATGGACAACAGCCGATGAGAGGAAGGTATGGGTTGAATTGGTTTAAATTTTATATAAATTACGATAAACGTAATTCCTATAATGATTTATCACCAGAGCTATATGAAAGCATTCTTGATTATCATGATGGTGAAGCACAATCTTTTCATGCAGTTTTTCTAGGGAAAACGATAAATTTTGTATGGGATAAATTTAAAGAAGAATTTTTTATAACAGGAATAAAGACGAATTTTAAAATCACAGGAAACCCAGGTAATTTCATAACAATTACCGATGGTACTGGTGTAAAATATAACTTTAACCTTATTGAGACAACTTTTCCGACTGGTAGCAATGTTGATATGGAACATTTTACATATAATGGAACCTTTTATCTTGTAAGCATTCAATCTCCTACAGGACATATTATAAAACTAAATTATGCTGATGAAGGAACATATTGGCCAGTCCGTCATATTAATGAAACTTTATATGATAAAAATTATCCACTTAAAATATTGCTTTCTATACAAAGCACAGACGTTCTAAATCAAACTGTGTATGACAATCTAAGCTTAGTTAGATCAATTACTCCATATTATGTTGTTAATAAAAAACGTCTTCTATCCATAATAGCCGATAGTTTAACAGTTAATTTCAATGCGAATACTCCTAGAGAAGATTTGAATGTAGGAACTAATATATACAATTCTTCTAAAAGTACGGTCAATAAACTAGATAATATTGAAGTTTGCAAAAATGAGAATGGCAAAAAAGTAATAATTAGAAAATACAATTTCTCTTATAGCTATTTCGCTAAAAATACTATGGGGGGAAATACTTTAAAGGATTATTGGAAAGAGATGGCTACTGCAGAAGATGTATATTCTAATTTTTATCAAAACGACAACTTTATGTACTTAAGGCTAAAACTAGACAAAATGTGGGAGTCTGCTGCTGATGGTAGTGTAAAACCTGCTTATCAATTTACATACTTAAATGGTTTGCCAGGAAAGAATTCTTCATCCCAAGATTATTGGGGGTATTATAATGGACAAGAGAATTTTAATCAAAAATATCACACATTATTACCCAAAAGTTATGGGAATACATATGATGATGTTTGTAATTTTAAAGATTACGGTAGATATTTGGTTAGCAATGGAGCTGATAGGAGATCGGATTATAGATATGTAACAGCAGGAATGCTCAACTCTGTAATGTATCCAACAGGGGCTATTGCTTCATTTAAATACGAACAAAATACATTTGATAACTGTAAATATATGACTGGTGCCGCTTGCGAAGATCCTGATGATTATTACTTCAATGAAAGAGTAACGACTTATGTGCCAACAAATTCAAACAACATTGATATAATCACCAGTGATCATGAATATTGTGAGCCGACATATAGAAGGAATATTTGTTCGAACTATTTTACACTTTCTAGCCCTGATGTGATAAAGTGGGAAACGAGATATACAAAGAATGGACTTGGACTTAAGAATAGCTACTGGAAAGAATTATTTCGCAGAGAAGTTGTGTTGACAACCTATGGTACAACAATTGATCAGAATGGAAACAAACAAGAAATCATAACAAGAAAAGATAGCATTTGCTTACAGCCAAAAGACACAATTATATCACAAACATCTTTAACATATATTCGAAATTTAAATTTAGCAGCTGGTAAATATAAAATAGAAACAGTAGTTTTGCCTCAAGATAAAATTAGTGATGATTATGAGGAGATTTACAGTAGAATGTCATCAAGTAACAGTACTTTTACTTATAATACCAAAACAGAAACAGCTTTAAGAGGACTTCATACAGAAGAACCAACTTTAGGTAATACAACATCAGTATCAAATCTAGCAAAGAATTCTGTAATGATATATGATAGCAATAATAACAATTACTCTATTCCTGACTGTAATAGGAATTCTCAGTTCTTCTTAATTGAAAAAGCATGTTGGGTAAATATTGACGTTTCTTTTATGGAAAACTTACCTAGAGAAACTAATTGGCGGGTATTGATGTCGCATCCAGTGTTGTTATATAAATATGGTGTTGTCAATGCTCAAAATGCTACAGTTGAGACTGTAAAAGATTGCTCGGCCTCTACATTAAATCCTTCTGATACATTGAATTCTTCGAGTAATGTATTTTACCATAAGTCCGTTTTACTTGCACCTGGTAGATATGAAATTAGAATTCCAGAGTTCAGTAGAACAAATAATCCACCAAATTCTTATGAAATCATAGCTTGTGTATCTTTGAGTATAAAAGGAACAAGTGATAATTATTTCGGTAATGGTATTCGTATCGCAAGTGTTAAGCGAATGGATAAAGACCAAATTGAAGAAACAAATTACAATTATAACGATACAACTATTTGTTGTACATCAGGAAGAATAATGGCCCCTCCTGTTTTTTCAAGGAATAAATTATTAATTTATCAAACAATGGATAAGTTTTCGGCAGACCTATGTCCTGATATAAACAAGGCAGTACCAGTGGCAAAAGAAATAAGTTATACTATTGTAAGCAGTGATAATCTTAATCCTAACAATTCTTCTATTGGTTATAGTCAAGTAACACTTACACAAACAGGTAGTAATGGTCAACAAAATGGGAAGAGAATCTATAATTTTTGGAATAATTTATGGGGAGCAGGTCCCTTCTGGAACTTTATGAAAAGGCCAGAAGATCCTAGAAATGGAAATATTATAGGAGATTGTATATATGACAATGCTGGTAATATTAAGGTCTTAACAAAAACAAGTTCTGTGTTGCGCAAAGTTGAATCAAGAATGCTTAGTGCTGTGATAGAAAATCTATATTCTGGTCAAAATTATATAACTGGGGCAGGCGGCTTTAATGTCTGGCAACAACAAGCTAATGGTGGTATAATGGATATATATCTATACTCTTCAGCACAGTTTGCGACATCATCAACAACAACTACTACTACATCAATAGAGAGTAATGGTAAAATAACTAAAGAAAAAGAAACATCATTTAATATAGATAATTGCCAACCTCAAAGAGAAAAGACATCCACATCAAAGATAGGAGAATATGATATCACAGATTGTCTATATCCAAATGATTACAACAATCAACCATGGATAGATTCTCTTAAAGTGAAAAATATTACAAATAAGCCATTACAAATTATACACTCTCTAAGTACACCAAAGGGTAACTATCTAACAGATAGTAATCTTTTAAAATATAATTTATTTGGACAGCTTTCTGAAATTCTTACAAAAGAAATTAATGGTAAGACTTTACTTGCTGATTTCTCGTTAAGTAACCAAAATGGATTTGATACAAAAGAATATTATACTGACGAAACTATTATTTATAATAACAAGTCTCATAATCCACAAGTTGTTACAGATAAATATAGTATGAATACAGTATATATATGGGGATATAATAATATGTACCCAATTGCAGTAATAAAAGGTGCAACAATGAGTCAGGTATCATCAATCCTTAACGAGATTGATAAATTGGAATCAATGCCATTTCCTGCATTAACAACAGAAGAGTTATACAGAAAACTTTCCAATATACAGGGAGCTTTAATTACAACTTATAAATTCAATCCTTATATAGGAATCACAAATTGTATAAAACCTAATGGAGAAAGTGTAACATATGAATATGATTCCTTCTCTAGGTTAACGGGTATCAGCAATAATACTGGAGTACTAAACAAATACTATTATAATTATAAGAAATAGTAAACAAAATATAAACTGAAATTATGAAAAAACTCATTTTTATATTTATGTGTCTAAGCTGTTTTAACGCACATGCTCAAAATATATTAAATAGTAGCAGTAATATGATGCGTAACAATGATTGTGTGACGATGCAATCTGTTGATTTTTCATGGGCGGGTAAAGATGGAAAGAATATTTACTGGGATTTTAGTGATATAGGCAATCTTGAAGTAAACCATAATCTCAATTTTAGTAATGACTCTCTTATGACTTTTCAAAAGATAGAAGATTCTGATATTTATACATATAAGTTTATATGTAATCAATTGAAACAAATAAAAAAAGAAAATCGGCTTGAATGCATAAATTATGATAATCCTAAAATTATAATGACTTATCCATTCCAATATGGAGACTCTGTCATATCAGACTTTTCGGGTAGTGGCTGTTATTGCATCGATCATAAAATAAAAGTCAGTGGTCAAGTCAAAATCATGGCTGATAGTTATGGTTCACTAATACTATCAAAAAATGACACATTAAATAATGTCTTAAGAGTCTATACGATCACGACCACTTCAATTGCTATGGATATGGATTCTGTTAATATAAATTCCAGTAACCTTAAACAAGAAATAGAGGAAAAATATGATTGGTATGCAAAGGGATATCGTTATCCTCTTTTCGAAACAATTCAGCGTACTAGTTATTCTGATCTTATGCCGGTAGCAACAAAAAAATATGCATTTCGCCTGCTGCCAGATTCAATAAATATAAAGGATCAGGAAAATGACAGTATTCTAAGGAAAGAGATTATTGAAAAAGAAATAGCTAATAAGCAGAATGAAGACATCATACATTACAAAATTCAAAACAATGACAACAATGTCAATATAGAATACACTCTTGATAAAGAAGCAAGTGTTATCGGAATTATCGCAGATGCAATGGGGATAGTTTATAGTAATGTTAAACAAAATGGTAAATCAGGAGAAAACCTTTCCATGAATTTTAACAGTCAAGGATTACATCGCGGTCAATATATTATATATATAAATGTAAACGGCAAAGTATATAATGAGAAAATCTCATTAAAATAATGGAGATTAAATATATTTTTAATATGAAAAAAATATTATCTATAATAACTATCTCATGGTTAGTTTTGAATATAAATGCTCAGGGCAATTATAATTATATTGGAACTGTAAATATGCTTGATTCAATACAATCAAGAAGCACAACAAATATAATGTATTATGATGGCTTTGGACGCCCTGCATTAAATGTTTCTAATGGTATTGGAGGAAGCGGTAATAATGTATACACACTTCAGACTTATGATAATTTTGATCGTATTGATAAGAAGTGGTTACCTGTTGCTGAGAATTCTATAGACTATTATGATGAAAATCATATCTCAACGATAGCTGTAAATACATATAGTGATAATTATGCTTATAGCAAACAAGAATATGATACTCAAAACCGAACAGTTTCTTCCAGCATAGCCGGTAAAGAATGGAATGATAAAGATAAAAAGAATGTATATAAATATATAGTGAATGGCGATGATGTAAAAATGTATGTTGCGCCTTTAAATTCTGACAGTTTGCGAGCAACAGGATATTATGCATGCGGAACTTTGACTGGGGAGACTTCAATAGATGCAGACGGACATACTATAACTGTATACGAAGATATGTCTGGACGCAAAATTTTGGAAAGAAGAGCTGAATATAATGATACTTATTTCGTATATAATGATTTAGGACAGCTAAGATTTGTACTTTCTCCAGAATATCAGAAATCGCAAGACAATGCAATATTTGCCTATGAATATCGTTATGATAAAAACGGCAGAGTAATAAAAAAAATACTTCCGGGATGTAAATTTATCCAATATTGGTATGATAAGGCTGGTCGTTTAACATTTATGCAAGATGATAATCTAAGACAAAAAGGAAGATACAGATTCATGTTGTATGACAACCTAAACCGAATGATGGTTCAGGGTACATGTCATGATTGTATGCGTGATGATAATTTGTTACCATTAGTTACTTATTCGCAATCATCTGACGGTGTGTTAGGAACTGGTTATGAACTGAATATCACAGACTTGCTTACTGAACCAAGCCTTGAATTAGTAAACTACTATGATAATTATGGCTTTCTAAATAGTCACAAAAGGAATGACTTTCCCAATACTACGACAAACATAAATGCAAAAGCTTTAGGATTACAAACGGGTTCAATAGCGCTTGCTTCAAATGATGAGTATATATACCACGTAATGTCATATGACATTGTTGGTAATTTAACAGATGCTTGGATTAAGGAACTGGGAGGCATAACAGAACATTTTAGCAATAGTTATACTTTCACACGACAATTGAAAAACTCAAATTTAATTGTAGAATTTAAAAATGGAGAAAAATTTAATACTAAGTATTCTTGTATATATAATAAGTATAATGATAAAATATCAAAAAGAGAATTATTAATATCCTACAATAATATATTGTCTACTTCAACGGTAGAGTACTACTATGATAATCTTGGTCGCTTATCTTCTATAAATAGACCAGATAAAGTTGGTGATATTTCATATAATTATGATATTCATGGGTGGACGACAGATATCTTAACAAATAGTTTTAATGAACATATATCTTCTGTTGGGGCAAATTCTTCACCATGTTATAATGGTAATATTAGCAATATCACGTGGCAGTATGGTCATAATAATTTGAGTCGTGGTTACAATTTTACGTACGATGGTCTTAACAGAATGACAAATGCTACATATCAAGAAGGTGGTAGTATGTCTAGTGGTGCAAACAAGTATAATGAAGGCCTTGAATACGATGAGAATGGAAACGCTACATATATAAAAAGAAATGGTAAAATGCAAGATGGTAATTTTGGTGCGATTGATAATCTCAAACTCACATATCATGGGAATCAACTGTTGACAGTTGATGATACTGCACCTATGAACTTAAATGAAGGAGCTTTTGATTTCAAAAACAATTCAAAATATCAATATGATGGTACAGGTGCGTTAATCACTAATAGTGGTAAAGGCATCGCATATATAGAATATACTGATGACAATATGCCTAAACGAATCCAGTTTACAAATGGTAATGTAACTTCTTATGTGTATACGCCAACTGGTCAAAAGCTTCGCACAATTCATTATACAGCTGTTCCAAATATAAGTGTTTCTATAGGAAGTACACATAATCTTTGTAACGAAGAAATACTATTTAAGGACTCAACTGATTATATTATGGATGGAGAACTTATTTTAAAGAATGGCAAAGTTGACATGTATTGTTTTGATGGAGGTTTTTGTTCTCTAGACAACAATAATGGCAGAAAACAAGGCCTTTATTATTATAATAAGGACCATCTTGGTAATAACAGGGAAGTGGTTGCTGCAGATGGGACAATAGCCCAGACAAACAATTATTATCCTTTTGGAGTACCTTTAAATGAAGGAATCTCAAGCAGTTCCGAGCTTCAACCATATAAATACAATGGTAAGGAACTAGACAGAATGCATGGTCTGGACACATATGATTATGGCGCTAGAAATTATGATGCAGTTATCCCTGCTTGGACAAGTGCTGACCCACTTTGTGAGAAATATTATAATGTAAGTCCATATGTGTATTGTGGGGACAACCCCGTAAATGCGATAGATCCAGATGGCAGAGATTGGTATCGTAATGGTGATGGTACATTATTATGGAGTCCTAGTGTTAATAGTCAAAAAGACTTACAAAAAGGTTTTACATATGTAGGAAAAGAATATTTTGATGAGAAAAATGGAATTTCTTATAGGAATGATGGGTCTATTTATTATAAGGATGAAAAAGCAGCTTATAATAGAATGTGGTACATGGCTAACAAATATTGGCGAACAAATAAAAATAAATCTGGTCGTGAAGAATGTGCTTTTGTGCTTAGAAATGGTGCCGTTCTAGTTTTGCCAGATAACTGGAATGATTGTCAAACTTCAAAACATCTAGGATATGACCGAGTTGGAAATTACATTGTGAATGTTAGGACCAAAGAAAAAATCGCTTTTTTGGGGGAAGTTCATACCCATCAAGCAGGTGGAGACAAGGGATTGTCTAGAACTAATGGTGATGATGTTGATTTTTGCTTTGCGCAACCTAATAAACCTGTAATTGTTATGGAAATTGATGGGCATATATCAGCAGGTCTATTTCATAGTGGTAAATTCATTCCTTTAGATAATATAGGCTCACTAAATAATGTACTAGATGGAACAACTCCATTATCTTTAACAATGAAAATGATTATTAAAAATTACACAAAATGAAAAGTCTTAAATTAATCCTTATTATTTGTCTTCTTACAACGATGAGTTGTACACATAAAGTTGTTAAAAAAGAATCTATAAATAGGATATGTTATATAGATTCTGTAAAAATGAAGACGTCACTGAGGAAAATTATATTGATGTATATTCATCAACATCCTTCCTACAAGAGTTATTGTTTAAATAATAGAACTAGTAAATATTACTTAAATAGTGGACTGAAACAGAAACATATTAATGTTGATGATGGGGATGATTATGTGATTTTATCTCCGACTTATAGCTATAAAGCTGAATGCAATAATATCAAGAATCAAATGCCATCTTGTTATTTTAAATTAAATGGGCGTTTGATATTTATAGCTAGCAACAGCGATTTTTTAAGAAAATTAGAGGTTATGGATACTCCTTTTAAAAATAAATATGTTTCTAATATGAGTTTAAAAGAATATTTTAGCAATTCCTGGTTGTTACAAGTCGATATTTTTGATGGTTATGTCAATATTATTAAGAAAAACTTATGGAGGTACTGATGTAAAACAAGGTGCTTCGGTAAATTTAAGGTGCCTATTATAAACAACAAGATTCGCTTTAAAAGTTAGTTCAATAAAATTAAAAATCTGGTTCATTGCGATATACTAGCAACGATGTAATAATTCATTTCATTTTCTATTTATCAATTTAAATAATGAAAGATAATATAGAACAGGAAAAACTTCCAAGATATAAATGTTTATAAAATACGAGATTTGCATTAATACGATACTCTGATTGAAAGAACCCAAAGCTTGTCCTATTGCATAGAAAATAAAATAACCTATTGTAACAATTCTCACAAATAACATGTTTTCAGACTTTGTCTTTTTCAAAAGGAAACTAATAGATATAGATAAAACTGCTATAAGTAGATATGCGATTGTGTAAACTTTCTGAGAATATATGAGCGGTCCCATGTAAGTGTTATAAGCTTCTATTGTATTTCCCTGTGAGAAAAAGAATACATTAAAATAATAATAAAAACATTGAAATACTAGATATATAATTAGTATAACATGCAATATCTTCCCAGATAAATTAAATATGTCTCGTCGGATAATAATCACAATTATCAAAACCGAGATGATGCAATATGCAGCATTTAAAATGCAAGATAATAGGGGGCGTCAACTGAACTGTGTCATAGTCTCTGAGTTCTTTAGTTCTTGACCTCATATGGGAATGCGATTTTTAATCGCATTTCACAGATGAGGAGAAAATCATAGCTGCAAAGTTACATAATCTGGAACCTATCTCCAAATTTTATAGCTAGTTGTTGAGCACTCTGTCCCCAGTTTGCCACTGGTCTTGTCCATTTCTTCTTGATATGCGGTATGTCAGATACACCAATTTCTCCAATGCCGTATCACTTGTAAACACTTCTTTGGTCTTTGTAATTTTACGGATCTGACGATGATAACCTTCCACTGTGTTGGTTGTGTAAATGATATGCTGGATCGCAGCTGTAAACAGAAAATAGCTAGTTAGGTTATCCCACTTGTCACGCCTTCTTGTGTCATTTTGATAACATTATTATACTGTTAATACAGCGATTGATATTTTTTATTGTGTTAACTCATGACACAGTTTAAATGACGTTCTCGAAATTACAACCTAAATATGATTATTCACGTCTTTTTGTATGTTACTCATTATCAGTTATATATAAAAACCATGTAAAATATGTAAAGGTTAAAATTGATAATACTCGAATTATTTATTCTTATTTTTAATATTTTTGCAATAACAAAATAATGGCATAAATAATTATGAAACGAGCTTTATTATTATTTCTTTTATTCTTTTGCATTGTCACTACTACCATGGCAGCAAATAAAAATATTAACGGTTATGTTCTTGATTTTACATATACAATTCTAGCTCCTGAATACACACTAATTACGTGTGCACCTCAGGCAATGCCAATTGTTAGGATTGAAGGGCACATCTTGTTCCTTAATAATATTTTTTTTAAGACGTAGTTGCGTTGATAAAATATTGTTAAGAAAGATATGATATTTTATAATAATGTTCCATAATAAATCCTATTGAAATTTCAACAGTAGTATTAGATGGTGGTTATCAACTTAATTTAAAAATGTCAATGCAAATATATGATGGTCTGCTAGTCATGGAATAAAAACTTATAGTATATAATACACATCTATAGATGATATTATGTTTGTTGTATTTATGAGCTTTCTTAACCATATAGATATATTTTAAAGATGGACATTTATGAAAAAATAGTTAACGTACTATGTACTTATATATAAGTATTAGTATTTATCGTATAATTAATATATTTATTAAAATGAGGAAAACATTTTATTTTATTCTTTTTTGTTGTTCAATGCTATTTCTTAGTTGTAGAAATGATGAAATGGCAAATGTAATTAATCCTGATAATGTTAGTGAGGTGACTAATTCTAGTGGACTAGTTAATTTTTCTTCAAAACAAATTCTAGCGGATATGATAGAAGGTGGAAATTGTAAAACAAGGGCATCATTAAGTAGTTTTGTCGAAAATGGAACTTTCGTGTCTTTGATGGATGAAATAAGGCCTGATGCTGATTGTTTGACAGAATTGTCTCCAGAAGAGAAAGATACAATTCTTACGAATCATTTAAACTATTATTCTGCATTTGGTTACGATAATTTAATCCCTAATGAGAATTTTGCAAGGTTGTTAAATTGGAAAGGAGAAATAATCGTTAATGATTCTTTGTATAGAATAACACCTTTAGGTACATTTTGTACTAGTGATGTTAATAATTCTGGTTCCCAAAATATAGAATCTTGTTATCAACGATTAATTTCAGGAGACAGTCTTTGCTTTAACAGTAATTCGTATTTAAGATTGAACTCTAATGTGATTCTTTATAATAGTTTTCCTGAGTCAAAATTTGATGGACAAGTTATTAGTACCAGAGCTTCTGGTGCAATACCTTTAAAACATTATTCAAGCACAGCAAGTAATGGATGGGTATGGAAAGAAATAGGTAAACTTTTGGGAGATAGATCTACAAAGCATTTTGAATATATTAGTAAGAGACGAGTTGATGGATCTCTTTATGATTATGATTATTTAGTTTATCATGAAAGTGGCGCATTTGTTTCTGCTAGCAAGAAACGCGGGGGATTCTTTAGAAAAATTAATGGTTGGAAAGACATTTGTGCAGATGAATTAAGTATTACTTGTAAAAATATGATGTTTGTATTAGATTATAAAACTCCATCAACTATAAGTTTTCCAAAGGAATTTCAATTTGTTAATAATTCTAATTTAATAAATACAAATATGAGTACTAGACCTTTAAAGTCTGTAGATATACTAGGATATGATATTCCTGCAAAAGCACTTTTCAGTGCGATTAAAGGAGGTGTATCTTTTGCTTTGGACATATTGAAAAAGGAACTTAACCATAGTATTTCTCCAGATACACGAGTTGTTAGAATATTGACACCAAATAAATGCTATATTTACTTGCTAGAATCAGAAACAACTGACTATAATTGTAATAAAATCAGGAAGGTATTTAATTCCGGTTGGAATTTTTATATATCAAGTGATATTTTATCTAATCCTTTGTCTTTTAAATCAGCTAAGGATTTCTTTGATGGTGTTAGATCTATTCCTGTAGAACATATAGAATCCGGACGTGTTATATTGTTAACTAAGATAGATAATCAATGGGGAGGCTTAGTTATGGATAAGAATTACGACGGAAATGACGAATGTATAATTAAATAGTTTAAATTATGGTGTATTTTGGTAGAATAAAAAAAACATTATGCATGATATTTTTTGTGTTTTTTACACAGAATTCCTTAGCACAATATGAAGTTGGTAAATTGAGTATAGAACCTCAAATAGGTTTTGATGTATCAAACTTAACGAAAGCTGGTTTAAATTCAAAGATAGGTTTTTGTGGGGGTGTTAATCTGGAATACAAAATAACAAAGCCTTTAAGTATGTCAATCGGTACTATTTATTCTGTCGAGGGAGCGAAAGATGGTCAAGCAAAGTTATCTCCGACTTACATTAACATTCCATTACGTGCAAATTTTTATGTTACTGATAACTTATCTTTAAATGCTGGTGTACAATTAGGAATGAATGTTGCTGATAATAGAGAAGATTTTCTTTTGTTTGGTGATGCAAAATCAACAACGTTTTCCATGCCAATAGGAATATCTTATAACATAAATAAGTTTGTAGTTAATGTTAGTTATAATGTAGGTTTAACAAATGTTTATGATCACTACGACTATAAGAATAGTTTTCTGCAATTGACATTAGGGTATAAAATCCATATATAATTTAATGTGGGCGTGTAAAAATTGATATGAACCCCGAAAGTTAGACAAAAAACTTTCGGGGTTTTATTATGGATAGAAAGAAAAAAGGACAGAAAAAGCATACTTATGAAGATCTGCTAAGTATATGAAAATGATTGAGTAGGGCTATTCTATTTATCATATTCACAAAGAATGTGGGATTAAGGATAATCAGTTAAGAACTTTATGGGCTAAATATCAGGAAAAAGGACCCAATGGGTTATTAAAAAGAACGAATTTATATGTAGATTTGGAGCTAAAAATGCAAATAATAGAAGAAATTGAAAAAAATCATATAACTTTGCATGAGTGCTCTATTAAATATGGCCTTAGCACATCATTCATTGAGCGTTAGCTTTATCACTATAGAAGGGATGGCATACAAGCACTACAAATAAAGAAACGAGGCCGACCAAAATGTATGGGAAGACCGAAAAAGAATAGCAGCTCTCTTATAGAGTTTGAAAAACTTTAAAAGGAAAATCAAGAACTCAAGACGGAGATTGCTCTGCTAAAAATGAAAGTCTTAGTCGAGGAAATGAAAGCCCGTCTACGCAAGACAGGGTAATGGTCATCGAAGGACTAAGATAAGAAGGACATCCTCTTCAGTTTATGTTGGAGAGAATGAAGATGGCTCTTCTAGATTCTATTATCATTGTGCTCATGCCAACTACGACGATGGACGTGATGAACTTAGAAAAAGAATCGAAAGATTTTTGAAGATTGCAAAAAGGTATATGGCTATAGGCGCATATGGCTGAATTTACGTAAAGATGGCTATATGGTAAATCATAAAACCGTCTTGAAATTGATGAAGCAAATGGGGTACAACCTAAACATAGGAATCGCCATTATAACTCTTATAAGGAAAAGGTCGGTAAGATCGCTCCCACTATCCTTGAAAGGGACTTTAAGGCAAATAAACCTGACCAAAAGTGGACCACGTCACCCTGATCAATATCAAAGAACATAAGATATACTTCTCACCGATATTATATATGTTTAATGGGGAGATAATATCCTACACTATATCCCATAGTCCAAATCTCAAGATGGTAGTGACCATGCTGAATAGGGCTTTTAGCAAGCACAAAAATCTTATTGGACTTATTATGCACTCAGATCAGGGATGGCATTATCAACATGCGAGATATCACAAAATGCTGCTTGACTATAACATAAAACAAGTATGTCACGCAAAGGGAACTGCTTGGGAAATGCAATGATGGAGAACTTCTTCAGACTGATGAAAAATGATCTTCTATACGTCAACGGCTATGAATCTATTGAAGATTTGGAAAAGAATTTTTAAAAATATATCTTATGGTACAACAATAAAAGAATAAAATTTAGGTTAAAAGGAATGAGCCCAGTACAATACCGAGCTCATTATAGAGATTTATAACGTTTAATTGAATGTCCAACTTTCGGGGTGCACTTCAAAATGCATGCCCACATATTTACAAAATAATAACATACTAATATGTTTTTTACAAATTATAGATATTTATTTATTGCTATATTTTTAAGTTTGGTTATGACAGTTTCTGCAGAAGACAATGACGAAGACAGATATAGACCTTTTGGTATCTCGTTTTCGGGTGCTGTAGGAACTTATAATTCTTGGGATGTAGATATTGATATGGAATATCGTCCCATAAAATATTTAGGAGTATCTGCTGGGTTAAGATTTACTGATATATCTTTTGGTAAAGATTATATATTCCGGGGAGAGACAATAGATCATAGCCATAATTGGAAAACAGATGATTTATCGGATTTTTCTTATCATTTTGCTTTCCAACCACAAGCAAAACTATATACGCCAAATATTAGATTGGACAATGTTGGTGATAATCTTAATTTCAGTATAGGGTATGGCCTTACAATGCCTCTTACAAATAGGGCTTCAGGAGTTGTTATTTACACTCCAGCAGAAAAAGGACAATTCATTCCGGATGATGAAAAGAGAGTATCAAATAGTAACCGTGTATATAATATTTATAATTTTGTTAATATTTCTGCGAATTTGGAGAGTGGGATATGGGGTTTGTCGCTAGGTTATAGAGTGTCTGATTATGATGTTTTTGGAAG
>Ga0183099_1000564_pt1 | contig 26001 bp, 20 predicted proteins | sample Biomet1_FD_127788 | JGI IMG/M metagenome (GOLD analysis project Ga0183099, IMG submission 127788) | Microbial communities from bioreactor (seeded with anoxic lake sediment) at LBNL, California, USA - Biofuel metagenome 1 | ecosystem: Engineered > Bioreactor > Anaerobic > Unclassified ...
GATAAGAGAAAAGGTTAGGATAACCGGTGGAACAGTAGCCAAGGGAAAAACTACCATAGGAAGTAATAATCTACTAATGGAAGGAGTTCATGTAGCACATGACGCAACTGTGGGGAATGGCTGCATTGTAGGTAATGCAACAAAAATGGCTGGTGAAATTATTATCGACGATAATGCAATTATTAGTGCTTCGGTTCTGATGCATCAGTTCTGCCGTGTAGGAAGTTACGTTATGCTTCAGGGAGGATCCAGATTCAGTAAAAATATTCCTCCTTATATTATAGCAGGGCGTGATCCCATTACTTATTGCGGAATAAATATTGTTGGATTGAGACGTCATGGATTCTCTAACGAAGTGATTGAAAATATACATAACGCTTACCGCATTATTTATCAAAGTGGACTCAATATAAGCGATGCTTTGACAAAAGTAGAAGAAGAAATACCGATGAGTTCTGAGATAGAATATATTATCAGTTTTATTAAAAGTTCAGAAAGAGGAATTATCAAATAATTTGTTATTCGAATAATTAGTAGAAATATCAGTGCGAGGAGAGTAAATCTATTGTTTGCTTTCCTCTTTTTTTGGCATAAACCAGCTATATTCTTTGGACTAAATAATATTTTTATTAATTTTACCGCATCAACAATTTACAAAACTATGGTATACAGATTTACTATTATTTCTGATGAAGTTGATGACTTCCTCAGAGAAATAAGAATCGACTCGGAAGCTACTTTCTATGATTTCCATGAGATTATTTTGCAATCGGTTGGTTTCACAAACGATCAAATGACCTCTTTCTTTTTATGTGATGACAACTGGGAAAAAGAAAATGAAATTACAGTGGAAGAGATGGACAACAGCCCGGAATATGATAGCTGGGTAATGAAAGATACTGCTCTGAGTGAACTCATCGAAGATGAAAAGCAAAAGCTTATTTACGTATTCGATAATCTTACTGAAAGGGTCTTCTTTATTGAATTATCAGAAATTATAACTGGGAAAGAATTAAAAAAGCCTATTTGTTCCCGTAAAGTCGGTAATCCTCCAAAACAATCTGTAGATTTTGAAGAAATGGCAACAGGAACATCCTCTATAGACTTAGACGAAAACTTTTATGGTGATGAAGATTTCGATGTGGAAGAATTTGATCCGGAAGGATTTGATAACCTTGACATAGGGGAAGAAACTGCTGGTACTTATGAGAAAGAAAGCTTTTAATGACAAAAACATTACTTGTTCTCTTAGGGCCTACAGGTGTCGGAAAGACGGAGCTAAGTTTACGCTTGGCCGGAGATTTTGATTCGCCTATTATTTCTTCCGATTCCCGACAGCTGTATGCCGATCTTAAAATAGGAACTGCTGCTCCTACTGCTGAGCAGCTTAATAAAGTTACTCATTACTTTATAGGCACATTAAAACTAACTGATTACTACAGTGCCGCACAATACGAAACAGAGGTATTAAAGCTACTCGACAAACTATTTCAAACGAAAGATATTGTTTTAATGACCGGTGGATCAATGATGTATGTTGATGCCGTTTGCAAAGGAATAGACGATATTCCCACCGTAGATAAAGAGACACGCGAATTATTAATTCAGAAATATGAGACAGAAGGACTAGATTATCTCTGTGCAGAACTAAAGCTTGTTGATCCTGAATATTATAAGATTGTTGATTTAAAGAACCCCAAGCGAGTTATTCATGCGTTAGAAATTTGCTACATGACGGGAAAAACATACACTTCTTTCCGTACACGTTCTGCCAAAGAAAGACCATTCCGCATCCTTAAGATAGGGCTTGCCCGTGATCGTGAAGAGCTATACGAACGTATTAACCGCAGAGTTGATATAATGATGGAAGATGGTTTACTGGAAGAAGCAAAATCAGTGTACCATTATAAAAATCTGAATTCCCTTAACACAGTAGGCTATAAAGAGATTTTCAACTATCTGGACGGCATTTGGGAACTTCCTTTCGCTATTGAAAAGATTAAGCAAAACTCCCGCATCTATTCCCGTAAACAAATGACCTGGTTTAAACGCGATGAGGATATTGCCTGGTTTCATCCCGATCAAGAAAAAGATATTTTAGATTATATCCAAAAGATGCTTAACGACTAATTAATTTATCAGTCATTAAGCATCAACACTGCATTGGGATTTATATTACAAGTAAGCTTAAATCCTACTATTCTTCATTTACATAAAGATGTAGATAAAGTCCACTAATAATGAAACAGCTCTATTTAAATTTAACTCTTATTGGAATGAGCATCCAGCCACTGTAATTAGTATCTCAACCCAAGCAAGGAAGCTTCATAAAATAGCAAATGAACACAGCATATTTAATGATTCCCTCTTAACAAGAATAAATTTCGCTTTATAACCAGACCAATCAATCCATTATTTTGCTTCTTTAGTTGTGACAACAATCACCCCTTTCTTTGCTTTTTTACCATATTTTTTTGTCTGATCACCCTTGAGTACATCAACAGAACTTATATCATCGGGATTCAAACTATTCAATTCTTTATCTGATGATTCCTTTCTATCAATAAAAATAAGTACATTCTTAACATCAGAACGCCCTTTCAAATTATCAGCCTGTTCTTGAGACTCTTTAATTTGCAGTCTAAGCTGAATTGTATCAGTATTAGACTTATTCGCGGATTCAAAACCTACAACACGAATCTCTTTTGCATTTCCAGTAACATTTTGGGATCCTGTAGATTTAGTATCTTTTGTAGTAATTAATATCACTCCATTATTCCCCTTTTCTCCGTATAAAGCAAAAGCTGATTTATCCTTTAAAACACTGATTGATCCAATCCTATCAGGATTAATTTCTTGCATTTCTTCATAAGTAACCTCTACACCATCTATTATAACAAGTGGATATTTCTCTGAATCAGGTCTAACTTTTATCCCTATAGAATCACTTGCAGTAATTGAAATGTCTATTTGCTTCACTTGGTACACATCATTAGAAATAAGCTGTTCACCTGTACCTTGACTGACAGCATTCGCAACTTTGGGAACATTATTCCCTAAATTCTCTTTCACAACTGAGGATAAATCACTAATTTCGACAGCTGAAATTTTATTCAACTGATCAGAGATTTCAGGACGGGCAAAGGCGGTAACAGCTAAAGCAGCCAATGGAAGTACGTAGAGATACTTCAGTCTCGCCCACGGATTCGATTTTTCTTTTAACATCATAGTAATTCTTTTTTTTAGTTTGCTGTGATTAAAGCTGTTGGCCATAGAGTAGAGCCTTGTGCCAACAGCTTTTTTGATTAATAATAACTGATATTGTTTTGCATCGATGCCTTGATTGATAACCGTCTCATCCGCTTCATACTCATGAATATTCTGCAATTCCTGCTTCATTAGCCATGTGGCCGGATTGAACCAATGGAAAAGTATACAGAGTTCTGTGAGCAAAAGATCTAAGGAATGGCGATTTTGAATATGAGCTATTTCATGAATTAATATTTCACTACCGTTTTCCTGCATATCAACTTCCGAAAGAACCACATATTTCATCCAACTAAATGGAGCTACTTCTTTATGATGAATAACAAGAATAATCCCTTTATCGAGAGTTTTACGTTCACCACTCTTTAATAACTGAACAATTTTTGCAATGGAAAATAGATTCCGGCAAAAGAAGAAAATGAATCCGGCTAAATAAATAAGCAATACAATTTCACTCCAAGAGACAGAAGCTGGTTCTACGCTTACAGACGTACCTTGATTATTGGCCATAAGAATAAGCTGTTGCCAGTTAATCATGGACTGTGGCTCATTCATGCTCACTTCACAAAAAGGAAGCAGCAAAGATAAAAGAAGAATTCCAAGCAATGCGAATCTATTGAACCGGTGAAATGTTTCACTGCTAAGAAGTAACCTGTAAAACAGGTAAAAAGCAACTAAACAAAAAGATGATTTTAGTATATAGACAAAAAAGATTCCCATTGGTTTTTATTTTTTATGTGCCTTTTCTACATCAGAAATTAGTTGCTTCAATTCATCCAATGATATTTCTTCTTCCTTAATTAAAGAAGAAACCGCACCTAAATAAGAGTTATTAAAATACTTACTGATTACATTTTTCAGCGTGCCCTTACGATAATCTTCTTCACTGACTTTGGCAAAATATTGATAAGTATTACCAAATGTTTCGTGACTAAGATATTCCTTTTCTTCCAATCCCCTGACAATAGTAGACAAGGTATTAAAATGGGGCTTGGGATCTTCATAGAAGTCCAACATTTGCTTCACAAACAAAGGACCTTTCTCCCAGAAAAAGCCCATTATTTCTTCTTCTTTACTTGTTAATGCTTTCATAGGTTATTTACTTTTATGCAAATAACTAAAACTTATAGTTACTAAACTACTTTTTATAGTTAAATAAAACTAAGGGAGATAGTTTTAACAATAATAGATATAAGTAACAGAAAAATAGTAGTTTATATAAATATCCTGGATATAAAATAATAGAGAAGAAAAGCTAGTAGCAACAAAACAACTACAACACGGGCAAGCATAGTAAACAGGCTGGAATGTACGGAGAAGAAAGATTCTGACATGCTGCATAAAACAAAAACAAACAGTATTCTCTTGTCTGTTAGATGGGAATATATTAAGCATTATCCCTTTACAGCTAGTTTTGTTTATTTATCCAGTTGGCAATATCTTTGGTTACGTATTCGGGAATTGATCCAACCTGATAATATTCAGAAGGAGCAGATTTGCCACTTCCTTCCATATACAAATGATTTAGCTTGGGATAGGACTTGAAAGTTACATTAGATTTACCACTCAAAGCTTTACGCCAAAGAGAGAAATCATCCATTGTTACCTGATAATCGCGCTCACCTTGAAGAATAAGCATAGGGCAAGTGAGTAACTTTGCAACCTTAAGTTGATGATAATCATTGATATCTTTCCAATAGGAAGCTGGCAATCCTAAAGGAAGCGCTATTTTTGAATTAAATTTCTTAGTACCAAGCTTCTTTACATTGACCACTTGTTCCTTTATATCAGCCAATTGTTTTTCTTCTTCCTTAGATAAACTATCTAAAGATAGAATGTAATGCATCTGTGCAGGCAATAAGTCCTCAAAAGGACGTGCGTTGCCAGACATCATTACAATGCCTTTTATATCCTTGCAACGTTGAACAAAACGAGGAGCAAGATACGCTCCCTGACTATGCCCCACAATATAAATCCGGTTACTATCTACTCCCGGAGTACTTTTTGCCAATTGAACAGCTGAAAGCACATCCTGCACATATTCATTTTCCATGGAAGGTTCCTCTCCTTCTGCTACAGATTGGGCTCCATATACTTTTGTCCGCTTATCAAAACGAATGGTTGCGATTCCCTCTTTGGCAAGCCCCCATGCCAAATCACGGAAAGGCTTATTGGGACCTATTGTTTCATCACGATCATTTGGTCCTGAACCTTGAACTAATATCACAGCAGCAATTTGTTCTTTTCCCTTAGGCATACAAAGTATACCCGGAAGTTCAAACTTACCGGTCACCACTTTAATATCTGTTTCTTTCATCTGTGCATTATCCACTTTTGCTGCTGGAACTTTTGGTGCTGCCGGTGCAGGCACAAAGTTTATTGTGGTAGCCAAACCATCTTTATCAAAAGCAGTATTACAACGTAAAGTCATGTGAACAAACTGAAGATCGCAAAAATAAACTGTTTTATCGGCCACGCTTTGTTCCTGCCACTCACTTTTACTCTGAAAAGCTCCAACTTTTGCAACCAATCCATTCCATAGATTGTTCATTTGATCAATAGTAATCATTGATTTTATCTTATCGCAAAACATTAGATGTGCATCTTCTCCCTTACCATTCATTATGTACTGAAGTAACTGTTCAGGCAAACGAAATTTATCATCTTGTTTATTAGCTGAAGCTGTAAAGCAAAAGAACAAAAACATTAACAAATAAACAGTCCTTTTCATTCTATTATACAAATAAAGTGAAAATAAATACGGCAATAAAAGCCACAATACCTGCTAAAATAAACATAAGAGTCGTTTTTTTAAATTAGTAAATAGTTGTTAATTCAAAGTTCCGGTATTTACAACCGGCTGAGCGGCCTCATCGGCACAAAGAACAACGAGCAGATTGCTCACCATCGCAGCTTTTTTATCTTCATCAAGCTCTACAATTTTTTCTTCCGAAAGCTTTGTCAAAGCCATTTTCACCATAGAAACCGCACCTTCCACAATCTTTTCGCGAGCAGAAATAATAGCAGATGCTTGTTGGCGACGAAGCATTACAGCAGCAATCTCAGGTGCATACGCAAGATAGTTGAGCCGTGCTTCAACAGCTTCCATCCCTGCCATAGCTAAGCGTTCATTTAGCTTCTGTTCAAGCTGATTATTAATTTCGTCTCCTCCTGAGCGAAGTGTCAATCCACCAATTTCTCCTTCATTATCATCATAAGCATACTGTCCGGCCACCTGACGAAGAGCAGCATCACTCTGAATTTTCACAAAATTCTCAAAAGCCGTCATTCTTCCTGCAACAGAATTGCCTATTGACACAGAATTAGGATTTGCTCCTGCCCCAGCCTCTGCCAAGGTTTGAGAATCAATTTCAAACATAGCCTTATATGTGTCCTTGAGTTTCCACACCAAAACCAAGCCAATCATTATGGGATTACCGGTTTTATCATTTACTTTAATAGGTTTAACGTCTAAATTCCTTGCTCGTAGTGAAAGCTTTTTCTTATCCAGAAAAGGATTTACCCAGAAAAAACCTGTTTGTTTAAACGTTCCTCTATATTTTCCAAAAAAGACCATAGCTCGTGCCTGATTTGGCTCTAGTTGAATGAATCCTCCAAAAATAAAAAGGCTGACAATAACACCTATAACACCGAGAATTATTCCAATACTTCCAAAAGTGTCGTAAAGAAAAAACAAAGCAACGCAAATTGCAATCAATAGAAAATTAAAGAAAAGCATTAAAAAACCGTTGGCTTTGAAGCCCTTAAACTCGAACTCTTTTTCGTTCATAATTCTTCAATATTAGAAGTGCTAATTTATTTCTGCAAATATTGTCTAATTATTTTTATATAAACAAATATATTGCACTAATTCATTTAGACACTTAACATCTTTTATCTAATTAGTTTGTATATTTATTCGACGGGTATTATTTTATAGCAGTACACCTTTTATAAAATAGGTATAGACCTTAATTATATAAAGTCTACGCATTATATAATTAAGGTCTACACCTATATAAGAAACTGTCCTTTATAAAGAGTTTAGGTCTCTAAAAGAAAGAACTTAACTCTCACTATAAAATTTATAAGGTACGCACCACACAAGAAAAAAGCCTTATTTTTCACTCTCACATTCAAGTAATATAGTTTTAGAAATTACTTGAATAAAAAGACAAAATCAATAAGACTCTTCCCCCAAATATGGAATATCCTTAATTTAAAGCTTAATAGTGAGGCCTATTTTACCTCCACTAAATTCATTTCCACCGCCAACTTCAAGATTAACGCCTATTTTGTTATTAAAGTAATAGCGACCGCCAACCTGCGCTCCTAGTCCCAATCCGGTTGTATGGCTGCCGCCGTAGTCGTGAGGCGAGTTCCATATATAAAAGCCCACGTTTAAACCTGCATAAAAGTCCCAGTTTCTGGGAATATTAAGTAGATTATTAAAATGAAGATTCCCGTTTACTGAGAGACCAACGGAATTAAGATGATAATCATAATCGTGCCAATATTCATCATAAGAGCGATAAGAAAGTTCACCTCCAAGTGTAAAATCGCGGCTCACGGCGTGATCAATACCAATATAAACCGGCAAACCGTATTCAGACAGCCCAACACCTAGATTTAGCTGGTTTCGGTCAACAGAAAGAGCGTTCTGAGCATAAGCAACTGATACCAATAACATCAGTCCCAAAGATAAAAATAGTTTTTTCATTGTCTTTGCATTTATTTAGTTCAATATATAGAACCAAAAACAACTCCATTGTTACTGATTTTAGTTAGAAATTTATTGTTTTTTAACAGTAATGCCGCTAATTTTCTCCTCTTTTACACTCCATTTAAAAAGAATTAATTTACCAAATCATCCCTTGCTTTCACGCAATAAATCATATCTTTGTATTTTACTAAATTCGAAGAACGTGAAATTTACTATCGACACCGATAACAAAGAGTTTCAGAATGCTCTGAACTTAATTCAATATACCCGGCAATCGGTCTTTTTAACTGGAAAAGCGGGTACGGGAAAGTCCACGTTCCTGAAATATATTTGTGAAAATACCCGGAAAAAGCATGTGGTACTTGCTCCAACAGGCATTGCCGCAATCAATGCGGGGGGTAGCACACTTCATAGTTTTTTTAAGCTCCCTTTTTATCCTCTCCTACCTGATGATCCAAACTTCAGTCTTCAGGGCGGCCGAATTCACGAATTCCTGAAGTATCGCTCTGCTCACCGGAAATTAATTAAGGAAATAGAGCTTGTTATTATTGATGAAATCTCAATGGTGCGAGCTGATATCATAGACTTTGTAGATCGGGTGCTGAGAATTTATTCCAATAACATGAGAGAGCCGTTTGGCGGTAAGCAGATTCTGCTGGTTGGCGATGTTTATCAGCTGGAACCTGTTATAAAGAATGATGAACGAGAGATTTTGAATCGCTTTTATCCTTCGCCATTTTTCTTCTCTGCAAGGGTTTTCAATGAGATTGATCTGGTATCTATTGAATTAAAAAAGGTCTACCGTCAGAAGGATAAAGTCTTTGTCAGCGTTTTAGACCACATCCGTAATAATACGGCTGGTGCTGCCGATCTTCAATTGCTCAATACCCGATACAACACCCGCATAGAGGAGTCGGAAGAAGATATGTACATCACTCTTGCCACGCGACGCGATAATGTGGACTTCATCAATGATAAAAAACTGGCCGAATTGCCTGGTGATCCTGTAGTATTTAAAGGAGAGATTACCGGAGATTTTCCTGAGAACAGTTTGCCCACCCAAAAAGATCTTGAACTTAAAGTGGGCGCACAGATTATTTTCATCAAGAATGATTACGAACGGCGCTGGGTAAACGGCACCATCGGCGTAATTTCAGCCATTGATGAGGAAGGAACAATCTATGTACTTACCGACGATGGAAAGGAATGTGATGTAAACAAAGACTCGTGGCGTAACATACGTTACGTATACAACGAGAAAGAAAAAAGAATTGAGGAAGAAGAGCTTGGAGTCTTCATGCAATACCCCATCCGATTGGCATGGGCCATTACCGTACACAAAAGTCAGGGACTAACATTCAGCAGAGTTGTTATAGACTTTAGCGGAGGAGTTTTTGCGGGCGGACAAGCTTACGTAGCATTAAGCCGGTGCACTTCTCTTGATGGAATTCAGCTTAAGAAGCAAATTTCCCGCGGAGATATATTCGTAAGACAGGAAATTGTAGACTTTGCCGGGCGGTTTAACAACCAGCAAGCAATTGAAAAAGCATTGAAACAGGCTCAAGCCGACATTCAATACGCGGAAGCTGTCAAGCAATTTGATAATGGAAACTTTGATGAGTTCCTGGAGCAATTCTTTTTAGCTATTCATTCCCGATATGACATAGAAAGACCTATCGTAAAAAGATTTATACGCAAAAAGCTCGGAATCATAAACAAACTAAAGGAAGAAAACGTTGCTATTAGAAAAAAGATGGAAACGCAACGGGAGAGCCTGAGAAAATATGCAAAAGAATATTACGTTATGGGCAACCAGTGCATCACTCATGCCAATGACCTTCGTGCCGCCCTGGCCAATTATGATAAAGCACTTGAGCTTGATCCTAAAATGGTAGACGCTTGGGTAAGAAAAGGTCTTACTCTATTTGAGAATAATAAAATACCCGAAGCAGTAGGATGTCTAAATGAAGCAGTAAAGTTAAGTCCAAAGGCTTTTAAACCCAGATACAACCGTGGGAAAATACGCCTGGAGATAAATCATATAGAAGAGGGTATTTCTGATTTGGAAAAGGCTTGCGAAATAAAGCCCGGACACGAGAAGTCACACGAATTGCTGGGAGATGCTTATGCCCGACTGGGAGAAGAAGAAAAAGCAGCGATTCACTGGCGTATAGCTGAAGAACTAAGAAAAGAAAAGAAATAATTCAAGTAACTAAGACACTGACATTATGAATCAAAAAGCAAAGAAAAATTTAAAAATTACAGGCATTGTAATTGTATGTCTTCTGGCGCTTATGGCAATACTGCCCTATGCTTTTCGCGGAAAGATAGAGAAGGTTGTAATAACTGAAGGTAATAAAATGCTGAATGCAAAGTTTGGTTTTGAAGATCTGAACATTAGTTTGTTCAAAAACTTCCCTAAAGCATCAATCACGCTCAGTAACTTCTACCTTAAAGGAGTAAATGAATTTGCAAACGATACACTGGTCAAAGCAGGCGAAGCTTCCGTAGCACTTGATCTTTTCTCCTTATTTGGCAGCAACGGTTACGATATTTCAAAAATCAGCCTGTCTGATGCTTATGTGCATGCCATTGTACTGGAAAATGGGAAAGTAAACTGGGACATCATGAAACCAGATACTACTGCCACTAAGGCTGAAGCTGAAGCCGCTACCCCATTTAAACTAAAACTTAAAAAGTTGACAGCGGACAATATAAACATTATCTATGATGATCGTCAGAGTAAAATGTATGCTTCAATAGATCATCTGAATGCTGAATGTTCCGGAGACCTAACTACCGACCTCACCACACTGAAAATAAAAGCTCAGAGTGAAGCATTAACCTTTAAAATGGGGGCAATCCCTTACATTAAAAATGCAGCTGTTTCGGCTGATATGGATATGGATGCCGATTTGCTTCATAACAAATATACATTCAGAGAGAATGAATTTCAGTTAAACGCTATTAAGACTAACGTAGATGGATGGGTGGCTTTGCTGGAAAATGGAATGGATATGGATTTAAAACTCAACACAAACGAGGTTGGCTTTAAAGAAATTCTATCTCTTGTACCGGCCATTTATGCTAAAGATTTTGAAAGTATTAAAACCAGCGGTGCTGTTTCACTTTCAGCCAGTGCAAAAGGTATTATGCTTGGTGATACATTGCCTGCCTTCAATGCAAGCATGGTTGTAAAAAACGCAACGTTCAAATATCCTTCTCTTCCTGCGGGTGTAGATCAGATAAATATCAACGCAAGTGTAAAAAATCCGGGCGGTAGTGCAGACTTAACTGTGGTAAACATCAATCCGTTCAGTTTCAGAATGGCAGGTAATCCGTTTAGCATGGCTGCTATAGTAAAGACTCCTATCAGCGATCCGGACGTAAAAGGAAGTGCTAAAGGTGTTTTGAATCTGGGAATGATTAAACAAGTTTATCCTTTGGAAGAGGGTATGCAACTAAACGGCATTATCTCTGCAGATGTAAATATGGCCGGGAGAATGTCTTATATTGATAAAGAGCAATATGATAAGTTCCAGGCTTCGGGCTCATTGAAGTTAACGAATATGATACTAAAGATGAAAGATATGCCCGATGTGAATATTCAGAAATCCACCTTTACTTTCACTCCGAAATATCTAAATCTGAGCGAAACAACTGTAAAAATCGGCAAGAATGATATTACTGCAGACTGTAAACTGGAGAATTATATGGGCTATGTTTTAAAGGACAAAACCATTAAAGGAACAATGAACATAAAGTCTAATTACTTTAATCTGAACGACTTTATGGAAAGCACTCCTACTGCAACAGCGACAGCTGCAACAGTATCGGGAACAACTCCGGCAACTACAACCACATCGGCTCTCGAGATTCCAAAGAATATCGACTTTAATATGAATGCCAACATGAAGCAAGTGCTCTTTGATAAAATGATATTCAATAATATGAATGGAAAACTTATTGTAAAAGACGGTAAAGTTGATATGCAAAACTTGTCAATGAACACCATGGGTGGCTCGGTTGTGATGAATGGTTATTATTCCACTGCAGAAAATGTAAAAAGCCCCGACCTGAATGCCGGATTTAAAATGAACGGACTTTCTTTTGCACAAGCTTACAAGGAGCTGGATATGGTGCAAAAAATGGCGCCTATCTTTGAGAACCTTAAAGGAAACTTCTCAGGAAACATGAATATTATCACTAAACTGGATGATCAGATGTCGCCCGTGTTTACATCCATGCAAGGAGCCGGTAGTTTATCTACCAAAGATATTAGCCTTAGCGGTGTGAAAGTGATCGATCAAATTGCTACTGCTGTTAATAAACAAAGTCTGAAAAACATGAAAGTGAAGGATATGAAAATAGATTTCACCATCAAAAACGGACGGGTAGCTACTAAACCATTCGATATCAAGTTTGGCGAAACAATGCTCAACCTTTCGGGTACTACGGGCTTGGATCAGACAATCGACTATTCAGGAAAGGTAAAACTGCCTGCCTCAACCGGAACAATAGCACAACTAAGCACACTGGATTTAAAGATAGGCGGAACATTCACTTCTCCAAAAGTTTCTATTGATACAAAAAGCATGGCTAAACAAGCTGTCAGTGCAGTAAAAGAAAAAGCTTTAGGCGAACTTGGGAAGAAACTTGGAGTAGATTTGGGTGATGCTCAGAAACAAAAAGAAGCTTTAGTTGCTAATGCACAAAAAGCGGGAGATAAACTGATAGCCGAAGCACAAAAACAAGCTGATGCACTAGTTGAAAAAGCTGGAGGTAATATTCTGAAAAAACTGGCAGCACAGAAAGCCGGGGAGGCATTGGTAAAAGAAGCCAAAAAGGACTCTGAAAAATTAGTAAAGGAAGCAGAAAAAGAGGGGGATAAATTGATTGAAAAAGCAAAAAGTGAGTAATCATAATTCATTATATAATGCTAATTAAATTATACGAAAAGAACAATAATCCGAAGGATATAGAACAAATTGTTCAGATTCTCCGTGACGGAGGAGTGGTTATCTACCCCACGGACACAATGTATGCCATTGGTTGTCACGCATTGCAAGTCCGTGCAGTAGAAAACATTTGCCGTATAAAGAATATTGACCCAAAGAAGAAAAGTCTTTCCATTATTTGTTATGACCTGAGCAATATCAGTGAATATGCAAAAGTAGAGAACTCAACCTTTAAACTAATGAAGCGGAATCTACCTGGCGCCTTTACTTTTATTCTGACTGCAGGCAGTAAACTTCCGAAAATTTTCAAAAACAGAAAAGAGGTCGGTATCCGTGTACCCGATAATCCAATTATCCGTGAGATATGCAGGCAACTTGATGCACCAATCTTAACCACAACTGTTCCCTGGGATGAGAAGGAAGACATAGAGTATCTTACTAACCCGGAGCTTATCAACGAAAAATTTGGTTATGAAGTGGATTTGGTTGTCGACGGAGGCCTTGGAGGTATTGAACCTTCAACTATTGTAGATTGTACTTCCGGAAATGCAGAGATTGTCCGTCAAGGAAAAGGTATACTGGAAGATATTTAGTTCTACGAATAAAACACAAAAGACAGGAAGCATGATAGTAGAAAAAAGCCCTGAAAGAAGCAAAGCTCTGCATATAACCAGACAACATTTCTGCTGAATGAATTTAATAGAACAACAAAGCCCCGCTATTTATCCTCATGTATAAGGTAAACTAGCGGGGCTTCTAAATATTCTATGTTTTAATTACTTTAGCAAAGTATCTGGATCAAGGTGATCAGCTTCGATATCCTTGAAGTAACGGTATGTTCCCACTTTAAGTTCGTCAGCAGCAGCATCATCACAAACAATAATTCCTTTTTCATGAAGTTGAAGCGCACTGATAGTCCACATTTGAGTAATAGAACCTTCAACAGCGTGATATAAAGCACGAGCTTTGTTGTGTCCATTAACAATAATAAGAACCTCTTTTGCAGAAAGAACTGTTCCCACACCTACTGTTAAAGATGTTTTTGGAACTTTGTTCACATCATTATCAAAAAAACGAGAGTTGGCAATGATTGTATCAGTAGTCAACGTTTTTACTCTGGTACGAGATGTTAAAGAAGATCCCGGTTCATTGAAAGCAATATGACCATCAGGACCGATACCTCCTAGAAAAAGGTCTATGCCACCATATTCCTTGATCTTTTCTTCATAACGAGTGCACTCTGCTTCAAGATCAGCAGCATTACCATTCAGGATGTTTACATTTCCCGCAACAATGTCTACATGGCTAAAGAAGTTATTCCACATAAAAGAGTAGTAACTTTCTGGATGTTCTTTAGGAAGTCCAACATATTCATCCATGTTAAACGTAACTACATTCTTAAAGGAAACAACGCCTTTTTTATTTAAATCAATCAATGCTTTGTACATTCCAAGAGGAGAAGACCCCGTTGGCAAACCAAGAATAAAAGGTTTCTCTGCAGTTGGATTAGCCTTATTAATTTTTGCTGCAACATAATTTGCAGCCCACTGAGATATTTTCTGATAATCAGATTGAATGATTAGTCTCATAATAGGTTGTTTTAGATTATAATTAATTTATAGTGTTTTTGTTCTGTCAATCTTAAGACGGTCAGCCATAGCTTTTCCAAGGTTCTCACATTGGGCGTAAGTAATATCTTTCATACTTTGCTTCATCTCCACTGGATCACCAATCAGTTCAAACTTACTTTTTTCAGCAAATTCAGCCAGTTTCTTAACTGCTGCACCAGCCCAGCAAAAAGAACCGAAATAGCCCAGATAACGTCCCTTCATATCTCTCACGCTTATTTTAGAAAGAAGAGATTCTATTTCAGGGAAAAGCTGGTTACTGTAAGTAGGACTTCCAATAATCAATCCTTTGTATTTAAAGATATCAGTCAGAATATATGAAGGGTTCGACTTGGAAACATTGTGCATCACAATATTCTTTATGCCACAGGCAGATAGTTCTGATGCAATGGTTTCCGCCATCTGTTCTGTATTTCCATACATACTTCCGTAGGCAATAACCACACCTTCATCGGCATCGTACTTACTTAACTTATCGTAGATTCCAATTACTTTATCAACATTATCCATCCACACCGGACCATGTGTGGAACAAATAGCCGAAATATGGAGTCCACTAAGCTTTTGGAGTGCTTTTTGCACAGGCGAACCATACTTCCCTACAATATTGGAATAGTAGCGTACCATTTCATCCCAAAATTTATCTATATTCATGTGGGAATCAATAAAGCCTCCATCCAGTGTACCGAAAGTGCCAAAGCCATCTCCCGAGAAGAGAACGCCATCTGTTTCATCATAAGTCATCATGGTTTCGGGCCAATGAACCATTGGAGTAAGGTAAAACCTGAGTTTATGATGCCCCAAAGCAAGAAAATCTTCGTCTTTTACCAGATACTGTTCGCCGGTAACGCCATAAAAACCTTCAATCATTCCAAAGGTCTGCTTGTTACCCACGATAATAATATCAGGATAGTGTTCCTTTATCAAGCGGATAGAACCTGAATGATCGGGTTCCATGTGATTTATTATCAAATAATTAATAGGACGATCTCCTATTACATTCTTTATTTTGCGCAAAAAGATCTCGAAATAGCATACGTCTACTGTATCTATCAGCGCAACCATATCATCGTCTATAAGGTACGAATTATAGGAAACACCGTTAGGTAATGGCCACATATTCTCAAACATATGCTTGTTTCTGTCATTCACACCTACATAATGAACTTTTCCCTTAATTGTTATCTTCTGTTGCATATTGTATCCTTCTAAATTTAACAGCAAAAATAATCTTTTTATCTTAATATTTATATAATTTCCCTTGATAAGCCTCCCTCTCGCTCATTCTTTTTTTCACTCGTTCGGTAAACTCATAATTCTTGAGCCCCCAATTCGGTGCAATCAGCAATTCTGCGGGAGATTGAGAAACAAAACGTTCCAAAACCATGTCGGGACGAAGTCGTTCTACATAATCAATAACTAAATCGATATATTCATCTACCTCATACAAATGAAAATCTTCGGGATGTTCTTCAAATTCCCGCGCCATCTTTGTTCCTTTTATTAACTGAAGCTGATGAAGTTTCAACGTTGAAAGTGGAAGTTCTGATAATTTAGCTGCCTGATCTACTATCATATCGTGTGTTTCTCCCGGCAAACCAAGTATCACATGACCTCCGGTAAGAATACCCCTGGAAGCTGTTCTTTGTACGGCATCAACTGTATCAGCATATAAATGTCCGCGGTTTATCCTTTGAAGCGTAGCATCATTTGTACTTTCAATACCGTATTCAACAAGAAGAAAGGCATGTTTCTGCAGTTCCTCCAGATAATTGAGCAAAGAATCGGGCATACAATCAGGACGGGTACCTATTACAAGCCCCACCACTCCATCTACACTAAGAGCATCTTCATATTTTCTTTTCAGTTCATCAAGTTCTGAATAGGTATTTGTGTAAGCCTGAAAATAGGCTAAATATTTCATTTCCGGATATTTTCGGGAAAAGAACAAACGACCTTCTTCCAATTGCTCTTTTACGGATTTTTCAGTCTTGCAATATTCCGGATTGAAAGTTTGATTATTACAATAAGTGCATCCACCTTTGCCCTTTACACCATCCCTATTGGGACAGGTAAAACCAGCATTTAGCGAAATCTTCTGAACTTTACAATCAAAATACTTTCGTAGAAAAGAAGAAAAGTCATTGTAGGCAGACATCTAATTCGTTCTATTTTTTATTTAAAGCACAAAGGTACATATTTTATTTAATTGGGCGAAATTATTATCCGTCACAAACTTAAACCATTCTACAAGGCTATTTTTATGATCTACAGAATAGTTTTTCTATTTGAACTTTTTGTTCCACACAACCAATCTTTATTTTATTTTTATTCTTCGTTAAAGATTAATCAATCCTTGTACAAAAGAATGCATTGTTTTGTACAGAACAATGCATTCTTCTGTACAAGACAATTAATTCTTTTGTACAGAAGGAATATGATCTATAAAGAAGTTTTTTCTTTTTATCAGCAATAATCGGCTAAAGTTGTACTGTATATATAAATTTAGATCTATACAAAAAGCGTGATAGATGAACTCAAAAAAGGCTATTTCGTGATGGATGAGTGATGGGTGAGTGATGGATGATAGATAAAAATGCATTTTTAAATATAATTAGTACGATTTCTTGTTTCAAGATCTCCTCCTATTGTTGACATCCCTGTATTATTAAAGAACTTTTAAGTAAGCTTGTATGCATAATCGATTAAAATGTTTATTTTTGTAGAGTATAACAGAAATCAGATGTATTGCAACATGAAAAAATTTAGTTTTCTATTGATATTTTGTGCTCTCTCACTGGCTATTTATGCCCAGGAAAGCAAAGAGTTAACATTAAAAGATGCTGTAACAGGCAAATACAATGGCGAAAGATTAGGTGAGGTTGTACCAATGGCAGATGGCGAACATTACACCATGATGAGTAATGACAGAAAGCGTATTGTAAAATATTCATTCAAGACCGGAAAAGAAGTAGAAACGCTGTTCGACGTTTCAAAAGCACGTGACTGTACTTTTAAACACTTTGACGGTTATCAGCTATCTCCAGATGAAACTAAGATCTTAATTCAAACAGAAACAAAACCTATCTATCGTCGTTCTTTCACGGCTATTCATTACGTTTATACCATCAAACGCAATGTGGTTGAAAAACTCTCGGATGGAGGTCCACAACAAGCTCCTATTTTTTCACCTGATGGAAATCTGGTTGCTTTCGTAAGAAACAATAACATATTTCTAGTGAAGTTCCTTTATGGAAACAGTGAATCACAAGTTACTACCGACGGAGCATTTGGCAAAGTAATTAATGGCATTCCAGACTGGGTATATGAAGAAGAATTCGAATTCAACAAGGCTTTTGCTTTCAGCCCCGATAATAAGATGATTGCTTTCATCCGCTTTGACGAAACAGCTGTTCCCTCTTATTCTTTTCCTTTGTTTGCCGGACAATATCCTACAAATAAAGAATTCGAATATTATCCCGGATCTTATTCTTATAAATACCCAAAAGCCGGACAAACAAATTCTACAGTTACTGTACACTCTTTTGATATAAAATCAAAAGTTATCAGAAAATTAAATATTCCAATAAAGGCAGAAGATTATATTCCTCGTATCCGTTTTACAAAAGACGAAAACAAGCTGGCGGTAATGACCCTAAACCGTACACAAAACCAGTTTGATATGTACTTTGTAAATCCTCGTTCGGGAGTTGCGAAGTTAGTATTAAGAGACGAAAGCAAGTATTATATTAATGAAAGCAACTTTGATAATATTGTTTTCTACGATAATAATTTTAGTTTTCTAAGTGAGAAAGATGGCTATAATCATCTATACTGGTATTCCATTGGAGGTAATCTGATAAAACAAGTAACTAAAGGTAATTTTGAAGTAAGCAAGTACCATGGTTGGGATCCTATTACCAACACTTTCTATTATGAAAGCAATGAAGAAAGTCCACTTCGTAAAGCCGTATTTGCAATTGATATCAAGGGAAAAAAGAACAAGCTTACAGAAAAGGAAGGCACAAACAATGCCATCTTTGGGAGTACAATGAAATACTTTATCAATACATACTCAAGCCTAACAACTCCTCCAGTGGTAACACTGAACGATAACAAAGGAAAAGAACTTGGTGTACTTATTAGTAATGCTAAACTAAAAGAAGAAATTAGCCAGATGGTTCTCCCTAAAAAAGAATTCTTCTCTTTTACAACCTCTGCAGGTATTCAATTAAACGGATGGATTATTAAACCTTCCGACTTTTCCGAATCAAAGAAATATCCGGTAATCCTTTATCAATACAGCGGGCCTGGTACACAGGAAGTAGTTGATCGCTGGAGCCTTGGCGGAATAAGAAGTGGACTAGGTTGGGAAGCTTATATGACTACGCAAGGTTATATTGTTGCATGTGTTGACGGACGAGGAACCGGCGGACGAGGAGCTGACTTTGCTAAGTGCACTTATATGAACCTAGGTGTTAAAGAAGCTCAGGATCAGGCAGAAGCTGCCAGGTATTTCAACAATCAACCATATGTTGATAAAGGAAGAATTGGTATCTGGGGATGGAGCTTTGGCGGTTATATGACTATCATGAGCATGAGCGAAGGTAGTAATGCTTTCAAAGCTGGAGTAGCCGTAGCACCAGTAACTGATTGGAAATTTTATGATTCTGTTTATACAGAACGATTTATGAGAACTCCACAGGAAAATGCGGATGGCTATGCAGCTTCCTCTGCATTTACCCGTGCTGAAAATCTAAGCGGAGAACTATTGATAGTACATGGTATGGCAGATGACAATGTTCATTTCCAAAATACTGCTGAATATAGTGAGCAGTTAGTGCAGTCAAATAAACAATTTGATATGCAGATTTATACAAACCGTAATCACAGCATCTACGGAAACAATACCCGCTATCACTTGTTTACAAGGATTACTGAGTTTTTCAAAAAGAACCTGTAATACTATATCATAGACGAATACTATCTGAACACAACACAAATGGAAAGAGTTAAGAAGCCAGATTGGCTGAAAATAAATATTGGAAGCAACGCACGCTACACAGACACAAAAAGCATCGTAGAATCTCACAAGCTTCATACGATTTGTAGTAGCGGGCGTTGCCCTAATATGGGCGAATGTTGGGGTAAAGGAACAGCAACGTTTATGATCTGCGGCGAAATCTGCACCCGCTCCTGCAAGTTCTGTAATACCTTGACAGGCAAGCCACTCCCTCTAAACGAGAAAGAACCTTTGCACGTAGCAGAATCCATTCAGCTAATGAAGCTTTCTCACGCCGTAATTACTTCTGTAGACCGGGACGACCTTCCAGATTTAGGAGCTTCCCACTGGGCAAATACTCTTTTCCAAATAAAACGCCTCAATCCTGAAATAACGACAGAGGTGCTTATTCCTGATTTTCAGGGAAGATTGGATTTGGTGGATATGATTATTGCTGCCAAACCAGACATCATTTCACATAACATGGAAACCGTTCGCCGCATTAGCCCCACTGTTCGTAGTGCTGCCAATTATGAGACTAGCCTGAAGGTTATAAAAAGAATCTCTCAAAGTGGGCTTGTTGCAAAGTCCGGAATCATGGCCGGTTTGGGAGAAACACCCTCAGAGGTAGAAGAGCTTATGGACGATTTATTGATGAACGGATGCCAGATACTTACTATCGGTCAGTATCTGCAACCATCACATAAACATTTTCCGGTAGCTGCTTATATAACACCTGACCAATTTGATTCTTATAAAGAAATAGGACTTAAAAAAGGATTTAAACAAGTGGAAAGCGCTCCATTAGTTCGTTCTTCTTATCATGCAGAGAAGCATATTATTAACAAACACAAAAAATAAGAACCTATTCTGTATTATGTTTGTTCTACACAAAGATTATAGAAGAAGAAAAATAATTATGAACAAATATTTCATTAAAAAGGCCCCAGGCCTATTTATTATCAATGGTACAATAGGGGTATTACCTATCATACTATGTATGATTCTAAGTGAATTCATTCCTGACCAAATGTCAATCTACATAAGTACAGCTACAAGTATTTTATTCTCCGTACTTATATACTATATGGTAGGGTTAGGAGGCAGCTTTCTCTTGTTATGTGCATCTACGGTTCTGCTCTTATTGCTAGGTACTTCTACATTTATACCAGCCATAAATATACCTCATGGAATGCTGCCTTTTTATGCAGAAATAGGAACAATCATTTTTGTTTCAGTTATTCTTTATGAAAAAAGGAAAATAAAGAAACTATTTCTAAAAAAAGAAAGTTCACATTATGATGAGAAATTAATGTATAGCATAGACATGGGGGCTATATACTCAAGACTGATACAAATATTATGCATTCCTCATTTCGTGATTGTCTCTCTCATCATTATTTTCGCTTCACCATTAGGTAGAATTACAGACCTTATACTGCTGCATATTCTTCCTCCTACTGTTCTTGTAATTGCCATCATCACTAGTCAGATTGGGCTTACGTTACTCCTTTCTTTATCAACTAACATTGAGAAAGTCCCTGTTTTGAATGATAAAGGTGATGTGGTAGATAAGAAGTTTAGTTTTGAAACTTTCTATTATAAAAATCAATATATTAATCCTGTCATCCGCATTGCAATCATATCTAAAGGTATGTTGTTTCTTAGCCGGCGTTCTGAAAAAGTTTGTTTTGATCCTTACAAGATTGATCTTCCAATGGAAAGTTATCTGCGTTATGACGAAAGCTTAGAAGACGGGGTAACTCGTATAATGAAAAAGGTTTTCCCTCAGGAATTGGAACTGGAACCAAGATTCTGTATCAAATACAGGTTTAAGAATAAAGAGACAAACCGTCTAATATATCTGTATATTCTACATATTGAAGATAATGATCTGCTTGGTTCCCCAAGGTTTCACGACGGGAAGTTATGGGGATTTCAACAAATAGAAACAAATCTTGGAAAAAACTTCTTTGGAGAATGCTTTGAAAATGAATACGAGCAATTAAAAGACACAGTACTCATAAATGAAGAGTTTAAAGATGCTGAGTAATTTCAGATTCTCCTTTTACTTATAAATTAAAAAGATACAGGGTATTTTAGTAAGATCTGGCAGTTTACCTTGCCACTCTTTTACCGTTTTTGTTTTTATATATTCTCCTTCACAAGTAATATTGGCAGCAATACATAATTTTGTCTGAGGACGGCAGTTACTTAATATATCCTCAGCCATCTTATTATTACGATATGGCGTTTCAATAAATAATTGGGTTTGATTTTCTGAGTAAATTCGTTGTTCCAGATGCTTAATCATTTTCACTCTTTCAGACGGTTCAATAGGCAAGTAGCCATGAAATGCAAAGCTCTGTCCATTAAATCCGGAAGCCATAACTGAAAGAATTATTGAAGATGGTCCAACTAAAGGAATTACTTTTATACTTTTACGCTGAGCCATGGCCACCACATCAGCACCTGGATCGGCAACTGCCGGACATCCAGCTTCAGAGATCACTCCCATTGGTGAACCTGCAATCAGAGGTTTTAGATAACCGGATATTTCTTCTGGAGAAGTATGTTTGTTCAAAGGATAGAAAGTGAGAGTATCGATATCAATTTCCCTGTCCACTTTCTTTAAAAAACGACGCGCCGAGCGGATATCCTCTACTATAAAATGCTTTATGTTTACTATTATTTCTTTATTATAAGCCGGTAATACAGACTCAATAGACGTTTCGCCCAAAGTAACGGGCAAAAGGTATAATGCAACTTCCATTATTATTTCATATTAAGGGTTAAATCTTGCATCTGCAAGCATCCTGGAATAGTCAGTCATCTCCAACAACTCTTTCATAGTCATTTCCTTGTGGCTCTTCATATAAGAATCAACAATCTGTATTCCCATCCACACACCTACCATCATAGGAGACTGATCTCCAAAAAAAGCTGTATTAGGTGCTGGTTTCATATATTTACGTAGAGTCATGGGATCTGTACTATAAAGATGCCCGTTCTGCATCATATATTCCCATATTTTTTTCCTGTTGTGCTCACACCATGCTTCTTCTTCCTTTGTATAATCAAGCTCTTCTCCAAAAGTTTTATAATCAAGAATCTGAGAAACAATATAATGTATTTTTCCTGTGTGAAGCATCATATCAATCAAGTAACCTTTATCTTCATCGGGCAAAGGATATTCACTTAACAGATAAAAATCAAAACAGTCCGGAAGAATTCTCTCCGGCTTCATACTTTTCCGTTGATAGTCATAGAAATAACGTTTATACAACGGATAATCTTCTCCCATGTATTTGTCAATACTGAAACCTAAAATACTATCTCCCACAACAACAGATTCATTTAATGCCGATATCTGAGAATAAATATAGGGAATTCTAAGTGAAGGGACTTGTTTTTTTAAATTTCGGAATCCTTTGGAGAACTTCTTTTCAAGCCTACCCATGTCATTATATTTGGCTATGGCATCTGCAGTAAGTTTACGCAAAGTGGTGTCAGAATAAAAAGTTTTAAGCTTCTCATTAATCTTATCATCATTAACTTGCCCAAGTCGTAATACATCTTCTATAAGATACTTGGTTGCCAAAAGATACTCCGTATTCATTTTCTGAAGAGCAGAAAAACTATTAAATTCCACATACTCGTTCAAAACCTTATCATAACGGGCTATTTCTATCTTTTTGTCCATAACGTTACCATCCTTATTCCCTGAAGTAAATTTGCAGGAAAGAAAGACTAAACAAGAGAGAAAAAAGAAGAATAAATATTTCCGCATTATCATAAAGTTAGCAGTGAAAAGTGATTGCTCACTTCTCACTGTTTTTTTATTTATCCGTAAATTATATTACCGTTTTCATCGCAATATTCATCAAAACTCTTTTCGTATTGATTCATTGCACGAAGACTCATACCCATGCTAGAGAATCCTCCATCATGGAATAATGTCTGCATTGTAACCTTACGAGTTAAATCTGAGAACATTGTAATACAATAATCAGCACATTCATCAGCGTTTGCATTACCTAGAGGAGACATACGATTAGAGAAATCCATCAATCTGTCCATACCCTTAATACCTGCACCAGCAGTAGTCATTGTTGGAGACTGAGAAATAGTGTTAACGCGCACGTTGTGCTCTCTACCATATATATATCCAAAGCTACGAGCTATTGATTCCAACATTGCTTTTGCATCCGCCATGTCATTGTAGCCAAACAAAGTACGTTGAGCAGCAATATAACTCAAAGCAACTACTGAACCATATTCTGCAATAGCATCATTTTTTTTAGCAACCTGCAACATTTTATGAAATGACACAGCAGAAATATCAATGGTCTTACCTAGCAAATCATAATCCAAATCATCATACGTATGTTTTTTACGTACATTAGGAGACATTCCGATAGAATGCAATACAAAGTCTATTTTTCCACCTAATATTTCCATTGAACGTTGAAAAACAACTTCCAGATCTTCCACACTTGTGGCGTCAGCAGGAATTACCTCGCAATTAAGCTTCTCAGCCAAAGCAGAAACTTCACCCATGCGAACCGCTACTGGAGTATTTGATAATGTAATGAATGCACCCTCTTCTACAGCACGTTCTGCTACTTTCCAAGCAATTGACTGATCATTCAGTGCTCCAAAAATTATACCTCTTTTACCCTTTAATAAATTGTAACTCATACCTAGTTTATTAATTAAATTAGGCTGCAAAGATACAAACATTTACTAAAAACAATGAAATAGTTACCAAGTTTAACTATAGAAGCGGGCAAATCAACAAAAAATACACCTAAACTAACAAAATATACACATTATAATTATGTACATTATCTATATTTGCATTATGATTTTAAGGCAATATTTTTTTTCACAATAATTATTTAAGGTTAGATTAGATCATTAGAATTATTTATTATTTCTTCCACAAACTGTCCGTGAGAATCGTTTGGGATGAAATAATATTCGCTTCTCAACCTTTGTTAGTACATTTATTTTATAATAAAAAGCAAAATATTAATAATGAACAGATTTATAAAAAAGTACTTACTGCTCTCTGTGGCAAGTGCACTTCCCCTATTTTATAGTTCCAATATGCAGGCTGCTTCTAAATACAGCAATATTGATCCCGCTATATACAATGATTTACCTTTTAAAATGTCCCAAGTAACGCAACCTTCTTTCCCTGATTATGTAGCTAACATTCTTGATTTCGGGGCAAAAGGAGATGGAGTAACAGTTAATACTAAAGCAATTAACGATGCCATTAAAAAGGTCAATGTTAACGGAGGAGGCACAGTTATTATTCCTTCCGGCCTATGGTTAACCGGACCAATTGAATTACTAAGCAATGTTAACTTATATACTGAACAAAATGCATTGGTTGTATTCACAGAAGATTATAATGCATATTCCATAATTAAAACTTCTTTTGAAGGGCTTGAAACTCATCGTTGCCAATCGCCTATTTATGCTCGTAATGCAAATAATATTGCAATTACCGGAAATGGAGTTTTTGACGGTTCTGGTGATGCCTGGCGTCCAGTTAAAAAAGAGAAGCTAACAGAAAAGCAATGGAAAGATCTGGTTAAATCGGGTGGTGTATTAAGTGCTGATAAAAAGATATGGTATCCTACCGATAAATCAATCAAAGGAGCTTTAGCAACAGGTGCAAACTTTAATAACCCAGTTGGGATAAATACCGATGCAGACTGGGAAAGCATAAAAGACTGGCTTCGTCCTGTAATGGTAAGCATCGTTAAATGTAAAAACGTACTTCTAGAAGGCGTTACCTTTAAGAATTCTCCAAGTTGGTGTCTTCATCCTCTTTCCTGTGAAAACATAACAATAAACAGAGTTAATGTTTTTAATCCATGGTATTCACAGAATGGAGATGCGCTGGATATGGAATCCTGTAAAAACGCTCTTATCATTAATAGTACCTTTGATGCGGGAGACGATGCAATCTGTCTTAAATCAGGAAAAGACGAAGATGGACGTAGAAGAGGTGAACCTTGTGAGAATGTAATAGTTAAAAATAACCTGGTACTTCACGGTCATGGCGGATTTGTAGTGGGTAGTGAAATGTCGGGTGGTGTAAAAAATATATTTGTATCAAACTGTTCTTTCGTTGGCACTGATGTGGGGCTGCGTTTCAAAAGTACCCGCGGACGAGGCGGAGTAGTTGAAGGAATCTACATTGATAATATTAACATGATTAATATCCCTAACGAGCCTCTTTTATTCGATCTTTTCTACGGTGGAAAGGCTCCTGACGAGGTAACCGAAGAAGATAAAAAAGACAATCAAGCAGAGAATATTCCTTCTGTAAGCGAAGGGACTCCTGTGTTTAAAGTCAAGCAGAGAATATTCCTTCTGTAAGCGAAGGGACTCCTGTGTTTAAAG
>Ga0183099_1000565_pt1 | contig 25992 bp, 16 predicted proteins | sample Biomet1_FD_127788 | JGI IMG/M metagenome (GOLD analysis project Ga0183099, IMG submission 127788) | Microbial communities from bioreactor (seeded with anoxic lake sediment) at LBNL, California, USA - Biofuel metagenome 1 | ecosystem: Engineered > Bioreactor > Anaerobic > Unclassified ...
ACCAACTTGCTTTTCTACAACCTGGAATTTCGCCCTTATAAGCAAGTTCTCTAAAACAAATACGGCATACTCCATATTTTCTTAATAAATTCTTGTCGATTTGAAAGGGTGGTCTTATCTCTTTTCTTAGCTCATCCCAGGCATATAGTAATGTTGCGCAATAAATAGAGTTTTTATCTGGGGATAATTTGTTCTCCAAAGTTGGCAGAAATATGCTTTTTTTGTATTCAGAAAGATTTTTTGCGGGAGCAAGAGCTTCTTTCTTCACTTTCTTTTCTTTTGTTTCTGTTAGAGCTGAACGGTTATCTTGTTTTGAATTACAACTCCATAGAATTGTTAAAACGTTTGTAAACAGGATAATTATGAGTGATTTCTTCATGTTGTTAATATTTAGTTACTTCCAAAAATATAGATATAATTTAATACTAACAAGTGTTTTTCCTTTTTATTTACTATTATTGGTTGAAGTGGTATTCACTTAATAGTTCTGCTTCACAAAGTTATAAAGCTCATCAAAACTTTCTGTTTGTGTTTTTTGAAACATACTAACAGCTATCGCTGCGCATGCTTCTGCATCGGCTAATGCGTGGTGGTGCTGCTTTAGGTCATATCCGCAATGTTCAGAAACAGTGTGTAACTGATGGTTCACCAATCCTTTGTGCATTCTGCGAGATAGTCGGCAAGTACAATAAAATTGATAATCAGGGTAGGAGAGTCCATATAGATTGAATACGGCTTTTAAACATCCTTCATCAAAAGGGCTGTTATGAGCTACCAGGGATAATCCGTTAATTTTAGGTGCTATTTGTGCCCAAACATCTGGAAAGTCGGGCGATTCCTTAGTGTCTTCAAATACCATTCCGTGTACTTGTGTTGTCCAGTGTGTATAAAAGTTGGGGCGTGGACGGATAAAACTATGAAAACGGTCTGTAATCTCTCCATTTTCAACTAGGATGACCCCAACACTGCACACACTGGTACGTTGTCCGTTGGCAGTTTCAAAATCTATTGCAGCAAATGTTTCCATAGTTTCCTATTTATTTTTTAAGAATCCTTTTCTTTATTATTTTCCAGCGGTTCGTTTACTTCCTGATATAGTACTTCTGCGTCTAGTTGTGCTTTCGATTTACTTTGAGTAACGATGAAAACTCCAACGAAAACTAATATAATAGCACCAGCCTTTGGCCACCCAAAAGTATCCATTCCTACACTAACTGCAACGAATGATGCAACGATTGGTTGCACATAATTGTACATACTTACAATGGTTGGGCGGAGTACTTTTTGTCCGGTCATTACGAATAGGTAGGCAAGGAAAGTTGCAGCTAAAACTACAAAGGAAATTTCTGCATATACTTTTAAAGGTACTGCCGAAAACTCAATTGAGGCTATGTCACTGTATGAAAATGGAATAAAACACATTGAAGCGTAAATGAACATCCACTTCATTATAGTGACAGAAGAATATTTCTGTATTAAATCTTTAAATACTGTGAGATAAATAGCAAAACTTAACTGAGCTGTGAGGCAAAGCATATCACCTAGTATATTACTTGATTTAGCTCCTGTAGTGCTTTGACTTGTTAGTATAAGCAACAGTGCTCCAATAGCTCCAACAAAAATTCCGAGAACTTTTTTCCCGGTAACTGGTTCTTTAAGTACAATGGCGGCAACAATCATTGTTACAATAGGTGCCATCGTTGTTACTATAGAGGCATCGATAGGAGATGTTAATGAAAGGCCAAAAATAAAGGTCCCTTGGTTTAAAACAATTCCAAAAAGAGCGGCAAAGAATAGCATGAGCAAATCTTCGTGTTTTACATGTTCTTTTTTTGTGAAGATAGATATGAACCAAAAAGCAATTGCCGCTCCAAAAAAACGGAAAGTGGTAAGTGCAAGAGGAGGAATGCCAAAATCTAGCGCAGCTTTTCCGATGGGAGAATTTAATCCCCAGATAATGCTTGCGGCTAACATAGCAAGATGTCCTTTATAATTTTTATCGTTATTCATATTTTCTTTATTAATATTCCGGCAAAGTTAATTCTTATAATTTGTAATGGCAATATTGTATTATTGAATTGTTTTCTTGAAAATAATCTTTAACTTTGCGAATGTAATGTAAATAGGTCTTTTTGTGAATGAAATTGAAATAATATGCAGTTTTTAAAACAAAAAGTAAGTTTTAATGGTTGATTTGGTAACATATAATAATATTCTTATGGTACATGATATTGAAATGCTAAAGAGCTTTTATAGTTCTTTTGGAGAACGAGTTGCATTTTCTCGTAAAAATGTAGGACGAGCTATGACTCTAGCCGAAAAAATTCTGTATGCTCATTTGTATTATATAAATCAAACTACGAGTTTTAAGCGTGGTGAAGATTACGTAAATTTCCGTCCAGATCGTGTTGCAATGCAAGACGCTACTGCTCAAATGGCTTTGCTCCAATTTATGAATGCTGGAAAATCTAAATCAGCAGTACCGGCAACTGTACATTGCGACCATTTAATTCAAGCATATAAAGGGGCCGGAATAGATATTGAAACAGCAAACGATACCAATAAGGAAGTATATGATTTTCTTCGGGATGTTTCTTCAAAATATGGAATTGGTTTCTGGAAACCAGGTGCCGGAATTATTCATCAGGTAGTATTAGAGAATTATGCTTTCCCTGGTGGAATGATGGTAGGAACCGATTCTCATACCCCTAATGCCGGGGGATTAGGTATGATTGCCATTGGGGTAGGTGGCGCTGATGCGGTTGATGTGATGACCGGAATGGAATGGGAATTGAAAATGCCTAAACTGATTGGTGTGAAACTCACCGGAGCACTTAACGGCTGGGCTTCACCTAAAGATGTGATATTGAAATTGGCTGGAATTCTTACTGTAAAAGGAGGAACCAATGCCATTATAGAATATTTTGGAGAAGGAGCAGCGTCTCTTTCTGCTACAGGAAAGGCTACTATCTGTAATATGGGAGCAGAAGTGGGAGCAACCACTTCTCTGTTTGCTTATGACACACAAATGTCCGACTATCTTCGTGCTACCGGGCGTGTGGAAGTTGCAGATATGACCGATGTTATCTCTGCCGATTTACAACCTGACGCGGAAGTACTTGCACACCCGGAAAATTATTATGACCGTATTATTGAAATAGATTTATCCGCATTGGAACCCTATATTAATGGCCCGTTCACCCCCGATGCTGCAACACCGATTTCTGAATTTGCAGCAAAAGTAATTGCGAACGATTATCCACGGAAAATGGAAGTGGGATTAATTGGGTCCTGCACAAATTCTTCTTATCAGGATATTAGTCGTGCAGCTTCTGTTGCCTGTCAGGCAATAAATAAAAAATTAAAAGTTTCTGCTCCGCTGATTGTAAATCCCGGTTCCGAAAAGATTCGTTTGACTGCTCTTCGTGATGGGATGATTGATACTTTTGAATCTGTGGGCGGAATAATTATGGCAAATGCCTGCGGACCTTGCATTGGTCAATGGAAAAGAATAACGGATGATCCTAATCGCAAAAATGCAATTGTGACTTCTTTTAATCGTAATTTTGCTAAACGTGCGGATGGCAATCCTAATACGTTTGCTTTTGTAGCTTCTCCCGAACTAACAATGGCGCTAACCATTGCCGGAGATCTTTGCTTTAATCCGCTCAAAGATACATTGACTAATGCAGATGGTGAACAAGTTAAACTTGACGAACCACAGGGAAGCAATCTTCCTGCTAAAGGTTTTGCCCAAGGCGATACCGGATATGTAGCGCCAACAGGTGCTGAGGCTGATATAAATATCAGTCCTTCATCTAATCGCTTGCAGGTACTTCAGCCTTTCCATGCCTGGGATGGTAATGAACTGCTTAATATGCCTTTACTGATAAAAGCACAAGGGAAATGTACTACCGATCATATATCAATGGCTGGTCCATGGCTTCGCTTCCGAGGGCATCTGGAGAATATTTCCGATAACATGCTGATGGGTGCGGTTAATGTATTTAACGGAAAAACCAACTCTGTCTATAATCGTCAGACAGGAGAATATGATGCTGTATCTGCTGTGGCAAAACAATATAAACTGGAAAATGTTTTTTCTATAGTAGTGGCTGAAGAAAATTATGGAGAAGGCTCTTCTCGTGAACATGCAGCTATGGAACCGCGTTTCTTAAATGTACGTGTGATTCTTGCTAAGAGCTTTGCCCGTATTCATGAAACGAATTTGAAAAAACAAGGTATGCTTGCCGTTACTTTTGCCAATAAAGAAGATTATGATCGTATTAAGGAACACGATAAAATCTCTATAGTGGGGCTTGGATCTTTTGTTCCAGGTAGATCTTTAATGGCAATTTTACAGCATGAGGACGGAAGTCAGGAAAGTTTTGAGGTGCTGCATACCTATAATGAACAACAGATAGGCTGGTTTCGTGCCGGATCAGCTTTAAATAGTAAATAAGAGAATAAACGGTTGAAAATAGGTTAATTAGATATGAGTAAAATCACGAATGAAAATGGTTGCCTGGTTATACCTGATTGTGTAACTGTTCCCTTTATAATGGGAGATGGGGTGGGAGCGGAAATTACTCCTGCTACTCAGGCTATTGTTAATGCAGCTGTTAGAGCGGCTTATCAAGGTAAAAGAGAGATTGAATGGATGGAAATTCTTGCCGGAGAAAAAGCATTCAATGCTACCGGCTCATGGTTGCCTGAAGAGACAATGCAAGCGTTTAAAGATTATTACGTAGGAATCAAAGGTCCTTTGACAACTCCTATTGGTGGTGGAATCCGTTCTTTAAATGTTGCCCTAAGACAAGAGCTCGATTTGTATGTATGCTTACGTCCGGTTCGTTGGTTTCATGGAGTAGTTTCTCCGGTAAAAGAACCACAGAAAGTGAATATGCATATTTTCCGCGAGAACACGGAAGATATTTATGCAGGAATAGAGTGGGAACAAGGTACTCCTGAGGCTGAAAAGTTTTACCGTTTTCTTCATGATGAAATGGGAGTAACGAAAGTTCGGTTCCCTGAGACTTCCTCTTTTGGAGTGAAGCCGGTATCAAAAGAAGGTACAGAACGTTTGATTCGTGCCGCTATACGCTATGCTTTGACAAACGGATTACCAAGTGTAACAATAGTTCACAAGGGAAATATAATGAAGTTCACTGAAGGTGGATTTAAAAAATGGGGATATGAACTGGCTGAACGTGAGTTTGCAAATGAACTGCGTGAAGGCAAGATTGTTATTAAAGATGTGATAGCTGATGCTTTCTTGCAAAACACCTTGCTGATTCCGGAAGAATACTCTGTTATTGCTACGTTGAATCTGAACGGTGATTATATTTCTGACCAGTTGGCTGCCATGGTTGGAGGAATCGGTATTGCACCGGGTGCAAATATTAATTATGATTCCGGACATGCCATCTTTGAAGCTACTCATGGAACTGCTCCTAATATTGCAGGAAAGAATATTGTGAACCCATCATCCTTATTGCTTTCAGCTGTAATGATGCTTGAATATTTTGGATGGAATGAAGCAGCTAGTCTGATAACATCAGCCATGGAAAATACTTTTGAAAGCTGTAAGGCAACGAATGATTTGGCTCGTTTTATGCCGGATGGAGTATCTTTGTCAACAACAGAGTTTCGTGATTTAATAGTTTCAATCATTAATGAATAAAGAACGTGAGCTTATGAAAAAAGAATATATCATCTACAAATTATCGGAATCTGTAAAGAATACTGCAAAGATAGATAATGAGTTATTTACTCTGTTTGGAGTAAAGCGTGGTTTACGTAACGAAGACGGAACGGGAGTTCTTGTGGGACTTACTAAAATTGGTAATGTAGTAGGCTATGAACGTATTCCCGGTGGTGGATTGCAACCTATTCCCGGAAAGCTGTTTTACCGCGGGCACGATCTTGAAGATATTGCGCATGCAGTAATGAAAGAAAACCGTTTTGGCTTTGAGGAAGTTGCTTATCTGTTACTGTCAGGTAGTTTGCCTGATAAAGAGGAATTGGCTTCATTCAGAGAGCTGATAAACGATAATATGCCTCTGGAACAAAAGATAAAAATGAATATTCTTGATCTGGAAGGAAATAATATCATGAATATTCTTGCTCGTAGCGTGCTTGAAATGTATACCTATGATCCTAATCCGGATGATACATCCCGTGATAACCTAGTGCGTCAAAGTATCGATTTAATTTCAAAATTTCCTACGATTATTGCTTATGCATATAATATTCTTCGTCACGCAACTTTTGGACTATCACTTCATATACGTCACCCTAAAGAAGAACTTTCTATTGCAGAAAACTTCCTCTATATGCTGAAAAAGGATTATACAGATCTGGAAGCACGCACACTCGACCTTTTGCTTATACTTCATGCAGAACATGGTGGTGGTAATAACTCAACTTTTACAGTGAGGGTTACCTCTTCAACTGGAACGGATACCTATTCATCCATTGCCGCAGGAATTGGCTCGTTGAAAGGTCCTTTGCACGGTGGTGCTAATATTCAGGTAGTGGATATGTTTAATCATCTGAAAGAAAATATTGAAGACTGGAAAAACGTAAAGGAAATAGATACTTATTTGAATCGTATATTAAATAAGGAAGCATACAATAGAACCGGACTTATTTACGGTATAGGACATGCGGTTTACACAATCTCAGATCCACGTGCTGTACTGCTAAAAGAAATGGCTCGTGAGCTGGCTAAAGAAAAAGGCCGCGAGGAAGAATTTAACTTCCTGGAATTATTGGAAGAGCGCTCTATTGAATGTTTTAACAAATTCAAGGGCGAAGGTGGCAAAAAGGTTTGCAGTAATGTAGACTTCTATTCAGGCTTTGTGTATGAAATGATTGGATTGCCTCAGGAAATTTATACTCCATTGTTTGCTATGTCACGTATTGTGGGATGGTCGGCTCATCGTATAGAAGAACTTAACTTTGAGGGTAAACGAATCATTCGTCCTGCATACAAGAATGTGCTTGATGTACAGGAATATGTTCCTATCTCAGAACGAATTTGATGAATATGGAAAATGTGATAACTCAATGGATGAATAATCTTCTTCGCCTTCTCGGACTTACCCCCGAGGAGGCGAATAGTTTAGATCAATGGGTGATTATCGGTTTGATTATCGGAATCGCTTTATTGGCCGACTATATTTGCAGACTGATACTACTTAAAGTTGTTAAGAGGCTTGTAACCAAAACAAAAGCAACATGGGATGATATTATCTTTGATGAAAAGGTGATGACAAAACTTTGCCACATTGTGGCTCCTGTGCTTATCTATTACTTATTTCCTATAGCCTTTCCGGAAAGCTCTACACTTCATACTTTTATATTAAAGATTTCTGAGGTTTATATTATTGCGGTTGTTATGCGTTTTATTATCACCTTTTGTACCGCAGTGTATTTTGTCTATAATGAAAATGAGAAATATCATGACCGGCCGTTAAAAGGGTTATTGCAAACTGCACAGGTTGTTATCTTTTTTGTGGGTGGTGTGCTTATTTTTAGTGTACTGTTTGATAAATCTCCCGCCTCTCTTTTAGCTGGATTGGGCGCTTCTGCGGCTGTTCTGATGTTAGTGTTCAAGGATAGTATTATGGGATTTGTTTCCGGCATTCAGCTTTCAGCGAATAATATGCTTCGCCCCGGAGACTGGATCACAATGCCTAAGTATAATGCGGATGGTATTGTTATTGAGGTTACATTAAATACGGTTAAAGTGCGTAACTGGGATAATACAATTACTACATTACCACCCTATGCATTGGTTAGTGATTCTTTTCAGAACTGGAGGGGAATGCATGAGTCCGGTGGACGCCGTGTGAAACGTTCCATAAATATAGATATGAACAGTGTAAAGTTCTGCACGCCGGAAATGTTGGACAAGTTTCGAAAAATTGCTTTACTGAAAGATTATATTGATGAGACAGAAGATAAGTTAATAGCCTATAATCAAGAATGTGGTGCAGATAATTCTGTTCTGGTGAACGGTCGCAGACAAACAAATCTAGGTGTGTTTCGTGCTTATCTTGAACGTTACCTAAGAAGTCTTTCTACTGTAAATCAAGATATGAATCTCATGGTAAGGCATTTGCAACCCACAGAAAAAGGAATCCCTTTAGAACTTTATTTCTTTTCTATATCTAAGGTATGGATTGAGTATGAAGGAGTTCAGGCTGATGTAATGGATCATGTGCTTGCCGTTATTTCTGAGTTTGATCTAGCTGTGTTTCAGAACCCTACTGGAACTGATCTTCGCTTATTAAGAAAATAATTCTCTCATATTTATTGCATGTTTAGCAAAGTATTGTATATTTGTCTAACAATACTTTGTTAACTATTGCAAGAATGAACACAAACGCAAATCATATTATTCATGAAATAACTCCGCTGTCAGATAAAGACTGTTTTTACATAGCAGAGCGTTATAAGAAAGAATTTACTTATCCTATCCATAGTCATCAGGAATTTGAACTCAACTTTACAGAAAAAGCTTCAGGAGTGAGACGTATTGTTGGCGATTCGGTTGAAGTTATTGGCGAGTATGATCTAGTGCTTATTACGGGAAAAGACCTTGAACATGTTTGGGAACAACACGAATGTCATTCCGAGCAGATACGGGAGATTACCATTCAATTCTCATCTGATTTATTTTTTAAGAGTTTTATCAACAAAAATCAGTTCGATAGTATACGCAAAATGCTCGAACAAGCTCAAAAAGGGGTTTGTTTTCCCATGTCGGCTATACTAAAAGTATATCATTTGCTCGATACATTAGCTTCTGAGAAGGAAGGATTTTATGCAGTGATTAAGTTTATGACGATACTTTATGAACTATCTCTTTGTGATGATGCCCGTACTCTTTCCAGTTCTTCTTTTGCTAAAATTGGAGTTCATTCAGACAGTCGTCGTGTACAAAAAGTACAGGATTATATCAATGAACATTATACGGAAGAAGTCAGGCTTTCAAAATTAGCTGATCTGGCAGGGATGACTTCTGTTTCATTCAGCCGTTTTTTCAAACTTCGTACAGGCAAGAACCTTTCCGATTATATTATCGACATTCGTTTGGGTTATTCCACCCGTTTACTTGTAGACTCGACTAAGTCTGTTGCCGAAATATGTTATGAATGTGGTTTCAATAACCTCTCTAATTTTAATCGGATCTTTAAAAAGAAGAAAGGATGCTCTCCGAAAGACTTTAGGGAGAATTACCGAAAGAAGAAGGTACTTATTTAAACATTTCTCATACTCTTTATTATTTAAAGTTTTTCATTTTTTATTTGAACTCTGGTTTAAATTGTATTATGAATAGATAAATAATAAGCAAAATATTTTTTTTATAATCTCTACATTTGTAATTACAAAGATGGTGGATTTAAATCATTAATAAATAATTGAATGATGAAAAAGTATTTTCTATTATTTTCTTTTTTGTGTCTTTCTTGTATCTCTTCCGTAAAGGCACAGAAGTTTGGTGAACTGGCAAAGACTCCTCCTATGGGATGGAATAGCTGGAATAAGTTTGCATGCGATATAAATGAAGAAATTATCCGTGGGGTTGCTGATAAAATGGTGGAAAGCGGACTTCGTGATGCCGGATACATTTATTTAAATCTCGACGATTGCTGGCATGGTAAGCGTGATAGTTTAGGCTTTATTACTGCCGATTCAGTAAAATTTCCTTCCGGAATTAAAGCGTTGGCTGAATATATTCACTCAAAAGGTTTAAAAATTGGAATCTATTCTGATGCCGGTCGGCAAACATGTGGTGGCCGCCCGGGAAGTTTCGGACACGAATATCAGGACGCAATAATGTATGCAAAGTGGGGGATTGATTATCTGAAATATGATTGGTGCTCCACGGAGGATATTAATCCAGTGGGTGCTTATCACTTGATGAGTGATGCACTTCGCGCAGCCGGACGACCTATATTGTTCAGTATGTGTGAATGGGGGCACAGCAAACCTTGGACTTGGGCAAAAGATACCGGACACATGTGGCGAACAACCGGCGATATTTATAATTGCTTTGATTGTGTAGATGAACATCCGGGCTGGAAAGCTTTTGGAGTAATGCAGATTTTGGATATGCAGGAAGGACTTCGTAAGTATGCTGGTCCTGGCCATTGGAATGATCCGGATATGCTGGAGGTTGGCAACGGACAAACAATTAATCAGGATCGTGCACATTTTACTATGTGGTGTATGCTGGCTGCTCCGCTTATTTTAGGAAATGATGTTCGTAATATGTCTGCTGAAACAAAAAAGATATTGATGAATAAGGATGTTATTGCTGTTGATCAGGATGCGTTGGGAGTGCAGGGCCTGAAGGTAGCAACTCAAGATAGCGTTGAAGTTTGGTTCAAGCCTCTTGCCGGAGGTGACTGGGCTTTCTGTTTACTTAATCGTTCTACAGTAGATAAGGAATATTCCATTCACTGGCAGAAATTTAATTTTGATGATGAAGTTTCTAAGCGTTCCACTAATTTCTATAATACAACATATGCTATAAAGAATTTATGGACAAAGAAATCAGAAGGAAATACGATGAAAGATAAAAAAGTCTTAGTACCTGCTCAGGACGTGGTATTGTACCGGTTAAGCAATAGCGAAAGTAATAAATAGAGACAAATATAGATAGTAGAATTGACTTTTTAATATAAGTACCGTCCAAATGTTGTTTTAACAGTATTTTGACGGTACTTTTTATTTCCCTTCATTCGAATACATTCCCTTTTTGGTGTTACTGCTAAAATTGTATTATGTTTAGATAAAAAAGTGTGCAATGTGGTTGAGTAAAATAACTACATTTGTAAATATCTAAAGCATGTTGTTTAGTTACAATAAATATAATTGCAGTTATGAAAAACATTTTGTCTGTTTTATTTTTTCTATTGTGTTTTATCTCTCCGGTTTCTTCACAAAGTAAATCTTCATTTGTTCGCGTTGAAAAAGGTAAATTTTTACTTAATGGCAAACCCTATTATTATGTAGGTACTAATTTTTGGTATGGAGCCATTTTAGCATCAGAAGGAGAAGGAGGAAATCGTGGCCGTCTTATTAAGGAGTTAGATAATCTAAAATCGATTGGTATTAATAATCTTCGAATATTGGTTGGAGCTGATGGCTCTAATGGTATAAAATCGAAAGTGGAGCCAACCCTTCAGAAAGCTCCCAGAGTATATAACGATACCATTTTAGCTGGACTTGATTATTTGTTGGCTGAAATGAGTAAACGTAAAATGTATGCAGTTCTTTATTTGAATAATTCATGGGAATGGTCGGGAGGATATTCGATGTATCTTCAGTGGGCCGGCTACGGCAAAGCGCCAGTTCCTGCAATAGACGGATGGCCAGCTTATATGACATATGTGAAGCAGTTTCAGAAATCAGATTCGGCTAAAGCTTTGTTCCGTAATTATGTGCAAGATATCATTACTCGTAAAAACCGCTATACAGGCAAAAAATATACCGAAGATCCAACAATTATGTCTTGGCAGATTGGAAATGAGCCGCGTGCTTTTTCAGATGATAATAAAGAAGCATTCGCTCGTTGGATTTCAGATGTGGCTGCTCAAATAAAGAACTTGGATAAAAATCACCTTGTATCTACAGGTAGCGAAGGTAAGCATGGATGCGAACAAGATATTAGATTATTTGAAACTATACATGCCGGAAAGAATGTGGATTATATGAATGTTCATTTATGGCCTTATAACTGGGGATGGGTGGATAAAGACAGTCTTTCAGAGAAACTTGAAATTGCTAAAAGAAACACAAAAAAATATATTCTTGAGCATTTGGCTATTGCAAAAAAATACAATAAACCATTAGTGATGGAAGAGTTTGGTTTTCCTCGCGATGGCTTTAAATTCTCGAAAGAAAGTACAACTAATGCCCGTGATTCATATTATAAATTTGTGTTTAACTTCATCACTAAGGAAAAAGAATCAAAAGGCTTGTTTGCTGGATGTAATTTCTGGGGTTGGGGCGGTTTTGCAAAGCAAAATAAAAATCATATTTACTGGGAAAAAGGGGATGATTATTGTGGCGATCCAGCTCAGGAGGAACAAGGATTGAACTCTGTTTTTAGCTCTGATTCAACAGTGAAGATAATAAAGGAAGCTAATAAGAAACTTGGAAATAAGTAGCTATAAATAAAAAAGACGAAATGAATCGAGTTCTGAAAAATAAAGAGATGAGAATAAGTCTGATCAGTTTTATTATGGTTTGTAGCCTCTCTCTGTCATTGTTTGCACAGACAAATGAAACAGAAGGCACATTTGTTTGTCATGTTAAACAGACTAATGATTGGGTATTTTATAGTCCCGAAAATCCGCAGATACAAGTGGTGGTAAAGAATCAGAATAATGAGAAAACATCTTCCACAATTCGTTTGAGGGTAACAACTGACGATTATCAGCCTGTTTGCCAGTTTACGCAGTCAGTGATGTTGAATAGAGGCGATTCTGCGCAGGTAGATTTTTCTTTTGTTGCTCCTGCTCCCGGATTTTACAGATGTACAGTGCTTCAGGAAAACAATAGTGTTAGTAAAGAAGTAAAGAAATTCAATATTGGTTACGAGCCAGAGAGCATAGTCTCTTTACCTGATAATAAAAGTGATTTGAGAAAATTCTGGGATGAGAGTCTGGCAGAACTGGCTAAAGTAGCTCCGGAATATAAACTGATTCTGATTCCCGATTCTTCAACAAATTTGCGTAAGCTATATAAGGTAAACATGAAATCCTTTGGAGGAGTTGAAATATCCGGATATTATTGCACACCGGTTAAGAAAGGAAAGTATCCTGCTATCATTAGTTATATGGGATATGGATCCAAACCATATTCACCAAAAGCAAATGATAATCCCGGTTTTGTGGAATTTGTATTGTCTGTTCGTGGGCAGGCTCTGTTAGAACCAACCAATATTTATGGAGATTGGATAACTTATGGCATTCAGTCGAAAGAGGGGTATTATTACCGTGGAGCCTTTATGGATTTGGTTCGTGCAATAGATTTTGTTGCTTCCCGACCTGAAGTTAATACAAAAAATATATTTGCCGAGGGCGGTAGTCAGGGTGGAGCTTTTACACTGGCCGCATGTGCACTCGATCATCGTATTGCTGCAGCCGCGCCTTTTATTCCATTCCTTTCAGATTATCCTGATTATTTTAAGATTGTTCACTGGCCGGGAAATGTGATAAAAGCGGCTTTGATAAAACAACCGGGTATCACAGAAGCTCAACTATATGATATACTTTCCTATTTTGATATAAAGAATTTAGCCGGATGGATTAAGTGTCCGGTAATAATGGCATCGGGACTTCAGGATGAAGTTTGCCCTCCTCATACTAATTTCTCTGGTTATAATCGTATCAGTTCAGAAAAAGAATATCACATTAATCCTACTTACGGACACGACGTACCTCCCACATGGTGGAATATTCGTATGGATTTCTTTAAAAGACATATGAAATAGCCAACCAGACAAAATAGTATTATTTAAAGATAAAATTGCATTTGTTATGAAATAGCATATTAAATACCTTTGTGTTCATATATTATAAATCTAATTATCAGTTATGAAAAACATTATGTTGTTTTTAATGGCGCTTGTGATGAGTTGTCATGTCATGGCGCAGCAAGGCCGAATTACCGGTACGGTTACCGACAGTAATGACGGTTCCGGTATGCCTGGCGTAAATGTTCTAGTGAAAGGAACCACAAATGGAACCATAACAGACATGAATGGAAAATTCTCTTTGAATGTTTCCACTAAAAATGCTGTTTTGGTTATCTCTAGTGTGGGTTACAAACCTCAGGAAGTTCGTTTAAAAAGTGACCAAAAAATTGTCAATGTAGTATTAGAAGAGAATTCTGAATTACTTGATGAAGTGGTTGTTGTTGGTTATGGTACAATGAAGAAAAGTGACCTTACAGGTTCTGTAGGTTCTCTTAGTGGTGATAAACTGAAAGAGTCAGTTACTGCAAACTTTGACCAGGCTATGCAAGGCAGAATTGCTGGTGTGCAGGTAACCTCTAACTCCGGTACTCCGGGTGCTGCTACTACTATTCGTATTCGTGGTGCGAGTTCTATTAATGGAGACAATGAACCTCTTTACATTATTGATGGTATTCCTGTACAAGGTACTGGTACTTCAATTGCCGGATTCGATTGGGCTGGTGGATCAAATGGTCAGAACAGAGTAAACCCGCTGTCTGCTATCTCTCCTAGTGATATTTTAAGTGTTGATGTATTAAAAGATGCTTCAGCTTGTGCTATTTATGGTGCCGCAGGTGCCAATGGTGTGGTTATGGTAACTACCCGTCGTGGAAAATCAGGTGAAGTGAAAATTAACTATGACGGTTATGTCTCTAGTTCTTCTCTTCCTAAAAAACTTGATATGATGAACCTTAAGCAATTTGCAGTTTATCAACAAGAAATATCTGCTGATTTGGGAAATACACTTTCTGATTATTTTAAAGATCCATCTATTTTAGGTGAAGGACAGGATTGGCAGGATGCTATTTTCCAGACTGCAGCGGCACAAAGTCATTCACTCTCTGTTTCCGGAGGTTCTGATAAAACTCAGTTCTCTGTTTCCGGTAGCTGGTTCGATCAGGATGGTATTGTTATAGGTTCTGGATTTGACCGTTTCAATTCACGCTTTAACTTTGATGCACAAGCTCGCAGCTGGCTCAAATTAGGTGGTTCTCTTTCTTTTGCACGTACTAACGAAACCATTACTCTTAATGATGGTGGTGATGGTGTAATTATGCAATCTCTTTTGATGCCTCCTAACGTTCCTGTTAAGGATATGGATGGTAATTATGCAGGTCCTGAATCTGTTGAAGGAGTATCATGGAATCCGGTAGCAATTGCTATGACACGTACCAATACCTTACTTCGTAACCGTATAATGGGTGGTTTCTATGCTGCAGCAGAGATTGTTAAAGGTTTGACTGTTCGTGCAGAATATTCTTTCGATGCATCAAATAATACAAATAAGGCATTTCACCCTACTTATAAATGGGGCGCTTTGAAGAATGAAATCAATCGTATCATGCAGCGTGATGATCAATCTATGTTCTGGATGCAGAAAGATTATATAACTTGGGACAAAACCTTTAATCAGAAACATAATATAAGCCTGATGGCTGGTTTTGAAGCAACTAAATCGGCATGGGAAGGTACTCAATTGATTAAAAATAAACTTACTACAGATGATATCAAGGTGATAGGGGTTGATGGTACTTATGAAAATAATTCGGGCTGGAAAGATGAATCTACTCAGGCATCTGTGTTTGGTCGTGCAAATTATAACTATGACAACCGTTATTATCTGACTGGAACAATGCGTAGAGATGGTTCTTCAAAATTTGGTCCTGATAAACGTTGGGGTAATTTTCCATCTATGGCGGCAGCCTGGCGTATTAGTAATGAGGCATTTATGAAGGATAATAAAACTATTTCTAACATGAAACTTCGTATAGGATATGGTATGGTAGGTAATTCAAACATAGGTAATTACAAATTTGGTTCTGCCATGACAGCTTCCTCAACACCTTTCGGTACAGGTTATCGTCCTACAAATATTTCAAATCCTGATTTGAAATGGGAATCTTCAGTTCAATACAATCTAGGTTTAGACTTAGGTTTATTTAATGATCGTATTTCACTGGCTGTAGATGCTTACTATAAAACAACTAAGGACCTTTTGCTACAGATCTCTATTCCTACTTATTTAGGAGGTTCTGGTTATGATGATATTCAATCTCCGTTTGCCAATATTGGTAAGATAGAAAACAAGGGTATTGATCTCTCTTTGTCTACTCATAATATCAAAGGAAAGAATCTGAACTGGACTTCTAATCTGGTATTCTCTCTTAACCGTGGTGAGGTAACTGCTTTAAATGATGATAGTCAGGCTATTTACAGTAAGTTGAACTGGTATTCTGAATTTCAGACTGCTACCATTACAAAGGTAGGTCATCCAATCGGTGTATTCTATGGCTATCAAACAGAAGGTCTTTTCAAGGATAAAGCAGATATTTTAAACCATGCAGTACAAAAAGCTGATCCACAAAATAGTGAAATTAACTACGTGAATAAAACTGGTGGTGTATGGGTAGGTGATATTAAATTTGTGGATCAGAACGATGATAATGTTATTGATACTAAAGATCAGGTTATTATTGGTAATCCAAATCCTGATTTTACATTTGGTTTCAATAATAATGTTACTTATAAAAACTTTGATCTGGCATTTTCAATCACCGGGTCTGTTGGAGGTGATATCTTAAACTATGCCCGCGTATTGACTGAAGGACAGACTAGTATCTGGACAAATCAATCAATTGATGTTGTTAATCGTGCTAAGATTGGATTGAATGATGCAGCTGGTTCTGCAACTGATGGTGATAATGTTTACCTGCTTAATCCGGATGCTATTTTGCCTCGTGCAGCAACTAATGATGTTAACCGTAACAATCGTATGTCTGATCGTTTCATTGAAGACGGATCTTATGTACGTCTCTCAAATATCTCTCTGGGTTATTCATTCCCAAAGAATCTCGTTAAGAAGATGAAAATAGAGAAACTAAGAGTTTATGCAAGTGCTCAGAATCTTTTCACGATCACTGGTTACTCCGGTTACGATCCTGAAATTGGTTCATATAACCAAAGTGCTTTAATGCAGAATATTGACATGGGTCACTATCCATCTCCTAGAATGTTTACATTTGGTATTAACCTGGGATTTTAATCATAGAATATTAAGGAAATGAAAAAGATAATTAAATATATTAGTCTGGTTGCCCTATTATTAGGAGCATCTTCTTGCAACGACTTTCTGAACGTTGTTCCGCAAGACTCGTTGACTGCAGACAACTATTACAATAGTGAAACAAAAATACGCGCTAACACTGCAACGTTATATGGAGCTGTGTGGTGGAATTTTGACTGTCAGTTTATGTGGCTGGCTGGTGATGAAATGGCAGGAGACCTTTATTATACATATGATCAGGAAGGTCAATTCTTCTATTTTAGTTATAATAATGGTAATTCTTACCTTACTCAAGGTTGGCAAGGTTTATATCGTGTAGTCTCTTATGCTAACTCTGTAATAAATGATATGCCAGGTGCAGCAACCAATGTTTCACAAGATGTTATTGATAAAGCTGTAGCGGAAGCCCGTTTTATGCGTGGTGTTGCTTACTATTACCTTACAGAATACTGGGGAGAAGTGCCTATCATTGAAAGCTCAACAGATAAAATTACTTCCGGTAACTTGTTTGTTCCTAAAAACACTCGTAAGAGTTGTTATGAGTTCATGATTCGTGATTTTGAATACGCGGCAGCAACTCTTCCTGCAGTAGATGCTCAGGCAGGTCGTGTTACAAAGTGGGCTGCTGAAGCTATGCTGGCAAAAGTTCATCTTACTTATGCTTCTGCTGCTATGGGTAATTCTTCTGTATTTGGAGATGCTGCTACACATTTTGCCAAAGCTAAAGAGCTTTGTGCGGACGTAATTGAAAACAGTGGACGTACATTAGATCCAAGTTTTGGGAATCTATTTACTGTAGAAGGTAACAACTGCCCCGAATCACTGTTTGCCATTCAATGTAAAACAGGTGCATACCAACAAGGTAGTTCACGTAACGTAAACTTCTCTCGTAGTTCAGTTATTGCTGACCAGACTTGGGGAGCAGGTAAGGGTCCAACTCTTTATCTTCAAAAAGATTTTGATCAACAAAAAGACGTTCGTCGTTACTGGACATACATGCATCAGGGAGATGTTTATCCAATGCTAAATAAAGATAATGGTGGCTATACTTACCGTAATTTTGTTGAAGCAGATAATGAAAATCCTAATGAGATGCTTGCTCACATTAAGAAATATGTGATTGGTAAATCTTCCGATTGTGACGGTAATGTTGGTTTGAACCAGGATGCAGGAAACAATATTCACATAATTCGTCTGGCAGATGTTTATTTGATGTATGCTGAGGCTGTTCTTGGTAGCGGTAGCTCAACAACAGATGTTACTGCTCTTAAATATTTCAATGCTGTTCATAGTGATCGTGCAGGTTTAACTCCAGCTACTACTTTGACTTTCAATGATATTTTGAAAGAACGTCATCTGGAGTTTGCTTTTGAAGGAGTTCGTTGGGCTGATATCAAACGACTTTATTATCGTAATTCAGTTGCTGCACTTGCATTGCTTAACAGCCAAAAACGTGAGTTGGTATATACTTTGAAAAATGGTTTCTCCTCCGCTGAAGATAAAAACAACAACGCGAACTATGAAGAGACTGTTCCAACAGCTGGATTTATACAAGTGTATGACTCACAAATGTATTTGCCTATTCCGGCTGAAGCACTTACTGGTAACCCACGTTTCACAGAATCTGCTGTAGATTATGAATTTAAAGATTAAGAGAACCATGAAAGCATTAATTAGAAATATATTATTTGTTGCCGTTGCTACTGCAAGCTGTTTTCTTACTGCTTGTAAGGATGACGATAATAGCAGTGCCACTCCGGTGGTAAGATATGTTCGTTCATGTGATGCGGCTAAGTCCGACTCACTGATTACGAAAGCGAGTTTGGGTAATTCCATCGCCATCATTGGTGAAAATCTTGATGTAGTGAAAGAAATCTGGTTTAATGATCAGCAAGCAAAGGTAAACCCTGTGTATGTAACAAATCAGTCTATCCTGGTTACTATCCCTAGCGGTATTCCTACAGATGTTACAGGGAAAATCCGTTTTGTGACTCAATCGGGATTAGAAACTACTTATGATTTTGGTGTTGTGGTTCCAAGCCCCGTACTAAATTCAATGAAGTGTGAATATGTGCCCGATGGAGGTACAGCAGTTATTAAAGGAGACTTTTTTCTTGATCCAAAAGTTTATTTCAAAGGAAATGTATTGGCTCAGATTATTAGTTTCACAAAAACAGAGATTAAAGTAACTGTTCCTGCAGGTGCCGAAGCTGGTCCTATTACTGTTGAGTCTATGTACGGTTCTACCCGTTCTACATTCAACTTCCGTGATAATTCAGTAGTGTCACCTACTACAAAACTATTCCTTAATTTCGAAGAAACATCTTCATGGAATGGTTGGGGATTGAGTGGATTTGCATCCGAGGGAGGTTTAGACGGCCAGTACCTTAAGTTTGAAGGAACATCCGGTTCCTGGGCTTGGCCAGCTAATGGTCTTCAGCTCTATTATGTTAACCCAACCCGTACGCCATTAGTAGCATCAGGAGATATTTCCACACTGGCACTTCGCTTTGAAGCAAATTGTCAAGCATGGCATGATACTCCACTGCTCATTTGGTTTACTAATAATGCAGGTACACATAATGTGGATGGTGATGATCCTCAGGCACACTGGAAGCCATATTTAAACAATGGAGTTAAATCTAACTATGTAACTGATGGTTGGGAAACAATCACTATTCCATTGTCAGACTTTAAGTATGATAAAGCCGAAACAGGTGGTTTAACTCGTTCAATTACCAGTTTGTCTCAACTGGTAGATCTTCACGCAATGTTCTTCGGTGCTGCTGACGGTACTTATGACTTGAAACTATGGATTGATAACATGCGTATTGTTAAATATAAATAAGTAATATAAGATATGAAAAAGAATTTATTAACATATTGCTCATTTGTCCTGTTTATCCTGACTGTAGGCCTCTGCTTTACGAGTTGTGATAAGGACGAGGTAGCCAGTGCTCCGGTTCTTGAATCTTTTGGCCCGAGTCCTGCTTTGCGAGGAGGTGAACTTCGTTTCATCGGTAGAAATATATCAAGCGTTGAAGGTATAACCCTTCAGGGAGTTAGTGAAATTACTGATATTGTAACTGTTAGCGATGAGGAGATTAAAATTACCATTCCACAGGAGGCACAACCTGGTGCAGTGGTTTTGAGAACCTCTTCAAGTACTATAACAACTAAAACTCCGCTTACATTCTCGGAACCAATTTCTGTTGCAAAACTTTCTAATACGAATGCTACCGGAGTAGCACGTTATGGCGATAATTTTACCATTGAAGGTGATTACCTGAATTTGATTAAGCAGATTATTTTTGCTGATAATGATACTGTTTATCAGAAAGATTTCGTGTCACAAACCAGATCTAAAATTGTAGTTGTAGTACCTAAGAGTGCTCGTACAGGTATGATTACTTTATCTAATGGTGCAGAAGTTCCTATTTTGGTTTATACAGCTGAAGTTCCTATTCAGGCTCCATATATTGTGAAGGCTTCTGATAATCTGGGAGCTGGTCTTTCTCCATTAACTGTGAAATCAGGAACCGATAAGGTAACAATTAAGGGTAGTAATTTTGATTTAGTGAAAGCTGTTGTTTTTGGAGGAACGAAACTTTCTCCGAAATTCACAGTAAGCACAGATGCTCGTACCATTGAAGCTGAAGTTCCTGCTGATGCACAAGATGGTAGCGTAATCCTTGTAGGATTCTCCGGTACTACTGTTACAAGTGAACTATCACTTACTATGAAGATGCCAGTTGTTACGAAAATAGCTCCTAATCCAGCAAAAAATGGTGAGACACTTACACTAATCGGAACTGATCTTGATTTGGTAAATGGCGTTACATTTGGTACTTTGGCAGCTGATATTACAAGTCAGTCGAGTACAGAACTGAAGGTTACCGTTCCGTTTACTGCAACTGAAGGGAAAGTTTTATTGTCTACCAAATCGACAAAGACGCTTGAAACAGATAATATCACTTACGTGAAGTCTACTGCCTCGTCTTTTACTCCGCTTTCACTAATGGCTGGTAATGAAGTGGTAATTAACGGAACAAATCTTGATTTGGTTAGCTCTGTTATTTTCCCTAATGGTCTGTCTGTTGCTGTTGATGCTTCTAAACGAACAGCTACTTCTATTAGAATAAATGTACCTGTAACAGCAGTCTCTGGAAAAGTAACTTTGGTAATGATGAATGGTAACACACAAGAATCTGAAACATCATTGACTGTTGAACCTGCAGATCTTCCAATTGTAACAGTTAAGCCTGCATCAGTTAAACCTGGTGAATTATTGATCCTCGAAGGAATGAATCTGAATGTGGAAACAGCATATTTTGGCAATATAAAAGCTACTGAATATGGTACTCGTTCAAATTCCAGACTGGAAGTTTATGTCCCAAAGAGCGTCCCTGCTGGTAGCGTGGTTCTTACATTGACAGGAACCAATGGAAAATCATCCACTGTTAATATAACTATTGCCGGAGGACTTATTCCTGTAGCCAATCCTGCGCTTATATTCTTTGACTTTGAAGCAGACGCTTCTGCTATTGGCTGGAAAGATGTAGGTAGTATTGAAGAAGATGCAAGTATGGCTATCTCTGGTAAGTATTACCACGTGAATGCAACAATGGATGGTGGCTGGAAAGTGTACTTTATGCGCAATTGGGGTACGTTCTCAACAACAGGAGTTGATGCTTCTACTTATGCTGTTAGAATGGATATTAATATAGTCAGTGTAGATGCCCCAGTAGTGCTAAAGTTTAGGATGAAGGGTAGTGATGACGATTTCTGGTATGTTTGGAAAGTTGGCGAGCTTTATCCTTCAGGAACGAATGGTTGGGTTACAGTAACTCTTCCGTTAACAGGTTTCAAAAATAACAACGGAGATGGAGCTAGCTCTATTAGTGATCCTTCTAAACTTGGATCAGAATATGGTATTGCCCACGGTTGGGGAGCTGGTCAGATCAATATGTATATTGATAATATCCGTTTCGAAAAGATGTAATGAATAGTAGAGAAAGAGGAGATTCCTCAATGTGGTAATCTCCTCTTTCTCTTTTTTTGTAAGTATTATAAATAAGTTTTTTTTAATATGAAGAATATTAAGTTTTACCTTTTCTTTCTGACAACTGTCCTTCTTGTTTCCTGTAGTGGAGGAAGTGGAGATGAACCTGTGCCGGAAAGTACAGCGCCAGAGTTCGTATCTTCGGTTCCTGCTAATCAGGCAACGGGCGTTGCTTATGATACCGGAACTGTACAAGTAGTCTTTGATCGTGTTATCACAGTTGTTTCTGCTACAAAAATCACGCTTAACAACGTGGCTGTAACCGCAGTTTCAGCTTCTGATAAGACTTTGACTGTAACATTACCTACGCTGAAAGGTAGTACTCAATATACTTTAAAAATTGGCGTTTCTGCTATAAAAGCAATTCCTGGAACACTTAATGCAAATGAAGTTTCTATTTTATTTACTACAGGTGCAGAACCCACCTATGAAATTTCAAAATCGTTAGTTACATCTAATCCCTCTTCTCAAGCTGTGAAGGTGTACAATTTCTTACTGGATAATTATCGTAAGAAGATAATTTCCGGAACTATGGCTAAAGTAAACTGGAACATATCAGATGCAACGTGGGTAAATTATAAGGCAGGGAAGTATCCTGTTATAAATTGTTTTGATTATGTTCATCTCATGTCGTCACCAGCAAATTGGATTGATTATAGTAACACACAAGTGGTTGAGGACTGGTGGAACAATAATGGATTGGTTGCTTGTATGTGGCACTGGAATGTACCTAAGAGTGAAGGCTCTACTGAATATACTTTTGTACCATCTGAAACAACATTCAAAGCCTCGAATGCAACAGTTGAGGGTACGTGGGAGAATAATATTGTTAAAGCTGATCTTGAAAAGATTTCCGGATATTTAGGGTTGCTTCAGAAGAAAGGAATCCCAGTTATCTGGCGACCATTACACGAGGGATCTGGTAATATTTATGCTTATTCAGGCGGAACAGCCTGGTTTTGGTGGGGAACCAGTGGTGCTGATGCCTATAAAAAACTTTGGGTTTATATGTTTAACTATTTTCAGAATAAAGGTCTTAACAATTTGATTTGGGTATGGACTACTCAGACAGGCGATAATGATTTTTATCCTGGTGATAATTATGTAGATATTATTGGACGTGACCTCTACGGAAAAGCCTCTAATGATTTAATGACCACTTCGTCTGTGCTTACTCAATATCAGACTATAACAAAAGAGCACCCAACCAAAATGATTACTCTTAGTGAATGTGGAGATGTAGCCAATATAACCAGCCAATGGAGTGCCGGCGCTACCTGGTCTTGGTTTATGCCTTGGTATGATTATGATAGAACCGATACGGGAGATACAAACAAATATGCATCTGTTGCTTTTTGGTCAGATGCTGTGGGAAGTGCTAATGTAATTACCCGTGACGAGATGCCTAGTCTGAAATAAAAAGAATTGTTATGAAAAAGATACTATTAGCTATGACATTAGTTTTAACCAGCTCTTTCTCTAATGGAAGTAAGAAGGAGATTTATAAGGACGCTACGGCTCCGGTGAAAGACAGAGTGGAAGATTTACTTCAACGAATGACTCTGGAAGAAAAAGTGGGACAGATGAACCAGTTTGTTGGCATTGAACATATTAAGTCTGCTCAGGCTACGCTTACTGCTGAACAGTTAAGGAACAACACCGCCAATGCATTTTATCCCGGCACTACTGTTGAGGATCTTGTAAAATGGACAGAAACCGGTAGAATTGGTTCTTTCCTGCATGTGCTAACGCTAAAGGAGGCTAATTACCTGCAATCACTGGCTATGAAAAGCCGATTGCAAATTCCTATTATATTTGGTATTGATGCTATTCACGGAAATGCGAACGCACCCGATAATACAGTTTACCCAACTAATATTGGTTTGGCTTCTTCTTTTGATCTGGGTATGGCCTATAAAATTGCCCGCCAAACTGCAAAGGAGATGCGTGCCATGAATATGCACTGGACGTTTAACCCGAATGTGGAAGTTGCCCGCGATCCGCGTTGGGGCAGGGTAGGTGAAACTTATGGCGAAGATCCTTATATGGTTACATTAATGGGTGTTGAGTCTGTTAAGGGATATCAGGGAAATATGAATACAAAGGAAGATGTATTGGCTTGTATCAAACACTTTGTGGGTGGTAGTGAGCCTATCAATGGAACCAATGGTTCTCCTGCTGATTTATCTGAACGTACACTTCGCGAAGTATTCTTTCCACCTTTTAAAGCCGGCGTTGAGGCTGGCGCAATGTCTTTGATGACTGCTCACAATGAGCTGAACGGTATTCCTTGTCACAGCAATGAATGGCTGATGGAGGACGTTCTTCGTAAAGAATGGAAGTTCCCTGGATTCGTGGTAAGCGACTGGATGGACATTGAACATATAAGCGATTTACATGCAACGGCTGAAAATATAAAAGAGGCTTTCTTTCAAAGTATTATGGCAGGTATGGATATGCACATGCATGGCATTAAATGGAACGAATATGTAGTTGAATTAGTAAAGGAAGGTCGTATTCCCGAATCACGCATAAATGAATCTGTTTGTCGTATTCTGGATGTTAAGTTCCGTCTTGGACTGTTTGAACAACCTTATGCCGACGAGAAACAGAGTATGAAAATACGCTTGTGTGATGAACACCGTGCTACTGCACTCGAGGCTGCCCGCAATGGTATTGTTTTATTGAAGAATAACGGTGTACTTCCGCTTTCACAAGATAAATTTAAAAAAGTACTGGTTACTGGAATCAATGCCAATGATATGAATATTCTGGGCGACTGGAGTGCTGTTCAGAAAGAAGAGAATGTAACGACTATCCTTGAGGGATTGAAAATGATTGCTCCTCAAACTAACTTTGACTTTGTTGATCAGGGATGGGATCCTCGTAACATGAATCAGGCAAAGGTTGATGAGGCTGCGTTAAAGGCAAAGGATGCCGATTTGAATATTGTGGTAGCTGGTGAATATATGATGCGTTTTCGTTGGACGGATCGTACCGGTGGTGAAGATACCGACCGCTCGGATATTGATTTGGTTGGATTGCAGAATGAACTGATTAAGAAAGTGGCTGCTTCAGGTAAGCCCACTATTCTGATTTTGGTAAATGGCCGTCAACTGGGCGTTGAATGGGCTGCAGAAAACCTTCCAGCTATAGTTGAAGCTTGGGAACCGGGAATGTATGGCGGTCAGGCTGTAGCGGAAATACTTTACGGAAAGGTAAATCCTACCGCTAAACTGCCGGTTACTATACCACGTAGCGTAGGGCAATTGCAGATGATTTATAATCATAAACCTTCTCAATATTTTCATCCCTATGTAGTGAAACCAAGTACTCCGCTTTATCCCTTTGGATATGGACTTTCATACACTACTTATAAATATGATGATTTGAAACTTGATAAGACAGAAATAGGAAAAGACGGCAATTTGAACGTTAGCGTTAAGGTTACTAATACCGGCAATCGCGACGGAGTAGAGATTGTTCAGCTTTACCTTCGCGATAAGTTTAGTTGCGTTACCCGCCCTGTAAAGGAACTTAAGGATTTTGCCCGCGTTGCCTTGAAAGCAGGCGAGAGTAAAGTGGTGAACTTCACCATAACTCCGGATAAACTGGCCTTCTATGACAAGAAGATGAACTGGCAGGTAGAACCGGGAGAGTTCATTGTAATGGTGGGTACCTCGTCAGAAGATAGTACATTATTAAAAGAAAGTTTTTGGATTAAATAGGGATGTTTGTGATGAGTTGTGCAGCTTGTTTTTACGAGCTGTGCAGCTCGAGATCACGACCTGCACAGCTCATTAAATCGACTTGCGCAACTCGATTTGGCGACCTGCGCAGCTCATGAAAAAGATTCTTCGAAGAAATATAAATAAGACAAGTATGGTTGAAAAAATTAAGAATATAACAGCCGGTGCTTTCCTTATTGCAGGACTTGTGTCGTGCAGTTCGGCAAAGAAAGTAACTGATATGGAGGTAAAAGCAAGTTCATTAAGAACTGTGGAGACACAGCATTTGCTGGCAGGACTTGTGTCGTGCAGTTCGGCAAAGAAAGTAACTGATATGGAGGTAAAAGCAAGTTCATTAAGAACTGTGGAGACACAGCAT
>Ga0183099_1000566_pt1 | contig 25989 bp, 25 predicted proteins | sample Biomet1_FD_127788 | JGI IMG/M metagenome (GOLD analysis project Ga0183099, IMG submission 127788) | Microbial communities from bioreactor (seeded with anoxic lake sediment) at LBNL, California, USA - Biofuel metagenome 1 | ecosystem: Engineered > Bioreactor > Anaerobic > Unclassified ...
CCCACCTCCTCCCCTACGGGCGCCCCGCCCCCCCCTGCCCGTTTCCCGGCCTGCCCCCGCCACTACGCTGGCAATGAACCTGAAGTGCAGGCCGCAGTGAACGCCGACGAGCACAAGGAACACGGCGCCGAGAAAGAAGTGCACCGGAATGAGAGCAGCGTGCGTACCGATCGACGGGAACAGTTTTTTTGAAATAAGCAGCGACGTGATTGTCATCATTACCGTGCACACGAGCAGCAGAAAATCGACTGTCCACCCGATCTTCGTTTTTACCGGCACTTTTCCGCTGAACAGCTGTCCGGTCACAGCCTTAACCCACGTGCCGTTAATCAGCAGGTGAACCAGCATAATGCCCAGAACGACCAGTCCGCAGGCTTCGTGAAAAGTAAGCGAAACGACGTTTTTGCTGTACATGAGCATCAGCAGCACGAACATGACCGCGTCCAGAACCAGCTTCAGGACAATTTTCTTTGACTTCATCTTTCATCCTCCCGTACTGTCAACTGGACTTATGGGCGGATCGCACTGCACGCTGACACTTTTATACTAATACGGGAATCCGGAAAAATAAAGCCGGATAACAAATCGTTTAATAAAAAAACAAAGTATTATCTGATCAGGAGTTCGGCTAATTTAACAAACAAAGGGACGGTCACGATGCACAGGACAGACGTTACCGACACTATGAGACTCGTGTATGAAGCATCTTTTTTAAACACGCACGCGAACGTAGACGCGCTCATACCGACCGGGCACAGGCTGGCTACATATACGACGAACAGTATTTCCCGAAGGCCGTCCGCTCCCGGAAAAAGCCGGTAAATTCCGTATAAAAAGCCCAGAACCACGAACGAGCAGACGACAAGTCTGACCACGGATATCTTAACAACGCGGGCTGCGTACGACACGCTCCCGGAAGATTTCTTGAAACCGGCGAAAAGCATCCCCAGCAGAATCATCGACAGCGCCGTATTCAGTTCAGCAATGAGAGAAAGCGGCTTTGCGATCAGTTCCGGCAGTTTTACAGGGAGGCAGAACAGCACAAGCCCCGCGGCTACAGCCGCGACGTTGGGATTTGTCGCCACTTTTATCCAATTCACGTGCCCAGACATCAGGTATTCGCCGTATATCCACAGATATACGTTGAACACGACGATGTACCCCATGAGATAGAATACGCCGGAAGGTCCAAACACGCCGTTTATGAGCGGAATGCCGATAAAGCCGCAGTTCGTGAACACCACGCCGACGCGGTCAAGTCCGTCGAGCATGCGTCCCGACGCTGTTCCTGACCGCATAAACGCCGTTGCAACGAGGGTAAGCAGCAGGTGAACGCCCGCGCAGATAAGAATGACAGCAAGCAGCCGGTGCATTTTCTGCTGGTCGTAGGGTATGTTAAAGGCGTTTATAATCAGACAGGGATTTACGAAAAAAAGCAGCAGTCTGCTCAGAAATTCGGACTCGCTGCCGGTAAATTTCTGTTTCCTTGAAAACGCAAAAGAAAGCACCGCTATGAGCATCATTATAACGAGTTGTTTTAAAACAAGAAAATACATGTGACAGAGTATATCAGCAACAGGTCTCAGCTGTCACCATTACCGCTGAATGCTCCCGTCGTGTATTCTGGCGGCCGTTCTGTCTCCGAACAGAATGCGTACAAGTTCCATAGAAAACTGTTCGGCACAGCCGGGGCCCCTGCCGGTGACGAGCGTGCCGTCTGTAACGAACGGAACGCCTCGCACGAGAGTACTGCCTTTCATGCATTTCATCATAGCGTCCGGACTGCCGCAGTATTCGCTTAAGCCGTCTTCCATCCCCGGATAGCACGTATATCTGCGGCCCGCAAGTATTCCCGTTTTGGCTAATACCACGGCCGGAGCTGCGCAAATTGCCGCTGTCAGTTTTCCGGCGTTATAACACGTCCGTATAAAGTCAAGGACGCGTTGTTCCGCCCCGAGGTTCGCCGCGCCCGGCATTCCCCCCGGTACGAACACGCAGTCGGGCAGCCGGTCCCCCCTGTTCTCCAGATAGTCTTCAAGCGCACAGTCCGCGCACACTGTAATACCGTGTGCGCCGGTCGGTTTACCGGGCGCTTTCATTGTTACAACGGGAACGGCTATCATGGAAACGTCGGCTTCCGCACGGCGCAGATAATCCACAACGGTGAGTGCTTCAATTTCTTCAAAACCGTCCGCCAGAAAGACTGCTGCTTGTATCATACTAAGTATCATAATACACCGATCTGGAAAAAACAGGAAGAAAAATTTGAGGCTTGCCAGTTTTACTTATTCTGTATAAAATAAAATAACCTATGAAAAATGTTATAATAGTCGACGCGTCACCCCTTTTCCGCGAGTTTCTGAAGGACAAATTGTCCACCGAAAAGGTGTCTGTGTCGATCGCGCAGGGCAAGCGCGACGCCTTCACGAAAATGATCTCCACGCTCCCCGATCTTGTCATTCTCGACGTGCAGGAAAGTTTCGAAGATCTGCTTGAATTCCTTGAAAAGAAATACAACGACCCCAACGCGTCCCGCATTCCGATCATAGCCGCCGGACCGCTCGTTGAACGCACGAAAATCGCCGTCCTCGCACAGTTCGGCGTCATAAAATATTTTACAAAACCCATTAAATTCGACGTTCTTTTTGAATCGATCGGTCACATTCTGAAGCTTTCGTTTTCCATGGACGTGACGCCGTGTCTGCTCGACATTCACCGGACAGGAAACATCATATTCATCGAGGTTGCGCAGGGCCTGAACAGGGAAAAACTGGCGCTTCTAAAATACAAGCTCTCCGAAATGATAGAAAACGAAAAACTTGAAACCCCGAAAGCGATACTGATGATGACCAATCTGGATTTATCTTTCGTCGACGGTTCAAATCTTGAACTGCTGCTGGACAACATCCTTGCGAATCCGAAGATCCAGACAAAAAACCTGAAAGTGTTGTCGTTCAGTTCATTCGCAAGGGATCTTATCAGCGGTCATCCGCGCTACAGCGGGATCGAAGTTACCACGAATCTTTCACAGGTGCTGAACTCGCTCGTGGACAGCAGTTCATTTTCCAATATGTCCGATCTTATCACCGACAAGATTCTTACGGCGGACGGAGAACAGGTGCTCGGTTCGATCGAAACGCGTTTTTATTCCGATACGGGAGTTATTCAGGACGACGAATCGCTGGGAAACGTTCTCCGCATAGCGCTTGTCGACGACGATACGGTCATTCTCAAGATCATAGAAAACGCGTTCAAAACGATCGGGGCGGTCTGCGATCTGTACAGCAACGGCACAGAATTCATCACCGGCGTTAACAAACATAAATACGATCTCGTCATACTCGACATCATGATGCCGGGTATATCCGGATTCGACATTTTAAAGCGCCTTCAGGAAACGCAGGGCCAGCTGCCTGTTATCGTGTACTCGCAGGCGACGCAGAAAGAAACTGTCGTTCAGGCGCTCAGCCTCGGCGCCCGGCGGTATCTGGTAAAGCCGCAGAAACCGGAAGTAATCATCCAAAAGGCAATAGAACTCCTTCATGGGAAAATCTAACAGCGATCAGGAACAGAGGCTTACATTTCTCGCAAACACGGTCCATGAAATACGGACTCCTGTTCAGACAATAACCGGAACGCTGGAACTTCTTTCAGACACGAAACTTAACGACGAGCAGCAGGAATATGTCCGCCAGATACAGTTCAGTACGAACGTCCTTCTGTCCCTTGTAAACGATATTCTTGATTTTTCCAAAATACGCTCGCAGGAATTCAAACTGGAATCCATCCCCTACGACATCACTATGCTGACAGAACGCGTCGTTGACCTGGTGAGCGTTGAAGGGTTCAACAAAGGTCTGGAACTCGTAACCGACGTTGATTACACGCTGCCTCAGCTGGTTATGGGCGACCCGACCCGCGTTCAGCAGATACTGCTCAACATCATTAAAAACGCCGTCAAATTTACAAAAGACGGATACGTTCATCTGGAACTGCAGCGCGCCGACGAACGGACAATGCTGTTTGAGATCACCGATACGGGTATCGGTATTACGAAAGATAAAATGAACATGCTTTTTACCGATTTTTATCAGGCCGACACGTCCACTACGCGGAAATACGGCGGTACGGGACTGGGGCTTGCGATATGCAAAGGCCTTGTAACCGCAATGCACGGTGAGATCGGTGTAAAACCGAACCCGGCCGGAGGTGCGGTCTTCTGGTTCACGCTGCCGCTCGCCGCCGCACCGAACCCGCCTGCAGACAACGGAACGACGAACATTCCGCACACGGCCCGCATACTTGTCGTTGACGACAATCTGCTCGCGGTAAAAAGTATGAAGAAAAAACTTGAATCGCTCGGCTTCTTCGACATTCTGCAGGCAGACAATGCGGAAGACGGAAAGGCTGTCATGAAGAGTGCGGCAAAACAGGGTGCTCCGGTGAACATCGTGTTCGTAGACATGGGCATGCCGAAAGTTGACGGCTGGCATTTTGCATGGGAAATAAAGGAAGATCCTGAAATAAACGATTCCAAACTGTACCTGCTTGTTCCCGAAGGGCAGATGGGTGCTGAAGCCAAAATGAAGCTTATCAATCTCTTTAACGGCTATCTGTACAAGCCGGTGAAGCGTCAGATTCTTCTCTCTCTGCTGAAAGAATCGTACGACACGCCGCTCGACCTTGAAACGATCGATCCGGGAAAACCGGATACTCCGCTTCCGGCACCGGAAGCGGACAACGACGAACTGTCTGTGGCCAGAGGGCTTCGCATCCTTGTCGCCGAAGACCATCCGCTCAACAGAAAACTTCTCGTCACGTTTCTTAAAGCATACGGCGCCGCGGTGTTTGAAGCCGAAGACGGTATGGAGGCGGTTCAGTGTATTCAGCAGAACACGGGAATCGATATTATCTTCATGGACATACAGATGCCGGTTATGAACGGAACCGACGCCGCAAATCAGATCCGCCAGCAGAATTATTCAGGTATTATCATTGCATGTACGGCAAACAACGACGAAAACGACTTCGAGCAGTATCGCAAAATCGGCATGAATGATATTCTGGTAAAGCCGTTCAAGCGTTCAAGCGTAAGGGCTGTGCTTGAAAAATGGAAATCGGTCATTGAACTGCCGGGTGCGAAGGAGATCGCCGTACTCGACAGCCGGACGGCAGTGATCAACGAATCGTGGGATCAGCACGATTTTGAAAGCACCATACGCGGCAACAGCGCGCTCGGCACCGAACTTATCGACGATTTTAGAAGCAGAACGGTCACGCTGATCGCACAGGCTGATGCTGCTGTCAGATGCAGGAATTTCAGGGAGCTTCGTTCCATCGGTCATTCGCTCAAAGGCAGTTCGGGAGCCATTTCCGCGAACATGCTGGCAAAATACAGCGCCATGATCGACGAACAGGCAGAACGAACCGATATGGAAAGTATACAGAAAAGTTTAGCGGCGTTCAAAGATGAATTCACAGTCTTTGAAATAAGTTCTGACAAATGGAAGAAAGAGAAAAATGGACACGCTTAAGAATTTGAAAACGAATTATCACACGCACACGACGTTCTGCGACGGAGCAGAAAGCGCAGAAGACATGGCGAAAGCGGCGCTTACGAAAGGCTTTGACATTCTGGGTTTTTCGGGACACAGCATGTACCCGTTCGCGTCGCTCTGGCACACTGCGCCGCGCGATATGGAAAAATACGCTGCAGTTGTCAATACTCTGAAAAAAGAATACAGCGGCAGGATGAACATTCTCTGCGGTTTTGAAGCCGATTACGTTCCCGGATTAACGATTCCGCAGATGAGCGTTTACGCCCGGTTCAAACCGGATTATCTGATCGGATCGGTTCATTACATCGTGAACGAAAAGGGCAATTTCTGCGCCGACGACGACGAGGAACACCTTCTCAGGGGCATACAGGCTCTTTTTAACGGGAACACAAAGGAAGCCGTCTGCACATACTTTGCACTCCAGAGGGAAATGCTTCTTAAGGGAGACTTCGCAATATGGGGCCATCCAGACCTGATACGAAAAGAGAACTGGAAGCTGAACCTGTTCGACGAAAACGAGAGCTGGTACCGCAGCGAGCTTGTCTCTACTGCTAACTGTGCGAAACATTCGGGCGTTATCGCGGAAATAAACACGGGGGCGATCTCCCGCGGTACGATGGACGACGTCTATCCTTCGGCGGACTTTCTTTCTATTCTGCACGATACGGGCGTGCCTGTCATGATAAACTCGGACGCCCACAAAAGCCGGGACCTTGACTGCGCGTTCGACCGCGCAGCCGCGGCTGCAAAAAGAGCCGGCTACGTTGAAACAGTGTTCATTGAAGCCGGTTCTGTAAAGAGTCAAAAAATATAAGCAGTGTTCAGCGGTGTTTGCGTTCCTCCGCAGCAGCACAGTTAACGCACATAAGCGCGTACGGAAGCGCTTTGAGACGGGGTACGGGTATCTCTTTGCCGCATTTAATGCACAGCCCGTATTTTCCCTGCTGAATACGGTCAAGCGCGCTGTCTATAAGCTGCAGGCGCACTGCATCCTGAGAGCCCAGAGAATCAAGCAGAGTACGGTCTATAGCATCCGACGCAACATCTATCACATCGCCGGCTTCAGCGGATTTAACGAGCTTTTTCATATCATCGCTCTGTCCTGCCAAAGATTCCAGAATCACAGAGCGCTGTGCAAGCAGATCTTTTTTCATTGTTTCGACAAATTTCTTATCCATAAGTTGGTACTCCCGTTTTTTCTTTGTGTTGACAAGTACATAAGTTTTGTACATACTAATATAAGAGCAAATTAGTAAAAAAACAACTTTTTTCGTATTTTGTTACGGTTTTTATTTGGAGGAATTGTGGCTAAAGAGGAAGCAATTGAAGTCGAAGGTGTTGTCAAAGAAGCATTACCGAACACGACTTTCAAGATTGAACTGCAGAACGGACATCTCATTCTTGCAGCATTATCAGGAAAAATGCGCAAACATTATATCAGAATCGTACCGGGCGACACAGTAAAAGTCGCCCTCTCTCCGTACGATCTGAACCGCGGAAGAATCATCTTCCGCCAGCGCTGAGCGACAATTCTATTTATCTGGTTTTTGCTTATCAAGTTTTATCAGACCAACAACAGATTTTACGATCCCGACGATGCCGTTTATCATTACAAAAAAGCAGATAAACGACACGAGCGGGAGAAACGGCCCCAGAAACGTGCTTATAACTCCGCCGAACACAGTCTGCGCTATTTTTGAATAGAGCTGGGAACGGAGTTCTTCGCGCGTCACCGAACTGCCTCCGGACGACCACGTGTACGTGTACCGTTTCTGCTGATAGTCGCCGTTCTGTGCGTTTCCGCCGAACCACTGCCAGAACGCGTCGTCGGTACCGTACGTACCGCCTTCGGAATCGGAATCGGAGTACTGCTGACCGCCTGAAGCACTGTTACTGAACACAGGTTCCGAAGAACCGTAGCGGTCATACTGAGCACGCTTTGTCTCGTCGCCCAGTACGCTGTACGCGGCGTTGATCGATTTAAATTTGTCTTCAGCCGCCTTGTCGCCCGGGTTCCGGTCAGGGTGATATTTGAACGCGAGCGTGCGGTATGCTTTTTTTATTTCATCAGCTGTTGCTGTTTTGGACACGCCAAGTGTCTCGTAAAGATCTTCTGACATAATATACTAAAAAATAGCTATTTCTTGTAAATGTTACAATACTTTTTTAAACTATTTTTTTGTTATCCTCCTTATTTACATTACAGTAATGGAAAAAGATTTCTCAAACACTTCGCCCGCTCCCAGAGCGCTGCCCCACTCGCGTTCCTCCAGACCGCCGGTAAAGTCTGCGCGGTCGCACCGTCCGTACCACGGTTCAATACAGATGAACGGAGCTTTCTTTTCCTGCGGAGACCACAAACCGAACACGTCGGTGTCAAAATCCACCCGCAGATAGTCTTTTCTGCTTTTATCAAGCAGCGAAACCGAACGGATACCGCTGTTTTCAAGAATGAGCGCGTCGTGTGAGAACATCTCTCCCGTAATGTTCAGAACGCCGTCTTCGAGCCGGTACCGGTCGGTACGCGTCTGCAGCAGACCGTCCGCGTTGATAGTTCCGCAGGTGATGCCGGGCACTGCCCCCGGACCGCCGAATCTGAGCGCGCAGTCGGTGAACGAACCGTCCGAAACGGGGCACATGAACGCAGGATGACCGCCGACCGAAAAATACATGGTTCTGGTTCCCGTATTCTTCACGCGCCACGTATACGTAAGCGTACAGCAGGTAAGTATGTATTCCACGTCGAACGTGAACGGAAAGGGATAGACAGCCATCGTATCAGGCGAGTCGCGGAGCGTGAAGCAGATACTTTTATCGGTCTGTTTTGTTACTTCAAACTGCTTGTCCCTCGCAAATCCGTGCCGAGCCATGTGATACGTTTTTCCGTCGAAGCGGTATTCGTTGCCCGCCAGCGTACCGACGATCGGAAACAGCTGCGGTGCAGACCGGTTCCAGACAGCCGGGTCGGCGTTCCACAGATATTCATGGTTTTCTTTTTTCAGGGATGAAAGTTCCGCACCTTTTCCGCGCACCGCTATTGTAAGTATTCCATTCGTAATGTGATAGTCTTCCATAAAAGCTCCGTTTATACTGTTTATGCTTTGAGAACGATCCATGTGGCACCGTTTCCGCCCATGCGTTTATCGGGATGCCCCGACATACCGCACCTTTTATCCGTCTCTATAAATTTCCGCACCATTTCGCCAAGTACCGGGTCGCTGCCGGTCGTATGAAGTCCTTTTCCGTGCACGACGAGCACTTTCCGCACACCGCGATCCATGCAGTTTCCGATAAACGCGGAAAGCCTGTTTCTTGCCTCTTCCTTGGTAAGCCCGTGAAGGTCAAGCCTTGCTTCTACAGGAAGGTTTTTGAGGTACTGCTGGGAATTTGCATGTGCGCGTTCAACTGCTTCGTCGGCAATCTTGTCTTTATCAACGGTACCGTACCTGCGGAGCCACGCTTCCTGCGGATTTATCCGCTTATCAAATCCTGTGTCAGTAATTTTCGAACGCAGCACAGCCTTCTCTTCCGGCGTGGGTGCGTTCGCTTTTTTGTGAGATACCTGATCTTTCCCGCTCTCTTTCTGTTTTTTTCCGGCATCTTTCTGCTGTTTGTCCCACTGTGCAAGTATATCGCCAAAATCCATACAGGACCTCCAACCAACTCGTATTTCTCTCTATATTATCATAATAACGGAAGAAGATGAAATCCATCCTCCGGTGCTGCCGTACTGGATATAGATCCACTTACCCGCCGATTCTTCAATTCTCACCCGCTGCCCGCTGTCGGCAGGCGATACGAAACGGGAGACTCATCAGGGACTGAATGGATAGAACCGCCCTTGTATATTCCGTACTCCGCATATACCTGACGACCGAGAAGCACCGCGACAACGCACAGGGCGAACGCGGCGCCCGCGCATACGCCGGCCGCGTTTCGTTTTTTCAGCAGAAATAAAACGAGCGCCCCCAGAACGCCCGCGGCTACCCCAAGCAGAACAAGCTTGAACAACGGCACGCTCGGTTCGTTAAATCCGTCGCTTATACCGATCTGTACCTCAAAGGCGCGGCGTTCGGCCGCGGACTTGCGCTGGAAAAGCACATTCCGTTCCCTGCTCCGCAGAACGGCAAGCCGTGCACAGTCCGCTCCGCTGACGGAAGGCCGGAGTTCCGGCGTACCGCCGTTACTGGTCTCGGTAAATGCGTATGCAAAATAGTCCTCGCCGTGATCAGGCGCCTGACTTGTTTTTTTCTCTCCGCGGACGACAGTGATACGGACTGCGGGCTGCGACAATACGACGCGGCTGCCGCTGTACGCGGATGCCGTGCAGTGCATGCCGGGAACGGCGGCCGTTCCCGGTGTGAGCGGCTGCCATTCAAAACGCGCCACAGGCATACGGTCGGTGGAGACGCGCCCGTTCTGCGCTGTTCCTGCGGCCGGCTCATATTTGACAGTCTGCGTAAGAAGCGAGTCTTTCGGTACTGTCCACTCAAGGTTCATGACATTAACCGCATACTGAACGAATACCGTAAACCTGACCGAATCTCCCGCCGAAACGGTAAAGAGCGGACCGGTGATTTTTTGGGAACCCGTGACTTCGGTTCCGTTGTCAAAACGGAGCACGAAAACAGGAAGCATCGTAGACGGATCCTGCAGCACGGAAAGAGAATCGAACGGGATGGAATACGAACGGCTGCGTATGGTTACTTTCAGAGGTGGAAGTGAATATTCCTTCGCCGTGCTGAATTTCAACCACACGTCGATTTCCGTTCCAGCCTGAACGCCGTCCTTAATATATCCGGTCCGCCGCATCGATATAAAACTGACTTCGGGCGGCAGCGACGGAGTTTCCGCCTGAACGTCCGAGGGATTGGCTTCCGGAATAATAAGTGAAAACTGACACTCCGTTCCCGCGTACACGCCGGAAACCGCGGGAGACACGCGCAGAGCGCGTATATCCTGCGGCGTCTGAGAAGGCGCCGCCCATACAGAGAAAATTGTTATTAATAATCCGATCCCGATTCTAATTTTTCCGAAGACTCGCTGTTCTTCCATTGTTTGTTGTCGTTCTCCCGTATCCGCTGGAATATCGCATTTTCCAGTGCGGTCGTATCGCTGTCGTTTTGTGAAACAGGGATCACCGATCCCCCCGTTCCCCGCGCGTCCTTCAGCAGCTGCTGACGTCGCGTTATTTCAAGATTTTCCTTCGCCTCTATTTTTGTTCCGTCGATTTTAAGCGCGCTGCGGAACGCGTCTACAGCTTCCTGATAACGGCCGTTCCTGTACGCGATAATGCCCGAATTGTAATATGCCGCATAGCGCAGCTGCGGCGGAGCTGCGGGCGTTACATGCTTGAGGCAGCCGGCTGCGGCGGTGTACTCTCCCTGCATAATGTACGTCGCGGCAAGATCGTACTGCGCGTACTGCATGGTAACCGCGTTATTATTTCTTGCGGCGTTTTCTTCAGCGCGAAGGAAACCCGCTATCGCGCTCCGGTAATGCTTCTGGTACCATGCCCATGAACTTCGCATGATTTCGCCTGCATCCCGGATCTTACCCCCGCTGCAGGACGTTAACGTGAACACACACATGCACAGAAGCAGTATGTTCGTTCGTTTCATCGTAAACCGTATCTGGTGCTCCGGATCGAATTCAGCCGTAAGGAAGCTCAGGACAAAAAACACGACTGCCAGCATGAGAAATAACGAATACCGTTCCACAGGCTTCACTTCGTACGATACGGCGGACAGGTCTTTTCCGCTGCCGGCCGCATCCGTTTTTAGCGGACGGAGCAATTCGAGCGCAGAACCGGCTTCCGTGGCGTCTATGTATTTTACAGACATATCGGTATTCGTACTGCGCCCGATCTTTGAAATAAGAGAGGCGAGCTTTTTAAGCTTATCAGAACGGAGAGCGGTTTTTACTTTCGTCTTTCCGTCACCGGCAGTGATCTCCACTTCTCTTTCCGTTCCGAATCCGATGAGCGACACGTTCACGCCGTACTTGATACAGTCCTGGAGCGCCCCCTGCAGCTGCCCGTCCGTTTCATCGCCGTCGGTGAACAGCCAGATGTGCTTTACCTGCGCAGAATCAGACGGAAACGAACGGAGCGCCGATTCAATTCCTTTTCCGAGCGACGTGCCTGACGCCGTCATAAGCGACGGCGACAGCGTGCCGAGAAGGGACTGTACCACGGCTGTATCTTCCGTAAGCGGAACGGCGATCACCCCGTCTCCTTTCGCCAGCACGACTGATACGGACGTCTCCTCCATGCGGGACAACAGCATATCGGCATATTTCGCCGCAGCACGGAGCCTTGTTAATCCGCCGGGCGCGTCGTCGGCGTTCATGCTGTATGAAATGTCGAACACGAACGCGACGGCGTTGCCGTTTTTCTGCGCGGGAACACCGTACGTTCCCCATGAAAAACCTGCGTACGCGAACACGAGCATGATCCATGCAAGACAACGAAACACGGCGCGCGTAATAAGAATAAACGGAAAACGTTTCATGCGTTTTCCTCCGGGAACGTACGAACTGACACGGACGATTTTTCCCGCCTGACGCACGACGTTCAGATACTGTCTGACAGACAGCAGAATGACGGGGATCAGTACGATGAGACCGTAAAACGCATACGGACGCGCGCAGGAAAACAGCATATTACACGAACTCCTGTAAATATAACCGGCGGATGATCCATGCGGCGGCGAATAAAAGCGCACACGCAAGCACAAGCCGGTCGTAATACCGTTCGCTCTCAGCTTTTAAATGATACGTCTGAACGACCCGGACGTCGCGTCCGATAGTTGAAAGAGCTTCCGCCAGTTCGCCGATCGTTTGAACGCCGTAATACCGTCCGCCCCCGGTCTGAGCGAGCAGCTTCAGCGGCGCAGGATCAAAATTCGATTCCAGATACCCTGAATATACTTTGCCGGTTTTAGGATCCACATAATCAAGCGGTACTGTTCCCCGCGTACCGATCCCAAGCGTAAAGAGCTGAATCGCATTCTTTTCCGCAAGTTCCGCCGCCGTTTCCGGATTGATCGACCCTGCGTTGTTCTCTCCGTCTGTTATGAGCACAATACATTTTTTCGGAGCCGACGACGACACCAGATGATACACAGCCGTACTTAATCCGGTACCGATCGCCGAACCGTCGCCCAGATTACCCACAGCGAGAGAATCCAGCCGTGATAAAAAAACGTCGTGATCGAGCGTGGGGGGTACGACGACAGCGGCTTCGCTTGCCATGGCCACAAGGCCGAACGACACACCGCCGCTGTCTGCGGCAAGAGTACGGATCGCCTGCCGGGCGGCGTCAAGGCGCGACACTCCCGCAATATCCTTTACCGCCATGGACGGGCTGGTATCTACCACGAACAGAATGTCCGTTCCTCTCGACGTATATACTTTCTGCTGATAATAGACAACGGGATCGGCAAGCGCGGCGACGCCTGCCGTAAAGCCCGCTACCGCCAGTATCCGCGACGCGCGCGACACAAAACGCCGCATGGGATTTTTCCATTCAAACTCCCGCCCCCCCCAGTCTCCGAGCGTTGAGGGAAACGAAATATGCGTCAGGATACCGAGCGAACGGAACACATAGAGCGCCGGAATAAGCAGCAGCAGGACGAAGGCTGCAGGATTCTGAAAATCGGGCATTTATACAACCTCCTCAAAATCGCGCACGGCTTCCCGTACCATCGAAAGCAGCCGTCCGCGTTCTTCGCTGCCGAGCGTCGTATCGTACTGGTCGGCGGGCTGCCGTTCTGCGTCGAGTGAACCGTGGGCGTACCGGATATAGTCGCTCCGTGACATTACGGACGTAAGCAGTTCCGCGGCGTGCTGTTTTTTTTCGGAAAGCGTTCCCGCTGTTACCGCGTTAAAAGCCGCCATGAACTGCGGCGTGAGCACCGAAGAAAAATGATACCCGTAGCGGAAATCAAGATACCTCCGTATAAGCTGCTGAAGCTCAGTACAGAACGACCGGCCGTCGGTCTGCATGCCGCTTTTTTCGAGGCGGCGGAGTCCTTTCAGCAGGTCTTTCGCGTTCCGCGCGTACGAACGGAGCAGCCGCTTTTCTTTTCGCGCGCTGCGTATGGCCGGCCACATGACGATCATTCTGATAATAATAATAATTATTATTACTAACGCGACGGCTGCCGCGTACAGAACGTAGACCGTACCGGGAAGCAGCAGAGGCCCGGCGGGTAGTCTGAGAGACGTGTCGTCCGGCGAGCGGAGGATCGACGATACCGTCACGGACTGTAAAACTATTGAAAACGAGGGAACAGTCTTTCCGTACACCGCGCGGGCAATATCCACCGGAGGAAAATCGACCGCTCCGGTCCGCCATGGTACGAACGTCAGGCAGAACGTATACTGCAGTCCGCTGCGTTCAAGGGACGCCTTTTCCACCGTATAATCGTCGGTTTCGATCTCGAACTGCAGCGCTTTTACCGGTATATCCCGGGAAACGGCAGATTTGTCCTTGTCTGCAAAAAAATCTGCCGCTGAACGGAACGTATAACGGAGTTCAACCGTATCGCCGACGTATATTTTCTTAGGCAGCGTGCTCTGCGACACGTCGGTCTGGGCGCACAGCATACTGACCGCCAGTCCGAATACGGCTGCCGCAGCATACAGTTTTTTCATGCCGACTGCCCCCTCCGTGCGAAGAAATTCGACAGTACGCGCGCAGGGTCCTCGTCCGTTCCCACGACAAGCGGGAGAACTCCGTGCTTTATGCACTGCTCCTGCCAGTTCGCCTGATTATTACGATTTTCCGTACGCCACGCGTTTCTAAACGACGACGAGAGCGTCGGCAGTACCAGCCTTATTTCTGTTTCGCTGTCTGTAAACGGAACGGTACCCATTTCAGGAAGTTCATCGTCCATCGGGTCCGTTATCCGGACTGCGACGACGTCGTGCTTCTGCGACAGAGACGCGAGCGGGTCGATCCATGACGAGCAGCGGAAATCCGAGAGCACGAACACGAGGGAACGCTGCTTGAGCAGCCTTCCGGCGCCCGAGAGCGCGTTTGCAAGTGCGGAACCGGCGCATCCGGCGTTCTCGACTTCGTCGAGTTTAGTCAGGAGAAGCATGGTACGGCTGCGTCCGCTTTCCGGCGAACAGGAAAAACATATTTCACCGTCGAATATCACCGCCCCCACGCTGCTTGTGTTCACTTCTGCGGCTATGGTTATAAGCGCCGCCGTTTCCGCAGCGGTCTCATACCGAAGCTTTTTTCCGGAACCGGTAAACATGGAAAACGACCGGTCCACAACAAGGAAAATCTGAAGCTCGTGTTCTTCTTCAAACAGCTTTACGAACGTTTTTCCCATACGGGCAGTCACGTTCCAGTCAATTGCCCGGACGTCGTCGCCCCGGAGGTATTCGCGGACGCCGCTGAATTCAATACCCTGGCCCCGGTACAGAGAACGGAACGTTCCGGCTTTCAGACTGTCGGCAAGCTTTACCGAAGCTATGCGGAGAAGCTGAGCCTGTTTTGCAAGGCTTTCCCTGCTGGCTGCAAGTAGATGCTGCATCGTCAGGGAACCGGCACGAAGTCAAGGATACGCGAAATGATTTCATCCGTAGTGATACTGTCTGCCGCAGCCTCGTACGAAAGCACAAGACGGTGGCGCAGTACGTCAGGCGCCACCGTTTTCACGTCTTCGGGCAGCACGAATGAACGCCCCTGAAACAGAGCGGCCACTTTCGCGCACTGAAGGAGCGCAATACCCGCGCGCGGAGAAGCGCCGAACGTGATATATCTCGTAATGTCGTGCTCAGATACTTTTCTGCCCGTCGAGGGGCGCGTCACCGCTGTTATGGAAACGATGTATTCAATGATCTTATCGTCGCACACGATCCGGTTCAGGAGGGTGCGGAATTTTTTTATGTCAGCAGCGCACAGAATTGTATTGACAGGCACGGAAGGTGCGTTTCCCGCAGTCCGCACGATTGCAGCTTCCTCCTGCGGTGCGGGGTACGAGACGATCAGCTTCAGCAGAAAGCGGTCCAATTCGGCTTCCGGAAGATTGTACGTTCCTTCCTGTTCGATCGGATTCTGCGTCGCCAGCACAAAGAACGGATCGGGAAGCTTGTACGTCTCCTCGCCGATCGTCACCTGACGCTCTTCCATAGCTTCGAGCATGGCCGACTGCACTTTGGCGGGAGCGCGGTTAATTTCATCGGCAAGGACGACGTTCGTGAACACCGGCCCTTTTCGCACCGTAAACGTGCCTTTAGCCTGTTCATACACGAGCGTACCGGAAACGTCCGCAGGCAGCAGGTCGGGAGTAAACTGTATACGTTTAAAATCGAGTCCGGAAAGATCTGCAAACGTGCGGACAGCAAGCGTTTTTGCCAGTCCGGGAACGCCTTCGATCAGGACGTGGCCGCCTGCGATAAAAGCCGTAAGTATGCCGTTGAACAGCGTATTCTGTCCGACGATCCGTTTCTGCGCCTCACTGCGGCATTTTTCAATAAGATCACGGCACTGAGTCAGATCCTGCTGGTTTATGTCATTTTTTTCCATTTCAGTCCTCAAACATGCATAAATATACAGTTCCTCAATTGACAAGTACGGCATATTTCATGATAATCTACTGTACCATGTTAAATCCTTTAGCACAAGAATTAAACGATATACTCAGGAACACGACTGTCGAAGCCCTTCTTTCAGATATGGGCATCCGTATGTATTTTCCCAAGGGCATAATCGCGCAAAGCAACGATGCAAAAAAAGCTGCGACGACCGCGAACGGTACTATCGGTATGACCGTCATACACGGCACGCCTGCAATTCTGCCGTCCATACAGAAAAACGTTCCGGCACTAAAACCGGGGGAACTTGTCGCATACGCTCCAACTGGCGGCATACCGGAACTCCGCAAGGCTTGGCAGGACAAAATACTGGAAAAGAATCCGCTGCTTAAAAACAAAAAAAATAATCACAGGCCGTCGTCGTACCCGGTTTGACTGCGGGCATTTCATACATTGCGGATCTGTTCCTTGACGGGACAAAACCGCTGCTCACGTCCGATCCCTCGTGGGACAATTACGCGCTCGTCGCTGAGGCGCGCCGCGGAGCTGAATTCCATCAGTTCCAGATGTTCAAGGACGGAAAGTTCAACATCTCCGCGCTTGAAACGGCAATAAAGGATGAAGCTAAAAAATACGGTTCAGTGCGTCTGCTCCTTAATTTTCCGCAGAACCCTTCCGGTTACAGCCCTACGCACGAAGAAATTCTGGAAATTTGCAGAATTGTAAAGGAAACGGCGGAAACGGGCGCAAAACTGCTCGTATTAAGCGACGACGCGTATTTTGGTCTGGACTATGAAGACAATATCGAAAAACAGTCCCTGTTCGCGTACCTTGCCGACATTCACGAAAACGTGCTTGCCGTAAAAGCAGACGGTCCGACAAAGGAAGACTTCGCATGGGGATTCCGCTGCGGATTCCTTACGTTCGGCTGCCGCGGATTCACGGACGAACAGTACGACGCACTCCTGAAAAAACTCATGGGCGTTATCCGTTCGTCGGTATCGTGCAGTTCAACACCTTCTCAGACGCTGCTCCTGCATGCGTTCAACGATCCGGCTCACGAAGAACAGAAGGCGTTCTTCCGCAAACAGCTGGAAGCCCGCTACCTTGCCGTACGCTCATTCACAGGCAGCCACACGTCTTCCGTACTTGAACCGCTTCCGTTCAACTCGGGATACTTCATGAGCTTCCGTGTCAGCGGCATAAACGCTGAAGACCTGCGCAAAAAACTGCTCAGCGAAAAAGGTATAGGCACGATCTCCATCGACAGCAGAACGCTCCGTGTAGCATTCAGCAGTATAGACGAAGACAAAATTGAATCGGTATACTCTGAAATATATGGAACAGCAGAAGAAATGGGGCGCGCATAAAACAGCAGCCCAAATTGCAACAATTGTATTCCTGTGTGCGACATTCGTTCTGCACACAGGATGTTCAGAAGGAAAAGAAAAACACATTATAGTCTGGACGAACATACCGGAATTCGCTTCTTACATCGAACTATACAACAGCACGCACGACAATCAGAAAGCGCTGCTCGTGTACAAAGAAAATCCTTCTAAAGCTCTCGCGGACATCCGTGATGAAGCACCCCCGGACATCGTTATCGGATCGTGGCTCCGTACGGAAAAAACAAGCAGAAAATTCCGGCCGCTGGACACGATATTCGACCGTGAAAATATTTCATCATCGGTGTTTTATTCCCAGCTGCTTTCTGCAGGACAGGTGAACCGCACACAGTATCTTTTACCGGTAAGTTTTAACCTTCCTGCAGTGATATTCTCCACCGACAACCAGGACCTTATCACGGATAATTATATGCTCTCCCTCGACCAGATCCGGCAGGCGAGTGCTGCGTACAACAAGCAGAACGAAAACGGCGTATACACGCGCATAGGTTTTGCCCCGCAGAGCAGCAGCAGTTTTCTTTATTTTGCGGCAAAGACGAAAGGCGCGCGCTTCAGAGAATCAAAAAACTCCTTCACGTGGAGCACCGACGGATTATCCGACGCGATCACGTATCTGCGAAGCTGGACAAAAGAGGTGAATACGTCTTCCAAGGCCGAACAGGATTTTATCTATAAATATCTGTTCATGCCGCCGTACAAACAGGTTACTTCCGGCAGAACGCTTTTCGCATACACGACGAGCGATATGATTTTTCACCTTTCGTCCGAGCAGACTTCCCATATCGACTACAGGTGGATATGCCAGGATAAAAAGATCCCGATAGAGGATTCACTCGTCATGCTCGGAATCCCGCAGAAGGCAAAACACTCGACGTACGCTTCGGATTTTATCGCATGGTTCTTTAACTCCGGTACGCAGCGCGAGATCCTTGACCACAAGGCAAAAATGAATCTGGATACGGATCAGTTCGGCATTGCGGGCGGATTTTCCTCGATCAAGGAAGTGAACGAACACATTCTGCCGCTGTACGACACTATGCTGCTTTCAAACACGCCGCCGGATGAAATACTGAGCGTACCGGAAAAACTGCCCACGGGATGGGCAGAAATGAAAGAACAGATCGTTCTTCCGTACCTTACCGAAGAAACTGCACATCCGGGAAGCAAATCGATTGAGCCGCTCGGCGACCGCCTTTCGGAATGGATAAAGCAGAACTATAACTAATACAAAAAAAGGACTGCCGGAAGCAGTTAAAACGGCTTTCCGGCAGTCCTCGTCTCTCTCTATGTCCGTGAGTATCAGCATATACGACTGTACATGCTGTACCCGCCGATATTTACGCTGCAGGACTATTTTTCGTCCGCAGCGCCTACTAAACACATCCATTCGGCTTCCGCAGCAAGTGTTTCGCCAACGAAGGCTTTTCCCGACTGCTTTACCATGTGTTCTGTAACGCGAAGGTTCGTGATCTCCATGCGTACCGTGTCGCCGGGGCGCACCTGGTGGCGGAATTTTACTTTGTCGACGGTACCAAGAAAAAACAGGCTCCCCTGCTTGAACTTTTTCTGGTAGCTCAGCGCAGCTCCTCCCGCCTGAGCCATCGTTTCTACCAGAATTACTCCGGGAACGACGGGATACTGCGGAAAGTGCCCTTTAAAAAAGAAATCTTCGTCAGTAAATTTTCGAGTACTCACACTGCCCTTGTCGTCGCACGACACTATTTCGTCGACGAACAGAAAGGGTTTGCGGTGCGGAAGCAGAGCTTCCAGATCAGTAGTAACGCTCATTATTATTTAACCTTTTTAATGACGACAACGCCGTTATGTCCGCCAAAACCAAACGTCGCGCTCATCGCGCAGTCGACATTGCATTCGATTCCCTTGTTGGGAGTATAATCAAGATCGCACCCGCCTTCGACGTCCTGTTCTTCAAGATTGATCGTCGGAGGAATAAAGCTGTCCTGAATCGCCATTACACAGAACATCGCTTCAATTGCCCCCGTCGCGCCAAGGCAGTGCCCTGTCATACTTTTTGTCGAGGAAATGTGCAGCTTTTTGGCGCTTTCTTCTCCGAACGCGTTCTTTATCATTTTTGTTTCACTCGGATCGTTGATATGCGTGCTCGTTCCGTGAGCGTTGTAGTACTGTACGTCGCCCGGGTTCACACCTGCGTCTCTGAGCGCTTCGCTCATAGCTGCAGCACCGCAAATTCCGTCCGGATTCGGAGCTGTCAAATGATAACCGTCGCTTGAAGAGCCGTAGCCTGCAAGTTCCGCATATATGCGGGCGCCGCGTTTTTTGGCGTGCTCGTATTCTTCAAGCACGAAGATCGCACTGCCTTCGCCCATGACGAATCCCTCGCGTTTTTTGTCAAACGGGCGGCTGGCGGCCGTCGGATTGTCCGCGAACGACGTGGAAAGCGCATGAAGCACTTCAAACGCCGCAATGCCGAATCCGTTGATCGTACTTTCGGCACCACCGGCCAGACACACGTCGCGCCGTCCCGTGCGGAGAAAGTCAAGCGCGTCACCGATCGCATCAGTGCCGCTTGAGCACGCCGTCGTTACCGTGTGCGCGGGACCGTGAATTCCAAATTCCATGCAGATGTTTCCGCACGCTTCGTTCGGGATCAGTTCCGGGATCGCCATCGGAGGACATCTATGCTGGTCACTTGCCAGATACTTCCCACAGCTGTCTTCCGTTACTTCAAAACCGCCGATGCCCACTCCCATGAAAATACCGGCGTTTGAAAGAACTTCGGCGTTACCGAGCAGGTTCGCGTCGGCAAGTGCCATCTTTGACGCCGCTACGGCAAACTGAGAAAAACGTGCCATTTTACGGGCAGAAACAGGATCCATATACTGGCCCGGTTCAAAATTCTTTACTTCTCCGGCATATCTTGCCTTGAATGTGCTCGCGTCAAAATGCGTAATGAGCCCGACTCCGCTTTTTCCCTGTTTTGCGGCATTCCACGTTTCTGCAACTGAATTTCCGAGCGGAGTAACAGCTCCGATTCCGGTTATAACTACGCGCCTCTTTTCCATACTTACGAACTCCTTTCTGATCCTTTTTATTTCATCTGTACAGTACCGCGGATTTGTGCGGATTTTGTCACTGTATTAACACACAACACGCTCTCTTTTATGCACCAAGACCGCCGTCTATTCCCAGCACCTGACCGGTAACGTACGTGGACATATCACTTGCCAGAAACAGCGCCGCGTTTGCAACGTCGGCAGGCTGTCCGGGACGCTTCAGCGGTATCTGTTCCAGCCACGCTTCGCGCGCCTTCTCGTTTACTGCTTTCGTCATATCCGTTTCGATATATCCCGGAGCGATCGCGTTCACGCGTACCCCGCGCGACCCTACTTCCTTCGCAAGGCTTTTCGTAAATCCGATAAGACCAGCCTTGCTGGCGGAATAATTAACCTGTCCTGCGCCTCCGCGGATCCCTACGATACTCGACATATTGATGATCGAGCCGGATTTCCGGTGGATCATGTCGTTTGAAACGATCTGCGACGTAATGAAAACAGCCGTCAGATTAACGTCGAGTACTTTCTGCCAGTCTTCCAGTTTCATACGGAACGAAAGACCGTCCTTCGTGATCCCCGCGTTGTTCACCAGAATGTCGAACCCGCCTGATTCTGTAAGCGCTGTCTTTATTGTTTCCGAAAGCTGCTGCGGATTCCCGGCATCAGCGCATATTTCGTGGAATTTTGAATTATTCAGAGAAGCGAACGCGACGATCTCCGCCTGCGCGTCCGATACGTGGGAACACAGCCCCCATACTTCCGCGCCTTCGCTCAAAAACGTTTCAACAATTTTCCGTCCGATACCGCGGCTTGAACCGGTAACAAGCGCTTTTTTTCCTGTGAGCAGCATTACTGAACCCCGTTTACCGACTCGGCAGAATTAACCGGCGTGCTTTCCCATTTTTCACCGAAACCGGAATCTCTCCAGAGTCCGCTTAAAACCTTTCCTACGCCGGGTTCAAGAACCTTCCATTCGTCAGCGCTGTCCGCAGTCATAATGCCGCCGAGCACTTTTTCTTCCGAAGTCCACTGCACCGGATGCGTCAGGTGAAGCACGGCGTTCTTTTTCGCGTCGTCGCCTTTCGTTACCCGTTCTCCGGTCACGTTGCTGAACAGGCTGATCTTCGGGTCTCTGAACGTAACGCCCGCGATCACTTTTTCAAATTCATCCGCAGCTTTCTGCATGAGCGTACAGTGGAAGGGACCAGCAACGGAAAGGCGGATCGCACGGCGTGCACCCGCTTCCGTCGCGGCTTTTTCCGCCGCGGCAAGGCCTTCTGCCGTTCCGCTTATTACCGTCTGTTTCACACTGTTAAGGTTTGCCGCATACACGTCTTTGAGACCGCTGCAGATTTCCTGCACTTTTTCCGGCGGAAGACCGATGATCGCGCTCATTCCGGGAGCATGACCTGCATTGGCAACTGCGATTTCCTCGCATACCTTCTGCATGATCTGTCCGCGCTGCTGTACGACGCGGATCACGTCCTCGAACGACAGCACTCCGGAAACGCACAGCGCGGGGAATTCGCCGAGGCTGAATCCCATTGCGGCAGCCGGAACGATCCCTTTTGTTTTCAGCACTTCACACAGCACGAGTGACGCGGTCGTGATAGCAAGCTGGCTGTTGTCGCTGCGGCTCAGTTCTGTCTGTTCCGTTTCCCACAGCAGTTTTGCCATATCCTTTCCCGTGATCGACGAAACCGAATCAAGAACGCGGCGCGCCTCTGTAAACGACCCGCAGACATCTTTGATCATGCCCGGTTCCTGTGCTCCCTGTCCGGGAAATAAAAATGCGTATTTTTTAGCCATAAGATTCTCCTGTAAAACAAACTGACAAAATATGCTTTTTTGTCATAGTGTCATCTATAACAGAATAACAGATTTACGAATTTTGTCAAGCGCCGATAAAGACCGCGTCCACTTTTCATGTCGTATTCTGTAACCTCTTCGTGCTCCGGTTGCTTATTAAGTATACTAAGCAGCCAATGTACATAGAAAAGACCACCGTTTTTCCTCCTTTTGACGGTGGTCTTTCTTTTTTAACTTTTCTTTACTATTATATAAGTATGAAAACAAATCAAATTATCAGCGCGATTGTCTCGCGCAGAAGCTGCAGGGCGTATACAGCGGAACGTGTTTCCGCCGATGAACTTAACGCAGTCGTAGAGGCAGGACTTTTTGCCGCAAGCGGTGGCGGCGCACAGTCTGCCAAATTTGTCGTCGTAACAAATAAAGACATCAGGGACACACTTTCTAAACTCAACGCCGGAATTATGAAAACGGATTCTGACCCGTTTTACGGAGCGCCTGAAGTGATCGCTGTCCTCGCCGACTCTTCTGTCCGCACGTATGTTGAAGACGGTTCGCTCGCTATCGGGAATATGATGCTGGCCGCATCGTCTCTGGGGCTGGGTTCCTGCTGGATCCACCGCGCCCACGAAGTATTCCGGACGGCGGAAGGGCTCTCTCTTAAAAAACAGTGGGGCATTCCCGACAGTTTTTGAAGGCGTTGGTTTCTGCATCCTCGGACACGAAGCATCTCCGGGGAAAGCTGCCGAACGTAAACCGAACCGCGTTGTCACGATAGCATGATCTAAAGGAACGGATATGAAAGATTCTTTTAAAGACGTACGCTGCAATGAAACCCTTGCTAACTGGGATGCATGCATCAGCCGTGAAACGCCGCTGTACGGACGCGGAAACGATATCCGTTCCGATTTTGAGCGCGACTACACGCGCATTCTCCACTGCCAGGCGTACAGCCGGCTCAAACATAAAACTCAGGTATTTTTTGCCCCGCACAACGACCATATCTGCACCCGTATGGAGCACGTCAGTCACGTCGCCTCGGTTGCCGCGACGATTTCCAAATACCTGGGGCTCAACGAACAGCTTGCCACGGCGATCGCGACGGGACACGACATCGGACACGCGCCGTTCGGCCACCACGGGGAAGACTGTTTGAACATGCTGCTCCAGCAGAAAGACGGCGCGAACGCACCACGGAAATTCTGGCACGAACGGAACAGTTTGTTTTTCGCCGATTACATCGAAACACTCGCCGATCCCGACGGAGTGCAGCAGCCGCTGAACCTGACGTACGCGGTGCGTGACGGACTTATCTGCCACTGCGGAGAAATTGACCAGCAGGGTATAAAACCGCGCAAAGAGGCGATAGACCTGTATTCCATAAAACGCCCCGGACTCATTCAACCGTACACATGGGAAGGCTGCGTTGTTAAGATAGCGGACAAGATTGCGTATCTGGGGCGCGATATTGAAGACGCGCGCGCGTATCACATACTTGACATGGCGTCGTACCGCCAGCTGCGCGAGATCGTTGCAACCACGCTCGGTCTGGATGGAGACGGCAAGGCAAAGCACGCGCTCAGAAGCGGAAAAGCGGTGAACACGACCGTGCTTATAAACGACCTGATCGTAGATCTGTGCGAACAGAGCGGTCCGGAAAAAGGACTGTGCTTTTCCGACGAATACTTCAGATTCATCATTGAACTGAAAAAGTTCAACTACGCGCACATATACAACCACTGGCGTCTCCGCGAATTCCAGCAGTATGCAACGGAGATCATAAAAACGCTGTACCGTACACTCATGCGCATACAGCCGTACGCGCAGAACGGGCGGGCGGCACAGGCGCTGCGTTATTATCCAAAACTATGCGCTACGTACGAAGACTGGCTCGTAAAATACACGAACTACCATCCGCACAGCCGGGAAGACCGCAAGCTCATCCTGCGCTACAACACGAAACAGGTGTTCGACGTGAACGACAACGAATCGTACGAGAAATGCGTCATTGAATACATTTCCGGCATGACCGATCAGTACGCGATCGGGATCTACGAAGAAATAATTACGTTTTGAACAAACGTCCGGCGCCGCGTCCGGGAAAGAACGGCACGCCGGAATGCTATCAGTGGATTTTCTTGATAATGATATAATACGCCGCTGCAAGAGGAAACGTAGCCGCACACCACGCCAGAGGTTCCGCAGCGCACACTCCTGCAAAGCCCCACACGAGGGGGAGCGTATACGCTGTGACCGTACGGGCCACAAGTTCAAACACTCCGCCCATAAGGGGCCAGAATCCGCGGCCGATTCCCTGCAGAATATTGCGGTAAATAAACAGGACAAAGAGCACGGGGTAAAAAAGCGCCGTTATGCGAAGATACATTCGCGCGGCCTCAAGAACTTCTTGCGATGCGTTTTTTAAAAACAATCCCGTCAGCTGGTCGGCGAGCGCCACCGCACATACGGCGGAAAAGACGGAAAAGAGGATCGTGATCACGACAGCCTTTTTCGTTCCTTCCTTGATCCGGTCGATCTGTTTCGCCCCGAGATTCTGCCCTCCGAAATTCGCCATTGTCACGCCGAACGTTCCGGCAGCGATCGTCACGAGCTGTTCAACCTTCTGAGCCGCCGTGAACGCCGCAATTTTAGCGGGACCGAATTTATTCAGCGCACCCTGCAGAATGATTACGCCGACAGCCGTTATGGAAAACTGGAACGCCATATTTGCGCCGATCGCGATATGCTGTTTTGCAAACCACGCGTCCGGAACAAAATCAGACCGGCGCACGTGCAGCATCGGATACCTGACGTATATCCATACGAACGAAAGCACCGCGCTTACGGCCTGCGAAATGACGGTGGCCCACGCGGCTCCCGCGACGCCCATATCGGTTTTGATTATAAGAAGAATGTCGAGCACTATGTTCAGCAGCGACGAAATAATCAGAAACACCAGAGGCGATTTACTGTCTCCGACGGCCCGCAGAATGCACGCGCCGCAGTTGTACATCGTGCACGTCGCGATACCGATAAAGATAACGATGATATAGCTGAACGACTGACGGATGATTTCTTCCGGCGTGTTGATCGCACGGAGAATGGGCATTGCCAGCGAACACGCCAGCACCGTGAGCAGAACGGAACTTATGGCGTTGAGCGTTATGTTCATCGCCGTTGACCGTCTGAGCCCCGCCCAGTCCTTCGCGCCGAAGCGCTGTGCAGTAATGACTGCGAATCCAGACGACAGGCCGTACGCGAAACCGAGCACGAGAAAATTCATCGGGCCTGTGTTGCCGACAGCAGCCAGAGCGTTCTGTCCGAGCAGACGGCCGACAATAATGGTATCGACCATATTGTACATCTGCTGGAATAGATTGCCGACTAAAAGCGGAAGTGAATACAGCAGGATTATTTTCGTCGGATTTCCGACGGTCATATCCTTCGCCGCACTTGATGCATTCCGCGGCACTTTGTGTGAAAAAATTCTTATCCCCATACGACCAAATTAAATAATGGAATAACACACCGACCGGCGCACGCGCACTGATCCGGGCAAAACCGCCGGAAGGCTGTATCAAAACGGTTATGAAAAATAACGGTTTGGAATCGCTATTTTTCTAA
>Ga0183099_1000567_pt1 | contig 25948 bp, 26 predicted proteins | sample Biomet1_FD_127788 | JGI IMG/M metagenome (GOLD analysis project Ga0183099, IMG submission 127788) | Microbial communities from bioreactor (seeded with anoxic lake sediment) at LBNL, California, USA - Biofuel metagenome 1 | ecosystem: Engineered > Bioreactor > Anaerobic > Unclassified ...
TCTCGCGGTAGAGGAATATTTAAATCCGCTTGTGAAAAATGTTCCGGATGTGATTATTCTCGGCTGTACGCATTATCCGATTATCAAAGATATTATTTTTGATGTTGCAACCGAACTGTTCGGTGAGATTCAAATTGTGGATTCCGTACGCATTATCCGATTATCAAAGATATTATTTTTGATGTTGCAACCGAACTGTTCGGTGAGATTCAAATTGTGGATTCCGGAGCGGCAGCTGCAAGTTCCGTAAAACAACTGCTCACGGAAAAAGGACTGCGAAATCGCAACACAAAAAAAGGCGAATCCAAATTTTATGTTAGCGATGAAACACATAACTTTACTGCAACGGCGAATGTCTTTTTGGGGGAAGAAATTAAAAACATCACCAAAATAAATGTTGGCTGCCAATAAAAGAGAAGGTACCATATGGAAAATATAAACAACGAGCTTCGACTTTTGATTAGGGGAAACCATTATTATGCAACCCCGTTTGTTTTCTCGAATGTTTACGGTAGAGCGATTTTTTCAAGAAACAACTTTGCGGAAAACGAGCCGACAAGCGTTTATGAGGATATTGCATCGGAGGTCTTTGAAGAAAACTATTATGAATATTCAAAAACAGAACGGCTTTCCATGCAGAACAGTTCCTTACTGCCCATATTCAGCAAAATAAACAGCGAAATGCGCTCTCATACCGAGACGGAAAAGGGAATTGTCTCTTCTTCGGAAGAAGACAATGAAGTTGAACTGTATACCGACGGGATTATCGAAGAGGATGACGGGCTTAAAATCATATACGGTGACAGCAATTTTCCGATTTCACTCCATGTTGGAAATGATGGCATTGTTACGCTTGACAGCGAAAATGAAGCCATTGCTGCGCTTACCTTTGAAAAGGGGAAACGACATTTTGTCAATTTGTCCCCGTTGATTAAGCTTGGACTTTCGGACGGAAAACAGGATATTCCGCTGCAAATATGCGTTTATACACACGATATTAAAAATGAACTGTTGCAAAAAAGCAAAACGCTTGAAATCACCTATTCCATTGAAATTGCGGGAAGTCAGGCGGAAAAAACCAATTTCTCAATTACTGTATTAAGCTGAAAAATCCCAAGCGGGTTTGAAGCATGATAGATACAGTGTTTTCTGTATAAAAGAAAGGATAACCATGAAAGTTCGCATTATTGCTGTTTTTCTTACACTCCTCTTGCTCTTTCCCACCGCAGTTTATGCGTCCGGTGAGACAAATACGGGCACAGACACAGGTGCATCCGCAGGAACAGCGGAACCGGCATCAGAGTCATCCGCTGGCAAAGAAAATTATAATTTCGACAGTTATTACTATTCCATGTTTGATAATTTTGCAACTATGTATATGGAAAATCATCTATATGATTTCACAAAAGAAGAATTATTAGAAGGCACCTTAAAGAATTTGATTGATACATACCCTTCGATGTATGAAGCAATCTTGAATTCAATGCTTACTTCCATGGACAGATATAGTAGTTTCCACCCAGCAGGGTCCAATTATTTATCGATTGACTCGCTTGGTTACGGTATGAATCTTGTCGATATTACTAAGGAAACAGCACAGGCGGAAAAAATACCTGTCGGAACTTATATTACAGATGTTGTCAGCGGATCCAATGCTGCTGCAGCCGGACTTTTGGCAGGCGATCGCATTGTTTCGGTGCTTGGTCTTAATGTGGACGGGCTTGCGTTTTCCGGAATCAACAAATTGTTGCGGATCTCCACAACGATCTTAGCCATGCGCGATGAGAAGGCGGGGAAGACAACGGCAGGAGATGCCATCACACCCTGTGATATCACGGTTTCGCGCAAAAACGAAAACGGCGAATATGAAATGATTACGGTATCTCTTTCAAAAGGAGTGATTCCGGGTCAAGAGTTGAGTTATTCCTTTGATGAAAAGGATGGTGTCGCTTATGTTGACATCAACAGTTTCCTTGGAGAAACGTTGTCGGACGATTTTACAGCATTAATCAAAGCAATCAGCAGCAAAGGAATTAAAAAACTCACCATTGATTTAAGAGATAACGGTGGCGGTATTTATCAAAGCGCTGTTTCAATGGCAAATGCTTTGATTCCAGAAAAAGATTCGCTGTTATATTATTACAGAAATAAAAGCATGAAGGAGCCCGAAGCGCATTACTCGGATGGAACAGGATCTGCTTTTGACAGCATAGCGGTTCTTGTGAACGGCAATACCGCAAGTGCGGCGGAGCTGATGGCAGTGATTCTTCAATCGAAAGGAAAAGCAGTTCTTGTTGGTGAAAAAACCTATGGAAAAGCGCTTGGTCAATCACAGTTCCATTCAGCTGACGGAGATATTCTTTCGATCACGTCATATGAAATATTAACCGATAAAAAAGAGTCATATGACGGAATAGGATTACAACCAAATATCGTTTGTCCACTTGTTGAAGTGCCATATGTCCTCCCAAAGCTTGAATATTTTAACCATACAAATTATGTGGATATTGTTCCGGGCGCCCAAAACGAACCGACGCTTGCTTTGGAAAAAAGGCTTGTCATTCTCGGATGCTTGCGGGAAGAGGATTGCGACGGAAAGTTCGATGAGAACACCGGAAAAGCACTGGCGTTATATCAAATCTTGAAGAACATTGAAGTCACGGGAACCGTCACGTTTGAAACAGTTTCTTATATCACTCGTTCCATCGATGCCTATAAAGATTTTTATTATTATGTCGATTCCCAGTGTGATGTCGCTATGATGTACCATACAAACTTCTCACAGGCGAAACGACTTGCAACTGAAAAAATAAATGAAAAAGCAAAAAATGATGAGTTGAAAGCGGCAAAACAAAAAGCAAAACAGGATACAGTTGAACAAGCGCCTGTGGAGATACAACAACCGCAAAATCAAAAATAAATCATCCGATGAAATCGGATACGAATATATACTTGGAGGAATACGCAAAAAATTATGGATGAAAAATATATCAGTCAAAAAATTACGCAGGTCGAAATTGACAACGAAATGAAGCGATCCTTTATCGAATATGCGATGTCGGTTATTGTTGACCGTGCACTCCCTGATGTACGAGATGGATTAAAACCGGTTCACCGGCGCATTCTTTATGCGATGTATGATGATGGATTGGCGTATAACAAGCCTTTCCGAAAGTCCGCCACTACTGTTGGTAACGTGCTCGGTCATTATCACCCACACGGAGATGGCGCAGTCTATTCCACAATGGTTCGTATGGCGCAACCTTTTTCCCTCCGCTATCCTTTGGTTGAAGGTCACGGAAACTTCGGTAATGTCGATGGTGATGGTGCTGCAGCTTATCGTTATACAGAAGCACGTATGGCGAGAATCAGCGATGAAATGCTTGCGGATATCGATAAAGATGTCGTAGATTTCATGCCGAACTTCGACAATAAGCTCCTTGAGCCGACTGTTTTACCCTCCCGTTTCCCGAATTTGCTTGTCAACGGTTCGATTGGAATCGCGGTTGGTATGGCGACGAATATTCCACCACATAACTTAACAGAAGTCATTGACGGCACAATTTATATGTTGGACAATCCGAACTGTGAGATTGCGGATTTGATCAACTTTATCAAAGGCCCTGATTTTCCGACATATGGAACCATCCATGGTACAGCAGGAATTTATGAAGCTTATATGACAGGTAGAGGACGTGTTATGGTCCGCGCAAAAGCGGATTTTGAAGAAAAGCACGGCAGAACTTCTATTGTTATTACCGAAATTCCGTATCAGGTCAATAAGAGTGCACTCTGTGTCAACATTGCAGAACTTGTTAAGGACAAGCGGGTTGACGGCATTGTGGATATTCGCGATGAATCGGGCAGGGCAGGGATGAGAATCGTACTTGACCTTCGTCGAGATGCAAATCCAAGCATTGTTTTAAACTTGCTCTATAAATATACACAGCTTCAGGACACCTGTGCAATCAATATGCTTGCATTGGTTCACGGAGAGCCGAAGGTATTGAATCTCAAACAGATGTTGAAGTATTATATTGAACATCAGAAAGAAGTCGTTGAAAGACGCATTCGATTTGAATTAGAAAAAGCAAAAAAACGTGCCCATATCGTCGAGGGCTTGAAAATAGCCATTGACAATATCGACGAAGTAATCCGGATTATCCGTGCTTCAAAGAGCATTCCCGAAGCAAAGGAAACCTTGATTGCTCGGTTTGAAATTTCCGACATTCAATCGCAGGAAATCGTTCAAATGCCGTTGGGGCGTCTGTCAGGTCTCGAAATAGACAAGTTGCTTGAAGAACTCGAACAACTGCATTTGAAAATTATAGAATTAGAAGATATTTTAAGCCATGAAAGCAAAGTTGCAGATATTATTAAAACTGAAATGAATGAAATTAAGCGACGGTTCGGGGATGAACGCAGAACCCGTATTGAAGTGGTAGAAAATGAAATCTTAATGGAAGATTTGATTGAACGTCAAAATTGCGTTATCACAATTAGCCATGCGGGATATATCAAACGTATGCCAGCTGACACCTATTCCGCACAGCGGAGAGGCGGCAAAGGCATCATTGCCATGAATACCAAGGAAGAGGACTTTGTTGAGGATGTATTTGTGTCCAACAGCCACAATTATTTGATGATGTTCTCCAACTACGGCAAGGTGTTTATTAAAAAGTGTTATGAGCTTCCGGAGGCTGGCAGAACGGCGAAAGGAACCAATCTGATTAATGTTCTTGAGATGATGCAGGGTGAGAAGATTACCGCTTATATCTCGGTTTCTGAATTTACCGATAATGAATTTCTCACGATGGTAACAAAACAGGGTGTCATTAAGAGAACGGGACTTGATCAATACAAAAATTCAAGAAGAGCAGGGCTGATTGCCATCAATCTTGATGACGATGACGAATTGTTGTTTGTATTGAAAACGCAGGGCGATTGCGATATGCTCATTGCCACCCACGGCGGTCAGGCAGTGCATTTTGATGAACAGCGTGTACGTGCTATCGGAAGAACAGGAAGAGGCGTCAAAGCCATTGAATTGGATGACGAAGATTATGTTGTCGGAGCTGCCTCAACTGCGAAGGACGATACAAGAAAAATTCTTACAATAACCGAAAATGGATTTGGAAAGCGCGCAGAAAAGGATGATTTCCCGATTCGTAATCGTGGCGGTAAGGGCGTAATTTGTCATAGGCTGAGCGACAAGACCGGAAAATTATCCGGAATCGCTGCAGTGTGCGAAGAGGATGATATTATGCTGATTACCGATTCAGGAACCATCATTCGTACCAGAGTATCTGAAATTCCCGTTTATAACCGCACAGCGGGCGGTGTCATTGTAATGCGTTTGGGTGAGGATACGAAAATTGTAAGCTTCACCCCTGTAAAAAGAGAAGAAGACATTGAAGAAGAAGTTTCGGATAATGCCGATATTGACGACGTGGTACAAGAGATAACGGAAAAAAAGAATGAGAGTGAAAATGAACAATAGTAAAATTTATACCTTTGAAAAAGGAAGCAATCACACACGGGAACTGACCGATCAATATATTCAAGATTCTGCAAAAAGTTATCTTGAAGAATGCGGAATGACGGATGACATTTCGGTGATCCATGACAGCAGAGGAAAACCGGTCATTGAAAGCAGAGCAAAGATCTTTGCAAGCGCAACCCATACCGATAATATTGTTGTGGTAGCAGTTTCCGAAAATGAAATCGGAATTGACTGCGAAGAAAAATCCCGTGATATTAAAAACATCGAACGGCTTGCAAAAGGATTCTTTACTCCTTCGGAATTTCTGAAACTTGACGGACTATGCGGCGATGAAAGACGGTTGTCCTTTTTAAAGATATGGGTGAAAAAAGAAAGTTATGTGAAGCTGACAGGAATCGGACTCTCGGGCATTAAACAGGTTGATGTGTTTTCTCTGCCGGAGAACATTGTATTTACCGATACCGATATTGGTGATAATTATTTTGTTTCGGTTTGCGAAAACATAAGTATGACGCATTAATTCAAGTCACATTCGGCAGATAGTTGATGTAGAAATACTTGACTTTTTTGCCATTATCGTGTATACTTTCACATATACAAAAGTTTGTGTAATTTTAGAATAACGAATCACCATCAAACAGGAGGAAAAGCATATGACAAATTTATCCATTAAACTCTCCACCATTGAGGATGTCAGAGCATTTGTAAATGCTGTATCAAAATACGATATCGAAGTTGATTTGCAATCAGGACGATATGTTGTTGATGCAAAGTCAATCATGGGTATTTTCAGCCTTGATTTGCTGAACCCGATTGAAATGACGATACATTCAGAAAACGCTGAAAAACTGATTGAAGAAGTTAAGAAATACATATTATAATAAAGAATTATTTTAAAAGGAGGAGAATTTTCTCCTCCTTCGCTTGTTTTTAAGGTCTCTTTTTCTTTTACAAATCTTGTCGCAGAATGCCATATTGGAAGAAAAAACAGATTGACAGTTAAATGCAAAGAATGATATAATAAAGCTTACGGGATTTTGAAATATTCTGTAATACAGCAATACTAAGCTGAACAATTGCGCTGCCGATGCCGAAAGGCGCGGAGGTGAGGAAAGTCCGGGCTTCACAGAGCAGGATAACGGATAACGTCCGCCGAGGGTGACCTTAGGGAAAGTGCAACAGAAAGAAACCGCCTGGTTACAGGTAAGGATGGAAAGGCGAGGTAAGAGCTCACCGGCACGGTGGAGACATCGTGGCCATGTAAACCCTATCCGGAGCAACACCGTATGCGAACAGCTAAATCAAATGTGGATTTGTTCCTATTTGATTTGCTCTGCCTGCTCGGCAGTGTTTCGCAGGTGGCAAAGAATTTTATGGCAACATAAAATCAAGATAGATGATTGTTTTCAACAGAACCCGGCTTACAGGCTTAGTATTGCTGTATTACAGAATATAATACAGAGAGGGAAAGAGATGCGGATACTCGGAATTGATTTCGGAGAAGCAAGAATGGGGCTTGCTCTTTGTGACAGCAGCGAAACACTGGCAAGTGGTATTGGAACTTTTTCCGTTCAGGGAATTAAATCGGCCGTTAGTATTGCAAGTACCTATGCAAAAGAACATGGTGCAGAGCAGTTTGTGGTTGGACTTCCAATCAATATGAATGGCACTGAAGGCGCGCGCGCGGAACGTACCCGCGTTTTTGCAAAGTTTTTGGAAGAGGAATCGAAACTTCCAGTTGCATTTCACGATGAAAGAAGAACCACAATTCTTGCCGCGAACTATATGAACGAAACAGGGACAGGTGGAAAAAAAAGAAAAAACACCATCGATACTCTTTCAGCACAAATTATTTTACAGAGTTATATTGATAGAAAAAAAGAACACCCAATAATCCGTTAAAAAAAAACGGCGTTTCTGTAACCATACTCTTTTAGGTACAGACACAAACAATAGATTTGACGGTATGCAACAAGAAAATTATTTTTCAGAAAACGAAAACGGCTTACATGATATTAATATCATAATAAGCCGTTTTATTATTGTGATATATTCTATTCTTTGGATAATACAAAGTTGATTATAATTATAGGAAATGACAATTCTATATTCCAAAGAATCTTTTTGACAGTAATAAGTCATTTCGTTTGAATTGATATTGTAATCGAAATTGCTTGTATCATATCCGATTTTGTTGATAAAAGCGATGTACCGCTCTAAAGAACTTTTGTCGTAGGAATAAACAAACCCATCTCCGCCGTCAATAAAGCCTGTTTGAGTTGCACCCTCAAAATAGATGGTATAACTGCAAACCTTACCTGTTACAGCCGAATAGGTGGGGAAATTCGTTCCAGTGTAATAAGACATTGCACCAGAGCCTTTATCTTCGGTTGCAAGCCACAGAAAGGATTTGGATGCATCACAGGCAACGGCGAATCTTGAATTACCCTTTACAAAATTATAACTTATGCCGGTATCTCCAATCGTTTGCGTCACAATATAATCCTGCATCTGCATATATATTTTATATTGTTCAAATGATATCGGATTATATTGATATTTATAAGAAATTGCACCGCCACCATATGAAACATCAATCAAAGGCTCTTTTGTGACAGAGACATATGTCGTAATTTCCGTGTTGGGGTAATATTCCCGTTGTTCATCCAACGGCAGAAACTCAAAATTTTTATATGAGATATGATCTAACCATACCTTAATTGCTTTTACTTCCGGAACCCAAGCGACAGCTCCAAAGACAGAAAGATTGTCGATTGCAAGAATTGTTTTTCCACCAACATTGTAGCTTGGCACCACAGTTCCGTTCACGTAAGTCTTAATATCGGTATAATATACTTCTAAATATTTAGAACCGACAGGATTCGTGTCAGCGTAAACGGTTCCTTTTGGCGTAATTTCGCTTGCATTATTTCTTGTAATATAGAGTGCTTTTTCACTTGCGTTCCATGCAACGTCAAATCCGTAATTGATTAAATCTTCTGCCGCAATCGCTGTATTTCCGGCGATATTGTATGATTTAATGGGATAATGGTTGATATATGCGGCAATATCGGTATGAAGCGTGTAGTCAATCACTTCACCGACATTGGTTGCACCCGTTTTGCTGCAGAAGGTAAAAGCCGAGAGAATAAGAAAATACACCAATATTTTTTTCATAATGAGTGTTTGTATTGATCGATTCCTTTTGGGATGAATCAATCGGCTCCTTTCCGACAGAAAAAATTCTCCTGTAAAATTTCTGAAATAAATATCCTATGAATAGTATTTCCGGGTATGATGGATTTAATCCTGTGTAGCAGGCTTAACAAGACCCGCCTTGTTAAACGGAAATACCCGTAGCATAACACGACCAACGATATTTCTTGCATCGATTTCACCCAAATATCGGCTGTCGGTTGAATTGTTGCGGTTATCACCCATTACGAAAACATTCCCTTTTGATACTTTAAACGGATATTGCTGATACCCGTTTCCGCGCATTTGTTCTCCACTGACAAAATTGACATATGGTTCATCAAGGACAACGCCGTCGACAGAAACTTCCCATTTGTTAAAATCAATCGAAACGGTTTGACCTTCCGTGGCGATTACTCTTTTCACAAGTGGATTATCAAAACCTTTTGCTTGAATGACGACAATATCTCCGGTTTTCGGAGTATACAACATGTCGGAAATTAAAAGACGTTCCTTGTCATGCAATGTCATTTGCATGGACTGACCGTCAACTGTTACAATGCGAAAGATAAAGGTGAATAAAATAACAACAACACATAAGGCGAAAACAAAGGTTTCCGTCCAGTCATAAATTTCATTTGAAGCAACGGCAAATCCGTTTGATCCCTTGGCATTTTCTTCAGGAATATTGTCGTCTTTTGAGATTTTATCGTAAATATCTTTTTCGTCGTTATCGTTAGGATTCATAAAACAACACCTCTTCAGGAATGATATAAAAAAGAGCCTTGCGAGAAGACTCCTTTTCTTGTCGCATACCGACACCAAATTTTCTTTTAAAAAAGGCAAATCTGAATTAGATTTGTTCCTTTACTTTTGCGCTCTTGCCGACTCTTTCGCGCAAGTAATACAGTTTTGCACGTCTGACTTTACCGCGTCTCATCACTTCAACCTTTTCGACATTTGGTGAATGGATTGGGAAAGTTTTTTCCACGCCTACTCCGTAGGAGATACGTCTAACTGTAAAAGTTTCGGAGATACCGCCGTTTTTCTTCGCGATAACTGTACCTTCAAAAATTTGGACTCTTTCTCTCTGACCCTCTTTGATTTTTACGTGAACCTTAATGGTGTCACCGATTGAGAATTCAGGGAGCACTTTTTTCAGCTGCTCATTTGTAAAAGCGTTTATGACTAAGTTTTCCATAAAGCTTACCTCCTTAAACAGGACATTCTTGCGCAGCAACGGCAGAGGACTGTCCCAAAAATTAAATGCAGGAATTCGGATTAATACCGATTCAAACATAACAAATGAATTATATCATAACTATATGGAAAATGCAAGAACAAATTTTATATTTTTTTCTTTCAGAGAAGATATTTCCTTATATAAAATTATAAATGATTTTTCCATAAACCAAAGTTTGATCAAAGGGAGTGTTTCTTCCCATTGATTGAAATGTATTTTTATCAATCCGATATGGATGTTTGAGATCTACAAGAAGTATGTTTGCCGAATTACCGTTTTTTATTCCGTTTGCCGGAAGTCCTAAAATTTTGAGGGGATTATAATACATCAGATTCAATAATTTTTCAACAGTCAGATACCCTTTTTTGATAAGATTGGTGTAGGACAACGCAAAGGACGTTTCAAGCCCAACAATGCCCATCGGAGACTTGATCAGTCCTTGGGATTTTTCCGTTTCACTGTGAGGGGCATGATCTGTACTGATGCAGTCAATGGTGCCGTCGCAAAGCGCTTCGATGATTGCAGCTTTATCCTCTTCTGTGCGCAACGGCGGGTTCATTTTCGCATTTGTGCCATGTTCAAGCAATGCTTCCTCTGTCAATGTGAAATAATGCGGGCAACTTTCTGCTGTGACAGGAATCCCCAGCTTTTTTGCAGTGCGTATGATTTCCACACTTGACTTCGTACTGACATGCGCAATATGGATATGTGCTCCCGTTTCGCCCGCAAGGATAATATCTCTTACAGTGCCGATATCCTCTGCACTGTTCGGAATTCCCTTTACGCCGAGTTTCTTTGAAATCACTCCTTCATTCATTACGCCACCCGAAGCAAGACTCAATTCTTCGCAATGCGAAAGAATTACAAGACCGGCTTTTCTAGCGGAAATTAAGGCATCTTTCATCAATGCTGCGGTTTTTACAGGCTTTCCATCATCCGAAAGTGCGCAAACTCCGGCTTCTTTTAAGGCAGAAAAGTCACAAAGTGCATCGCTTTGTTGCCCTTTGGTAATGCAGCCGCAGGGGAGGACACGCACACTGTTTTGTTCCCTTGCGCTTTCAATGATATATCGCACTGTTTCTGGAGAATCAATCGGTGGATTCGTATTCGGCATACAGACGACCGTGCCAATTCCGCCGCTTTTTGCTGCGGCAATCCCGGTGGCTATGGTTTCCTTATGGGTGAATCCGGGGTCGCGCAAATGGACGTGTAAATCGACAAGGGAGGGCAATGCATACAACCCATCCGCCTCAATGCATTCCGGCTCAAATAAAAACTCATTTTTGTCGGAAATCAGCCCGTCTTTTATGAAGAGATCGCTTTTTGTGCCATCGGGGAACAAACAGTTTTTTAGGATGGCGTTTCTCACTGGTTACACTTCCTTTTTTATCAGAGATTGACAGAATGCACCCTGTCATAGAAGGGTGCATTCCAATTCATTTATGCCTCTTTGATTTTTGCTTTCGGCTGTTTATAAATTTTAAGCGGTTCTGTTTGCTTTAACACCATATCTGACGTTATGACAATTTTATCGAGATTATCTTCACTCGGAATATCATACATCAAAGGTGTCATAAGTTCTTCGGTAATAGAACGAAGACCACGTGCACCGGTGCTTCTCTTATCGGCAAGCTCTGCAATTGCAGTCAGTGCGCCATCATCGAATTCGAGTTCGACGCTGTCCATCTTTAAAAGTTTTTTATATTGTTTGATCAGAGAATTCTTTGGTTCCTTTAAAATTCTGACCAATGCATCTTTGTCAAGTGGAGTAAGTGTAGAAATGACAGGAATACGTCCTACAAGTTCGGGAATCATTCCAAATTTGACCAAATCGTGTGCTTGAATTTTTTTCAAAATGTCGCTTTTTTTCTTTTCTTCTTTTGTCAGCACTTGCGCACTGTAACCGACACCCTGTCTGCCCTGACGTTCACTGATGATTTCTTCAATGCCGTCAAAAGCACCGCCGCAGATAAAAAGAATGTTTTCTGTGTTGATTTGAAGAAATTCTTGATTTGGATGTTTTCTTCCGCCCTGTGGGGGGACATTGGAAACTGTGCCTTCCAGGATTTTAAGCAATGACTGTTGAACCCCTTCGCCCGATACATCACGTGTAATGGAACGATTTTCACTGCGTCTTGATATTTTATCGATTTCGTCGATATAAATAATACCCTTTTCGGCGAGTTCAATGTCATAATCTGCAGCTTGAATTAAGCGCAGAAGGATATTTTCCACATCTTCGCCAACATAACCTGCTTCGGTAAGTGTTGTAGCATCGGCAATGGCAAACGGAACCTTCAACATTTTCGCAAGCGTTTGTGCGAGTAGCGTTTTTCCGACACCGGTAGGACCGAGTAACAATACATTACTCTTTTGAATATCAACTTCATCTGCGCCTTTTTGAAGAATTCGTTTGTAATGATTGTAAACAGCGACGGAAAGCGCACGTTTTGCTTCATCCTGTCCGATGACATATTCATCAAGCTTTTCTTTGATTGTATGAGGCTTCGGAAGACTTTTAAGGCTTAACCCTTTTGTACTTTCGGTTTTGGTATCTTCCAGATTCAATTCATCCAAAAGATTATCACATAACAAAACACAGTTGTTACAGATATTTATGCCGTTTGGTCCAAAAATCAGCCGTTTTACTTGATCTTCGGATTTTCCGCAAAAAGCGCAAATATTCTTCTTTATTTTTTTGTCATCTGCCATCGATTTTCCAAAGTATCCTTTCGTTATATTTGAAATAGGGATGCCGCACGAATCATGTGCGGCATTCAATTGAACTTATCGTTTATCTATTACTTTGTCAACAAGCCCATATTCAAATGCTTGTTGTGCGGACATGAAATTATCGCGTTCGGTATCATGCTCAATGATGGAAAGAGGTTTTCCTGTTTGGGCAGAAAGAAGACGGTTAATCTTTTCTCTGATTAAAACGATGTGGTCTGCATGGATTTTAATGTCGGTTGCTTGACCTTGCGTTCCACCGAGCGGTTGATGAATCATAATTTCGCTGTTTTGGAAGCGCCAAACGTTTTCCTTTTTGCACCTGAGGAGAGAAGAAATGCACCCATACTTGCTGCCATGCCGACACAAATGGTTGAAACATCACATTTAATAAAATTCATTGTGTCATAAATGGCGAACCCTGCGCTGATTGATCCGCCGGGGCTGTTGATATAAAGGTTAATATCTTTGTCAGGATCCTGTGCTTCCAAATAAAGAAGCTGGGCTACGATAAGAGAGGCGGTAACATCATTGACTTCATCGGCAAGAAAAACAATTCTATCGTTGAGAAGTCTTGAGTATATATCATAGGAGCGCTCGCCTCGGTTTGTTTGTTCTACGACCATTGGTACTAATGCCATACTGTCAATTCCTTTCGATGTTATGTGAAAATATTCGTATTATTAAATTATTCCTCTGTGGAATCTTTTGCTTTTGTTACTTTTTTGGTGGTTTTCTTGGCTTTTTTCGGCTTATCGTCGGTTTCGGTGTCTGTGTCCTGCACTTCTTCCGCTTCCTGCTTTGCTTGTGCCTCTTTTGCAAATTCTTCGGCACTTATTGTTCTTTCCGTGATTTTGGCACTGTTCTTTACCACTTCAAATGCCTTTAAGATAGCAAGTTCGTTTTTGATGTCTTCTTCAGGGAGTTTTGCTTTAATCTCTTCCACTTTCATGTTATATTGTTCTGCAAGTTCGGTAAAGCGTTTTTCTAAATCGCCTTCCAAGACTTCGATTTTTTCGAGTTTTGAAATTTCGTTTAAAGCAAGTTGCTTTTTCACATTAATGACAGCGCCTTTGCGGTATCTCTCACGAAGATCTTCGATTTTCATGCCAGTATACTGCATAAACATCTCCAAAGTGAACCCTTGGTTTCTTAAATTGTAGTCATATTCACGCACAAGCAGGTCAATTTCTTTTTCAAACATTACTTCGGGGATATCGGCCTCCACAAGGTCACAGAGGGAAGCTGCAATGTCTTCTCCGAGGCGGTGGTCTGCTTCGTCTGAATTTTTCTTTTCTATTTTAGCCTTTAAATCCGCCTTATATTCATTCAGCGTATCAAATTCTGATGCATCTTTTGCAAATTCATCGTCAAGTGTAGGAAGTTCTTCAAAAGAAATACTGTTCAATTTAACTTGAAAAACTGCCGCTTTGCCCTTTAACTCTTCTGCATGATATTCTTCGGGAAAGGTAACGTTGACATCAAATTCATCGCCGTTGTTTTTTCCGACAATCTGATCTTCAAAGCCGGGAATAAACGAGTTGGAACCAAGCTTCAACTTGTGACCATCGGCTTTTCCGCCTTCAAAAGGAACTCCGTCAACAGAACCTGCGTAGTCAATAACGACGGTATCGTCTTTTTGAGCGGCACGGTCAGTGACGTCAATGGTGCGGCTGTAACGGACACGGACTTTTTCAAGTTCAGCATCTACGTCTTTGTCGGTTGCTTCCACAATTGTTTTTACCGCTTCAATTCCTTTATACTCACCGAGTGTTACATCGGGAACACGGAGGAAAGTTACTTTTACAAGAACGCCTTCTTCATTTTCAAAGTCAACATTTTCAAAAGCAGGGGTATCTGCTGCGACAAACCCTGTTTCTTTGACTGCGGCATCAATTTCTGTCGGCAAAAGATCATTGAGTGCGTCTTCATAAAAGACTGTTTTACCATAGAACTTTTCAATAATTCCCTTTGGTGCTTTTCCTTTGCGGAAACCGGGCACACTGATTTTGCCAACATTTTTCTTGTAGGCTTTTTCAACTGCAGCGGCAAAGCTGTCTTTTTCAATTATGACAGATAATTCAACCTTATTTTTTTCGATTTCTGATGAGGTCTTTAAACTCATTTTTTATGTCCTCCAATAATATAGTCGCAAATGCGAACTTAAAATTTACCAATTAAAAATAGTATATCTCAATTATTTTACGCTTTTTTTCAATCTTGTCAAGCGTTTCTTATAAAAGTTAAACATTAATTCACAAGAACAGGGATAAAATTAACATAATCGCAAGAAGTAAGAGTGAGTGAGATGCCGATATATTCATTGTCAAGCTGTTCTTTTTTCATTCCGTGGAGATGCCCATAATACACGTTATGGATATTGTGAGAATATAAAATGTCGATGATATCAAGGTTTAAAAACCCTCCGAACACAGGCGGATAATGCATAAACACCATTATTTCAAAAGTAGGATTCATACTTTTGAGCTTTTCGCCCTCCAAAAGGGATAACTTCAAGCGTTCGGCTTCTCGTTTGATAATCCGTTCGTCCTCAGTTTTTACACCGAATTCATTGATCCAACCACGTGTACCACAGATGATTTTATCTTCGCATAAAAAAGCATTATTATATAGAAATTCGATGGTAGAAAGATGAGTATCGTTTACGTATTTTTTCATCTTTGTTACTGTTGTCCACCAATAATCATGATTGCCTTTCCCGATGATCTTTTTTCCAGGAAGTGAATCGATTAATTTTAAATCGAGATAGGCGGAATCGAGATCAATTCCCCACGAGATATCTCCGGGAATGACAACAGTATCGGTTTCGTTTACAATACGTTTCCAGTTCTCAGTGAATTTTTCGGCATGGTTTTCCCAACGCATACCAAAAATATCCATAGGCTTATTTGTCGATAGGGACAAATGAGGATCGGATATAACATATAGTGACATAGAAACCTCCGTGGATATTTGAATAAAACCGATGAAAATGGTAAAAATAAAATTAAAATATTTATTATGAGGTGGAAAAAATGGCTAACGGATTATTTGACGAAGGGCTTTTGAAAAATCCAAACTCGCATCACATTAGAGGAATATCCTGCAATGTGAAAAACTGTGTTTATCATGACGGGGATGCATATTGCACCGCGGATAAAATCAACGTCGGACCAAGCTATGCAAACTGCTGCACCGACACGGTCTGTGCAACCTTCCGTCAGAAAAATATATAAACACTTATTTTTCTATAAACACTTTTGCCGCTTTCCATAAACTTTCCTTTTCTTTGTTTACGGAATTGGAAAAACGAATTTCTGCATCTTTCAATTCTGCCAAAGGAGAGGGAATGGGGGTGCCGGATTTCTTATTTAACGCATAAATGACTTCAAAGGAATGCGGAATGTTAGTCTCGCCGAGCGATTTCAATACATCGGCGGCAAACTTATATGGGCTTGCCGTGGAGGCTGTGAGGATTTTTCCTTCACTGCCTTCTTTTTGTTTTGTTCTGCCACTGTTTTTGATGCCGCAAGTGCAACGGCGGTATGCGGATCGATGAGATAGGAATAGGTTTCAAACGTATCCCGAATGGTTTTCGCACAAATTTCCTCATCACAGAACTGCGCTTTTATATTGGAAGAAATCTCTTTTAAAACCTCTGCATCAATAGAATAGGCTCCTGTTTTGCTTAACGATTCCATATAACCAACGGTTTTTTCGCTGCCCGCAATGAGATAAAGCAGACGTTCCAGATTGGAGGAAATCAAAATATCCATCGACGGGGACATGGTTGTATAAAAATCACGGTTCCGATCATAAATTCCAGTATTGATAAAATCAGTTAAGATGTTGTTCTTGTTGGAAGCACAAATCAGTTTGCCCAGAGGAAGGCCCATTTTTTTGGCGAGATATGCCGCAAAAATGTTCCCAAAATTCCCGGTGGGCACGGTTACATCAATTTCATCCCCGAGCTTGATATCCTTTTCTTTTACCATATCACAATAAGCAGAAATATAATAAACGATCTGAGGAGCAAGTCGTCCCCAGTTAATGGAGTTTGCACTGGAAAGAAAAAGATCGTTTTCATTTAATTCTGCAGCAATCGCAGAATCGGCAAAAATTTGTTTGACGCCTGTTTGCGCATCATCAAAGTTGCCTTTAATCGCACAAACAGACACATTGTTTCCTTTTTGCGATGTCATTTGCAATTTTTGCATATCGCTGACGCCGTCTTCAGGATAGAAAACCATAATTTTTACGTGCGGGACATCGGCATACCCTTCAAGGGCAGCTTTCCCGGTATCTCCCGAGGTTGCAACAAGAATAAAGGCATCTCTTTTTTCACCTGTTTTTTTTAATGCCATTGAGAGAAGATGTGGCATGATTTGAAGCGCCATATCCTTAAAGGCACTTGTTGGGCCATGCCATAGTTCCAAAATTCGGTGTGTGTTGCCGAGCGCACTAATCGGAGCTGCATCGCTTCCGAATTTTTCTTCAGAATAGGCGCTTGAAGCGGCTTTCAATAATTCATCCTCGGTATAATCGGTGAGGTATTTCGATAAAATGCTTGCCGCTCTTTCTACATAGGAAAGCGAACAAAGGGAATCAATTTCGTCAAGTGACAAAGCAGGAATTGTTTCGGGGATAAATAGTCCGCCATCTTCGGCAATTCCCTGTTTAATCACCTGCGCACTTGTTTTCGGAAAACTTTTTGTAATATCTCGTGTACTGTAATAATTCAATTTGTTCATCCTTCCGTATTTTTAACCGACTAGCGGGTAAGGGTGCGAATCACTGCAACTGATAGAATAATAAGTTGGAAAATAAGTAGATAACAACAGTCGTGATTTCCCAAAGACTGACTTTTAAGTATGAAATTTCGATTATTATTCTGATAAACGGTCGTTCCATGTAAATTCTGCATCATTACTTGTACAGATTCAGAAACGATAACACTATTGGTATTATATCATATTACACAAAAAAGTAAAGGCGTTATTGTAAAAAATGTCGGAAATGATTTTCTCTTTTATGCCTCGTTTTTGCAGTTCATCGGCAATTTTCCATGCAAAAGAGATGTTTTCAAGTCCGGGCAGGGGATCGGTGCCATCACAATCCATTCCGAGCGAAAGATGTTTTTCACCGCCGAGAGAAAGATAATGCTCGATATGATTGCAAACCTGTTCCAACACATCTTTTTCGGTTGCGTTTGGGTTGTTGTCAAGCTTTGCGGATAAATGCTTGCCGACAAGCGAAATTCCAACAATTCCGCCCGATTGAATCAGCGTGCGAAATTGAATGTCTGTGAGATTGCGTGGATGTGGATGAATGGCGGCACAATTGGAGTGAGAGGCGATAAACGGTTTTTTTGCTTTGTTTGCAACATCATAAAAGCCCTTTTCCGAAAGATGCGACACATCGACGATAATGCCGAGTCGTTCACATTCTGCAAGAACCTCAAACCCGAACGGAGTAAGCCCTTTGTCTGTGTTATACGCGCCCCCAACGGCACATTCATCCTCCCAGGTCAGTGTGAGAATACGGACTCCTGTTTCGTGCAAAATGGCAAGACGAGAGAGGTCACCGCCCAAAAGCCGTGCTCCTTCGACCGCAGGAATGATTTTTAGCCTCGGGTCTTTTGTCGTAAGGGTTAGCGAATCGTGACAAAACATTGCTTTCTCGGAATTTTTTATGATATTATTTCTCAGATTTTCATATATCTTAAAAAAATCGCCGTACACATCTACTTCGCTTTTTGTGTTTTCCGACCAAATTGCGAAGACCTGTGCTTTCTGATCATATCCCGAAACTTTGTCAAGCGAAACCATAAGGTTGTTTGTGAGAAGCTCCTCTTGTTTTTGAAACATTTCGTAGGCGGTATCGCAGTGCAGATCAAGTAAATTCAAAACATTACACCTCTTGGAAATCAGCCGAATGTTCTTATGCAGAAAACAAAAGCGGCAGTTTTTTTAATTTAAATCGATATTAACTAAATGTGTTATTTTTGCCTGTTCCGGTCTTTGCGTATCTGAAAGGATAATTTCAATACAGTCGAACCTCGGCTGAAGACTGCAAATATGGATGTCGTCACTTTTTTGATATAAAAAGCGTTCTGCGGCGGTGATCAAATGTCGTTTCTTTTTCTCATCAATCGCACAACGAGGTGCTTGAAATCGGGTGTCTTTGCGCAGTTTTACCTCAACAAAGACAAGATAGCGTTCGGTTTGCGCTATGATATCAATTTCACCGCCTCGTACCGTAAAGTTACGGCTTAAAACAATATACCCGTTTTGTTCTAAAAAAGTCGCTGCTAAAGCTTCCCCGATATCACCCGTTCTCCGTTTTCCTGTCAAACAACACTCCGCCTTTGTATTTTTTAAAAAAGCTTTTTCTGTGGAACGGACAGAGTCCGTATTGAGTGATTGCCGCATAATGTGCTGCAGTTCCATATCCTTTGTGCTTTGAAAATCCGTATTCGGGATAATCTTTGTCAAGCACTGTACGGCAATAGGAATCTCTTGCCACTTTGGCGAGAATGGAAGCCGCTGCAATGGACGGGCTTATTGCATCTCCGTCAATGACCGCTTTTGATAGAAGTTCAAATCCACGATTGATATTTCCGTCAATCAATGCGCCATATGGTACCAGTTGGAGCCCATCGATCGCTCTTCGCATTGCGAGCAAGGAAGCTTGCAAAATATTGATCTCTTCAATTTCCTCGACTTCCGAATAGGCAACACACCACGAAAGTGCGATGTCCTTAATCTGTTCTGAAAGAAATTCTCGTTTCTTTTCCGAAAGTTTTTTGGAATCGTCAAGCGCAAGCAATGTTTCATTGTTTCGTTTGTCGTAAGGTAGAATCACTGCTGCCGCATAGACTCTTCCGGCAAGCGGACCCCGCCCTGCTTCATCCACACCGCAGACGGGACGAAGCACCAAATCATCTGACAGTGCAAGTTCTTCCGCCCAATCGAGTGGCTTATGACTCATCGCTTTTTCTCTTTTCCATTCCGTGCATTGGAGGTTTTTCCAAAGAGATTCTTCCAATTTTTCCACCGCGGAACTCATCGAGAATAATTGCGGCACACCGTGCAGAATCGACCTCACCACCCGAGATCAGAAATCCGCGTTTTTTTCCGATCATTTCAAATAGTTCGTGTGGCAGGAGATTTGAAAGTTCCGATACTTCTAATTTATATCGTTCGGCAAGCAGTTCGGGATAATCATCCCGCAATTTACAGCAAAGAAGCACTGCTATTTCCTCTTTATCGATGATTTCATCTTTGATTGATCCGATATAGGCAAGATTTAAGCCCGTGTTTTCATCTTCAAATCTCGGCCAAAGAATGCCTGGGGTATCGAGCAGTTCAATCCCACCTTTTACCGTTACCCATTGCTGCATGCGGGTAACGCCCGGTCTATCTTCGGTTTTTGTTTTGGTGGTGCCATATAACCTGTTGATCAGTGTTGATTTGCCGGCATTGGTAATCCCCATGACCATCGCACGTGGCAAACGACCCTTCATTCCCTTGCGTTCAAACGCTTCAAGTTTTTCCTTGAGAATTTCCCGAATCAAGGGAATAATTTCATTGACACCTGTTCCGGCTATAAAATCGGTGAATAATACATTTTCGCCGTTATTCTTATAATATTCTTTCCATGCGTTGTTTGCCTTTGGATCGGAAAGCGAACATTTATTCATCAACAGAATGGATGGTTTTACGCCGAGAATCTCCTTGATTTGCGGATTTCGACTGGAAAAAGGAATCCGGGCATCGCATAATTCAATCGCGATATCGACCATTTTCAGGCTTTCGGCAATTTCCCGCTTTGCCTTTGTCATATGACCGGGGAACCATTGAATTCGTTTGCCAACCATTCGATCCTGCTGCGGTTCCGTTTCGGTTTTCGGTCTTTTCTTTTTGGGGACATAGGGTTTATAAGTTGCCAATGTAGTTCTCCTTATTATAATCCTGATCAGTTTCTTTGCACTTCAATTGTTTTTCCTTCAAACCGTTCGCCGGTTATCTGAACGAGTGCCTTCCCGGACGTGAGATCATTTGTAAAAGTTATAAATTGATCCAAACGGTCTTGTTCGGCAGAAAGAGAGAGGGTGACACACTCGGTATATGTTTTTTCGGTGAGTCGGACGTAATATTTTTCAAGATCCCTTTGTATCTTTTCAAAATCGGAATAGCCGACCGTGAGGGTAAAGGTAATGAAGGGAACAAAGATACTGATTCCCGCACGTTCAACCCCTAGTTTTGCGGATTTGGCATAGGCGCGCACAAGCCCGCCTGCCCCGAGCAGAATCCCGCCAAAATAACGGGTAACCACACAGGCAACGCCGGTCAAATCCTCTCGTTTCAGCACTTCTAAGACAGGCATGCCCGCAGTTCCCTGTGGCTCGCCGTCATCTGAAAAACGGGCGATTTCCGTTCCCTGAAGGATGTAGGCAAAAACGTTATGGGTTGCATCGGGATGTTTCGTTTTTATGCGGTCAAGAAACAATTTTGCTTCGATTTCGTCCGATACAGGGCAAATCGTTGCGAGAAATCGGGATTTTTTCTCGATAAATTCCGCACAGGCTTCTTTCGATACCGTTTGATATGCTTTTATCTTACATTCTCCTTCTGCTTTTGTCAACTCAAATGCAATTGTTCGAAATTTCCACGACAGTGGAGGTTGGCATCGTCTATGCAATCTATTCTTCTTCCGTTTATCACAAGATTTTCTATTATCACTTCCGAAACAGAGCTTTCATCATTTGCATTTGTAAAATAGGACGGAGGCATTTGGTTGGAATATACCGTTATATTACAGAACCGGATTTCATGCAAGGTGCCGAACTCCTTTTGCTGTGACCACATTCCTTTTTCTAATTGCAACACAAAGAGGGATGGCATAAACCCGCGTGAGGGGTCGTGATAAACTTCGCCTTTTTCGCTTTGTAGATAAGGCTCTTCATACCTGTCGTCAAATTCCGCACGGATATTTTCAAAGGTAACATCATGTACATAGGCCGAATCGGTATGCTGAATATCCATTGCAATATGGGTGGAATGAATGATGTCGCAATCTTTGAATATAATATCCCGCATTTCTTTGGCACAGGTTTCTGCTCCGACTTCAAGCGCACGCCCCCAGTCACACCACAAAACACAATTTTCAGCAAGGATATTCTCGGTGTTTTTGTCCGCCATACGAATGAGCCCTTTTACAACAATGCAGTCATCGTAATTTCTCAAAAAGCTGTTTTTTATAACGCAGTTGGCACTGTTGCAGAAGTCTACGCCATCCGAATTGTAGCGCCACATGCCGATCAGTTTTATATTATCAATCATAATGTTTTCGCATTTGCCAACAATAATTGACCATTCGCTTGCATCTCGAATTGTTACGCCGTCAATCAAAACGTTGCTGCTGCCGGATAGGCGAATCGGATTGGATCCCCCCCTCGGAAAAGTAGAGTTATCAAGAATTCCGTGCCCAAGAATTCTGACATTCTGTACATTTTCGCATAACACTGCTGTATGCACAATTGCACCTTCTTCGAGAAATAGCGTCTGATTGCTCTCGAGTGTGATTTTACCCGGATAATGGATGCCGGCTGCAAAGTAAAGGACATTTGGCATGGATTTTTTTATTGCGTACTCTTTGATGGGGTTTGCGAAAATGCATAGAGTGTTATGATATCCATCCAGTTCCAATGTGTATTGACCGCAGACGGAAATGGAAAATGTAATGGTTCCATTTTCGATGTGGGGAACAATGTTTTTTGAAAGCGGGCGAATCTGTACCTTTTCAAAAGGTATGTTTGGCTTGACACGAAGGATAACACTTTCCTCCATTCCAAACGAAACAAAGGAACAAAATTCTGTTTGATGAAACGGGCGCTGATACCCTGGCCATACTTGGTTAAACGGAACGGCTGATACGTGACTGAGGTAGCTTTTTACATTGGTTCCATCGACAGTTATGTCAAAAGAATCACTGTAAGATTCATCTTTGGGAAACGGATACAGTTTTACCATAATAACACCTCTATGTCTTATTCGGGCTTTTTTGCTCCACATTTTGAGCAGAACTTGCCCGTAATTTCTTTTTCACCGCAAGCACAGTTCCAGACAGAATGATCTGGTTTCTGTGCACCGCATTCGGAACAGAACTTTCCGCTTGCTTTGTTTCCACAAGAACAGAGCCATTCGTCGGAGATTGGCTTTGCTTTGCCACAATCCGAGCAGAACTTCCCGCTGTTTTCTTTTCCGCAGGTGCAGTTCCACGTTGCAGTAGTCTTATTTTTATCGTTTGCTTCTGTTGCTTTTTCTACAAAATGATCCGCAAGTGCTTCGTTGGCGTTTTGCTGTCCTTGAACATTCTTCTGCAGTTGCTGCATGGGGTTGATTCCTGCGGCGCCAAAGCCCAGCCCCAGACCAATCAACGTGTTGCCTGCTCCCGCCGTATTTGCGGCGGCGCTTTTCAAGGCTTCCCCCTGTGCCTGAGCAAGATAGGCGCTCTTTGAATATTCGTCGGACAATTCATATTGATTGATTTTTCCTTGCGATTCTTCGTCAAAAGTTAGCCCTTCCACACTGATGGAATGGATGGCAACCCCTCTTGCCGTAATTGCATCATCATAATGCTTTTCTTTCATGAGTGTGATGATTTCATCATCTTTGTGCGGAAGATCAAGCGCCGGGGTTTTATATGCATCGCTGCCAAGTTCGGCAAGTGTGTTGCGGAAGGAAGAGAGCAGTTCGGAAGAAATCTGTTCGGTCAAATTTTCTTTGGTGAAGCGAACTTCTGTGCCGGCTATTTCCGAAACAAACTGAAATGGATTTGCAACTTTAAAGGTGTATTTTCCAAACACTCTTATTTTAACTGACATGCCATAAAAAGAAGAGGTGCGAGGGTTTACGGTCGGATGCCCCCAATCGCTAAAGGGAATGGGGGTAGGCGTTCCGAATTTGTTATCTATAATTTCTTTCAAATTGACAAAGTAAACCGCTTGTTCTTTTGCAATTCCACCACCATATTTAAACCGTTCCCACATTTCGCGAAACATACCACCAAAATCGCCGCCGTACATCATGGTAGCAGAGGAGGATTTATCAAAGGTATAAGCACCTGGTTCGGCACAGGCATCAACAATCGCGCCATTGTCGACAAGCAAAGCCGCTTGCCCCACATTGACGATGATTCGGCTGCCCTTTGAAAGTACTGATGGGTTTCCATTCGGTGAAGTAACCTTGACCGACAAGGTTTCGTTGTTCATATTATCACATTTGATCGCATCAAGCCACGCATCGTGTAACGTTCCGCCGATAGAACCGGCAATTGCTTTTATCAGTCCCATAACAATCTCCTATTAAACATTTATCGTATGATTATCGAAATTTAAGCGCTTTGGATATTTGACATAACCCAAGAATATTTTCCGCTTGTAATGAGCGAGCCACAATAGGTGCATTTTCCGGAGGATGTGATTTCGGTCGGCGCACCGCAATTGGGACACGCCATTGTCTTAATGCCACTGTCTCCTTTGGTGATTGCATCGGCTGATCGAGTAAAGGTCAAAATATAATTCATATGGGTGTCGACATCCTTGTTTCCGGCAATGACAGCGCCCGATTTTTCATCAATGATATAATCTCGCATTACTGCCGAAAGAAAGACCTTTAAATGTTCGCTTGTTTCATCTCGGGAATAATCGGTCAGGTAAGCATTGTTGATGGCAATGCGTTCCATCATGTTTTTTCTGCCGAGATTGATGAATTCTTCCAACTGCATTTTGTGTTGATGAAACAGTTCTTCTGATTCCAATAACTGAACTTTATCAAGATTCTTTTCCATCCACGCGGTTTGAAGGGCAATATAGGTTTCTTTGACATAGGTTAAAAATTGTTCTGCGGAGAAATTGGGGTCTGTTTGTGCTATTTTGGCACTGAGATCCGCGGTTTTGTCGGAGGTGTCTGGCATGGCGGACGGGCGGCGGTAGAAATTGGTATCGGGAGCCGCCTTGGAGTATTTCGTAATCATCATCACAACAAAAATAATGATTGCGCCGATGATGAGGAATTGTAGAAAACCGCCACTGCCGTTTCCGTTATGAACCGATCCGAAAAAAATCGGAAAATGCCCAATTCCGCCGGCCGAGGAGGAAGAGCCTCCGCTGTATCCACCACTATACCCACCGGAAGAACCGGACGAACCACTATAACGGTTTACATTTCCAAGATCAGCAGATACCCCGGTGATAAACAAGCAGAAAAATAAGAAAAGAAAGAAAACAACAAGGATATGTTTTTTTCTCATAAAATAAGCACCATCCTTTTTCAACAGAGACGGTTATCGAATTTGCCCGTTCCCGTCAATCAAATATTTTACGGTGGTTAAGGCCTCTAATCCCATCGGACCTCTTGCGTGTAGCTTTTGCGTTGAAATGCCGATTTCCGCACCCAAACCGAACTCTTCTCCGTCGGTAAAGCGGGTGGAAGCATTCACATAGACCGCCGCTGCATCCACGTTGTTTTTAAAGTAATCAGCTGACGCCATTGACTGAGTTACAATCGCTTCACTGTGTTTTGTGTTGTATTTATTGATGTGGGCTACTGCGTCCTTCACATCGGAAACAATTTTCACTGCAAGGATATAGTCATTATATTCTTTATAATAATCCTCTTCGGTTGCGCTGACGATTCCGGGGAGAATGCAGCTGGTTTCCGCACAGCCGCGTAGTTCCACATGTTTCTCCGATAATTTTAAATTTGCCATCGGAAGAAATTCCTTTGCCACACTGCGTGCAACAAGCAGGGTTTCAACCGCATTACACACCGACGGGCGTGACGTTTTCGCATTAAAGATCAATTCTGTTGCCATACCCAAATCAGCACTTTCATCGACATAGAGATGGCAGTTTCCTGCACCTGTTTCAATGACAGGAATGGTAGAATTCTGCACAACACTTTTGATCAATCCAGCGCCACCTCTCGGAATCAAAACGTCGATATAACCATTTAATTTCATCAATTCTGCCGCAGTTTCACGGGACGTGTCAGAGAGCACCTGAACGGCGAATTTCGGAAGGTTTGCCTGTTCCAATGCGCTTTGGATGCAGTCACAAAGGGCGAGATTGGAATGAATCGCTTCACTTCCCCCACGCAAAACAACTGCATTTCCCGATTTGATACAGAGAACAGCAGCATCAACGGTGACATTCGGGCGTGCTTCGTATATGATGCCGATTACACCGATCGGAACGCAGACCTTTGATATTT
>Ga0183099_1000569_pt1 | contig 25871 bp, 28 predicted proteins | sample Biomet1_FD_127788 | JGI IMG/M metagenome (GOLD analysis project Ga0183099, IMG submission 127788) | Microbial communities from bioreactor (seeded with anoxic lake sediment) at LBNL, California, USA - Biofuel metagenome 1 | ecosystem: Engineered > Bioreactor > Anaerobic > Unclassified ...
AGCTAGAGCGTTGTTTGATTTGAATAAGGCTGGCCAAAATAAAAAAGGCCGGCCTTTTTTATTTAAAATCCAACATATGATAACGAGTGATCAACGCGCGATATTCCTGACTTTTTTGCACAGTGTATAACGCGTGCTGATAATCATTAATTACACGGTCGCTGGTGGTGCGATTAAACGCAAAGCAATCAGTCATTTTCTGCAGAACCAGCTCTCGGGGATAATCTGCCGGGCTTAATCCCATCTGCTGCATCGTGGTGTAAATCACGGGCTCATAAGCGGCGATCATATCGACTTTTTTCGACTGCAACAGTCGGATCAACTGCTCGATATTACGCGCCTTAACTAAACGATTCGTATTGTAGGTTTTCGTGGTCACCACTTCTTCGGCAATATCTGCACGGATCACGCCGATGGTAAGTGCATCAGTTGCTGAGGTGGATGTCAGATCAAAGCGATCTTTGTTTCGGCGAAACAATGCGACAGCAGCGGTGCTAATTGGGCAAACCCACTTAAACATATTTTCCCGATCGGCGGTACGCGACGTGGCAAACAGCACATTACCCGGTTCTGTTTGAGCGATATAGTAAGCGCGGGCCCATGGCAGGAATTTGATTGGTTGTTCCGGCACAGACATCTGTTCCCACACCAACCGAAGCAATTCAACGGAAAAACCAGCAGCTTTCTGGCGGCTATCCTCATAGTTAACAGGTGGATTTTGCTCACTCAGAAACGTTAATGGTGCCGCACTGACATACGCTATGGCGAGAAGAGTGATAACGGGGAGCAGCCATAATGATTTCAAATTGGTGTTCTCCGGCAAAAATATTCTATAAAAAAACATAATACATCCCAGAAGGGATATAGTTGATATTATCAGTAATAGCAAATAATCGCATATTTACAAATGGTTAGTTAGCGATGGTATATATAAATGAAGATCTTATTAATTGAAGATGATGCCTTGTTACTCGGTGGGTTACAAAAAGCGCTGGAACAGCAACAATATTGTTGTGATGTTGCAACGAGCATCAATACGGCACGCCAATATACGCTAGACGATTACGAGCTGATTATTCTTGATCTGGGATTACCCGATGGTGATGGGTTAACCTTATTGAAACAATGGCGCCAACAAGGCTGTAAGTTACCGGTTTTAATTCTGACTGCCCGTGATTCGCTGGATGACCGGGTTAAAGGTTTGGATCAAGGCGCGGATGATTACCTGGTTAAGCCATTTGCTTTAGCGGAATTGTTAGCGCGAGTCAGAGCGCTGATGCGGCGTCGGTTTGAGAAAACAGACAATGCCCTGCTGTTTGGCGGATTAAAGCTGGATATGACGCATCATCAGGTTTGGCAAGACGGGCAGGAATTGATGCTAACCCGAATGGAATATGCAATTTTACGACGTCTGATGCTGCATGCAGGGAAAACGGTGCAACGTGATCGCTTACAGCAAGATCTTTACGACTGGAATGATGATATTGGCTCCAATACGCTGGAAGTTTATATCCACCATCTGCGGCGTAAGATCGGTGCTGATAGCATCAAAACGATACGGGGAGAGGGCTACCGCCTTGAATCGAAAGATAAATAACCTATCCAAACGGTTACTGTTAAGCATTGGCACGATCTTGTTTATCACGCAAGGCACCACGATTATCTGGTTACTGCATGAAGTGCGTGAGCTGTTAACTCGTGCCTGGCAGCACTCAAATAAGGCCAATCTTTCGCTGGAACATTTTGACCCACTTAGCTGGGAGGCGTTAGGTGCTCTTATCTTTCCAGCCCTCGTTGCGTTTTCTCTTAGTCTATTAGTCAGCTGGATATTAATAAAAAGAATAGTGTCACCGTTGAATAAACTAACCGAGCAACTACAGCAGCGGAATGTGGAACAATGGCAGCCGTTTGAGAGTGATGGCCGTACCAGTGAAGTGGCTGAGATCACCAATGCGTTAAATGGGTTGATGCAAAAACTGCAACAAGCTTTTGCGCGTGAACGGCAATTTACGGCTGACGTATCTCACGAGTTGAGAACACCGATCGCGGGGATCAGGCTGAACCTTGAATTGATGGCGTTAGAGCATCCACAAGACGTTGTGCCGTTGATTAGTCGTCTGGACAGCATGCAGCGGACCATTGATCAGCTATTGTCTATGGCGCGTCTGGAACAACAAATGGTCATGGGGCTGCAAGCCTCTGTCGATTTGGTTCAGGAGGTGATATTACCTTTGCAACGTGAGCTGGCAGAATTGCTGCAAGCCAGAGGTATGACACTTTCTTTCCAACTGCCGGAGTCTGTACGTGTCGTTGGTGATAAAACATTGCTGAGTCTGTTGCTGCGTAATTTGATTGAAAACAGTAGCCGGTATGCAGACAGCGACTCTATGGTGAATATATCGCTGCAAACAGATGAGGATTGTTGCCGGTTAGTGATCACTGATGTGGGGCGTGGTGTCGATGAGGCGCAAATTGCAGCCTTAACTAATGCATTTCAACGATTTGATCAGCGTGGTAATGGGGTAGGGCTGGGGTTAAATATTGTGGCCAGAGTTTGTGCATTGCATAAAGCAACATTACGAATAGAAAATCATCAGCAACCGCATGGGTTAAAAGTCGAAATCACTTTTCCGGCAACAAATAAAAAGGGCTGAAATAGTTCAGCCCTCTATTCATGATCATGAGGCTATTCGCTGATTAGCTGTGGTATTGCTCACAAGCTTGCAGCGTATTCTCAATCAATGTTGCAACAGTCATAGGGCCAACGCCACCAGGAACTGGTGTGATAAAGCTGGCGCGCTGAGCGGCAGTAGCGTATTCCACATCACCGACGAGCGTGCCGTTAGATAAACGGTTAATACCAACATCTAACACGATAGCGCCGGGCTTGATCCATTCACCGGGAATAAATTCTGATTTCCCTACGGCCACCGCTAAGATATCAGCCTGACGAACAAATTGTTCTAAGCCTTTGGTAAAGCGATGACAGGTTGTTGTTGTACAACCAGCCAGTAGCAGCTCCAGCGTCATAGGGCGACCAACAATATTGGATGCACCGACAATCACCGCATGCATACCTTTTAATTCAACCCCAGTGCTTTCAAGCAGCGTGATCATACCCTTAGGCGTGCAAGGACGCAGGGCGGGAATTCGCTGTGCTAAACGGCCCACATTGTAAGGATGGAATCCATCGACATCTTTGTCGGGAACAATGCGTTCGATCACCAGTGTTGAATCGAGGTGTGCCGGAAGCGGAAGTTGCACCAAAATACCATCTACTGCAGGATCAGCATTTAATGTATCGATCAATGCAAGAAGCTCATCCTGCGTGGTTGTTGCAGGTAGATCGTAAGATCTGGAAATAAAGCCAACTTCTTCACAAGCACGGCGTTTACTACCGACATAAACTTGTGACGCAGCATCTTCGCCAACTAATACAACCGATAAACCGGGTGCTCGTAATCCATTTGCCTTACGTTCCGCGACGCGGGCAGCGACACGCTGACGCACAGACAGGGCAATCGCTTTTCCATCAATGATTTTTGCAGACATACCTTCCACTCACCTTGCTTTGCTGGGGCATATTGTCGCATTTTTTTTACAATAAGGTTAGTGCATAAACAACCGCTTACCTTAGTCGTTTAATATCTGAACACTCAGCTGTTTTTCATGAAAAAGAGTTTGACGATAAAGGGGAGAGTCTATAATATCCGCCTCCGTTGTCGGACGCCTACAACAGAACAACAGTCGGTGATTAGCGCAGCCCGGTAGCGCATCTGGTTTGGGACCAGAGGGTCAAAGGTTCGAATCCTTTATCACCGACCATTCTTCCAGTGCGCCCTTAGCTCAGTCGGATAGAGCAACGGCCTTCTAAGCCGTGGGTCACAGGTTCGATTCCTGTAGGGCGTACCAACGATGAGTTGTTCGCTTTAAGTGGTAAGGCAACACAGTTCGATGGTGGCTATAGCTCAGTTGGTAGAGCCCCGGATTGTGATTCCGGTTGTCGTGGGTTCGAGCCCCATTAGCCACCCCATTTAAAGAATACAGCGCGGAAGTGGCGAAATTGGTAGACGCACCAGATTTAGGTTCTGGCGCCGCAAGGTGTGAGAGTTCGAGTCTCTCCTTCCGCACCATTCTTTAGATAAAACAATAGACCAGCGAAAGCTGGTTTTTTTGTGCCTGCAATTTGCTGTATCCCTGCCGAACGCTGACTTTTAGCTCCTGCATATGACATGCAGCCAATGTTTTACACACCAAACAGCAATGGTGTTATGAACTAACGTATTACATCAATCTTTTTTGGATACTAGGTATTGTGATGGTCGTAATTTTTCAGCGATCATCGTTGCTTAATGGGGTCCTTAAATTCATCCCAGAAATGCCACAGCGTCAGGATTGGATGATGCACCAGCATTCTTGGACCGGAAAAACGCATGACGGTACGAATCTTTTCACGCATTTTGCTTTGATAACAATGAATAGGGCATTTAGCGCATGTCGGTTTATCCACTTTAAATCGGCATTTATCAATTCGATTCATGGCATAATCCGTCAGTGTCTGACACTCAGAACAAAGTTGATTGTTGGCATGGTGACATCGGCAGTAAATTCCAATCATTAGTCGGATAGTTCTGCGTTCCCGTTCAAGACGATTTTGTTTTCCTACTAAATTTTTAGCCGTCATAATTCCGTCAATCCACCTTAGAACTACGGTCATTATGCCGTAACGTCTCGTCTGTTAATACTTCGCTACCGGTAAACCCAAAATAACTGCATGGAAATACTGTATGTTATGGGTTCAGCTCCATTGGCCTGAAATTCGAGGTAGTGCCCCCGAAAGCCTTATGATTTATGAGCTAAACTCACAACCCTTTACGATTTTGTCTGTCTAATTCAACAACACTGCGTCTGTTAATATTATGGTGAATATTCATTTTACAGGTTAATCCTATGCAAAAAATCACATTAAACAACGGCGTTGAAATGCCTTTACTGGGGTTTGGTGTTTTCCAAATGAATGATGCGGCTGAATGTGAGCGTGCTGTTATCGATGCTATTGAGACAGGCTATCGTCTTATCGATACTGCAGCCTCATATCAGAATGAAACGCAAGTGGGAAATGCGATCAAACAAAGTGGTATCGATCGTAAAGAGCTGTTTGTAACAACAAAACTTTGGCTGCAAGACACTAATTATGAAGGTGCAAAAGCGCAGTTTGCTCGTTCCTTGAAACGGTTAGATATGGATTATGTTGATCTCTATTTAATTCACCAGCCATACGGTGATGTTCACGGTGCTTGGCGAGCAATGGAAGAGTTGCAGCAAGCGGGATATATCAAAGCCATAGGTGTGAGCAATTTCCACCCAGATCGTCTTGCCGATTTAATTGCGTTCAACAAAATTGTACCGGCAGTGAATCAGGTCGAAGTTAACCCATTTACTCAGCAGTTGCATGCAGCGCCTTGGATGTTTAGTAAAGGCATTCAACCAGAAGCCTGGGCTCCGTTTGCGGAAGGTCGTAACGGGCTATTCCAGAACCCATTACTCACAAATATCGGTGAAAAATATTCAAAGAGTGTAGGGCAGGTGGTATTACGTTGGCTCTATCAACGGGGCATCGTTTCTCTGGCAAAAACCGTGCGTAAAGAACGCATGATTGAAAATCTGAATGTACTTGATTTTGAATTGACCGATTTTGAAATGATGCAAATCGCAGCAATGGACACCGCAACCAGTGCTTTCTTTTCTCATCGTGACCCTGCGATGGTAGAGTGGTTATCGTATCGTAAACTGAATGTTTAATCGTTTCTCAATAATAAAAACGGCTTACCAATGTAAGCCGTTTTTATTTGTATCTTTAATTAATTCAGATGCTTTTCTTTTAGCCAATGGGCCATTAACTCAGCAATTTTATCATTATTCAGATCAGACATCGGGAAATGGGTATTACCGTAAACACCAATATCAGGTAAATGAACCAGCGTCACATCGCCGCCATTCGCATTAACCACATCTCTGATTTGCGAGTGAGTGATCAGAACGCCATCACCGATTATATCGAACAGTTTCGACATTGCATCGATATTCAATGCGGCATCATAAGGGCCGGTGTTTGGCGTCATCTGACGATAAAATTGATTTAGTGCTTCTGGATCTTTTGAGAATTGTACATTTTGATAATAGTCAGGCCATGCGCCTAAACGAAAGATCTCAAACCACAATTGCTCATCCGGTGCTGCGGCAATGCTGACAGGCTGTGTGCTTTTGCCTGACAGCCCTCGACGTGGTTGGTCGATCAGATAAGTGGCATATCCTTTTTTCAGAAAAATATTCTGAAAACCGTCACGACAAACCGCTGATTAAAATTATTGCACCTGATTATCAGTGGTAAACGTATCCGCTAAACAATATTAAAACATGTCATAGCAAGTGCGAGTCAATGGCGCTTGCCATGACATGGTAATCACGAAATCGATGTTCAGCCCAAAACAAGTTAAATTGCCGAAGTATCGCTGTGATATGAATGATGTGTTTTCATCATCTGTATTTAGCCGGTGTGTAGTGGCATAGTGAATTTGGCCACCCGACTTAAACGCAAACTCTATGAGTGTTATTCCTATATTGGACGAAAAAATTTCATAATCTATACGCGGTTATACGCCAGCATGAACATTATGAGCTGGAATATTTACTGAATAGCAGGCACGAGAACAACCCTGACACAGACTGTTTATTGCACAGTGCTGTGATGATGCATTTGTTTTGCAAACTGGCAAAGCAATACATATCTTGAAAACCCGATAACCGCACAAATAGTGAGAGCACGATAATTCCGCACTGTGATGAAAACTAAAGCTCCGCGTCTAGGAGCACGGTAGCGGAAACCGGATGGGCAAGAATACAGTTTTATCGGAAAAATACAGTTCTGCATCGGAAGTCCCAACATGTTGTTAGACGTTAAGCGTTAAATTCACACTTAATTTAAATCAATGGGTTAGCAGTACTTTGAACATTAAGAGCATGTTGCTTTTGAACGCAGCGGTGAGATTTTCTATTGTTTGTACAATAACGGTGAGATTTATTTTAAATAGATTATCTCGCAGTTAATATATGAAATATTATATAGAGATATTGGAGAAATCAAATAGTAATGCTGCATTAATAACCAAAACTTCTTTCTGTTTCTCAGACTAACTACATGGCTATGTACTGAAGCAAGCAGAATTATGCGAATAACCTGCCAATGAATGATGTGGCCTAGTTTGGTTCGCATTCCAAATTCTCCGCCGCCTAGGTGCGGGTCTTCTATAATGATTTTCTCCCATCTGGCTGAGCGATTGATTTTCGAAATTCAGAGAAGGGATGGGCCAGCCAAAAGGCTTTCGAGATTTTGACACCAACTGCCGTTGGGATTCGAATGTTTTCTATGTGTTTTTTGCACACATTCGATCTAATGCATGAGAGGAATATAGAGGACTGCTCAGAACTCCAAAGAACTTCGGACTATGACCACAGGATTTCTTGGTCAATGTGGACTCCAGAAAATACACAAATGCGTCCCTGATGTAAGATTATATAACCATCCAGTTCACTTAATGTGATGATGGCGACTAGTACAATTAAAAGATGGCTGAGTCATGTGCATCCACCATCCTTTACTCTAAATAGGTAATATAGAAATTATTTTATACCACATCAAAAACTACATATAAAAAATTTGTTTCACAGTGTTACTGAGTAACAAACATACTAAATATTTTTTCTCTAAAGTGATTAGATACGGATAATTGGTTTGTCGGTAGTCTTTTTTCTTGTGGTGACGACATAATGTCAAACATATCTACTTCACTCAAAGATAGGGGACTGTCGCTCTCCAGAAAAGTAATGAGTTCATCTAAATTTGAATACTGCTTTTCAATATTTTTCGTGTGTGTAGTTTCCGTCTGCGCATTAGTTTGATTTGGAGAATCAAACTTGGTTACTACTCTGGATATAACGTTGTGCTCCGGTAAATCATCATCAATCCGCTGCGCGAACTTAGCCAGTGTGTGCTCGTTTAAGGCATATAGCCATGCATGCTGCAAATTGCTACTAGTAACTCGTAGATCCGGCCTAAAACCTGACGAAAATACAGTTCCGTTTTTACATCACTTAGGTAACAGCAGACTTTTAAGCGCGGGATATCAGTCCCTTCACTTACCATTCCCACGCTCACAATCCATTGATCATCACTGGTTCGGAATTGCTCAATAACAGCAGATGAATCAGGCATGGTGTAATTGACTATAACCGCAGTAGCATTGAGTTTTTCTTTGAGTAAAGCTTGTAAGATATTTGCATGCTCAACCGAGGATGCAACTACTACCCCCGCAGTGTTTGCCTCTGTCTTTCGAAGCTCGAGGAGTTTGTTATGTGCAGCAGTAAGTGTGTACAGCATTACCTGCTCATGAGTTATAACGTCGGTATATCTAAGTTCCGAATTTTCAAAAAGCGACTGAAAGCTTGTAAAAGTCTCTGTTGATGTATCAGCACGTTTTACGCCAATAACATCGTTATCAACCAACACAATTTGCGGCACACAGCACACGCGATCGAGTACCGCTTGCTGCATCCCGTAAACATAGTTACAGATTATATGCGCGTCTTCATCAGCATATTTTGATAGGACAATGGGTAATTTATCTGATCGCCAGGGAGTGCCACTTAAAGCTAGAGTGTATGTCGCTTTGTCTTGCACACGTAGCAAGATTTCCTCGCCCCAAGCGTTCGCATTATCAATGCTGTCGCCCGCACAATGATGAATTTCATCCATAATCACTAACACGCGGTTACTATCTAACAGGCACCAGAAATCATCATCTAAAAAGCGTAATTTGTGGTAAGTGAGGGAGTCCCCAATATCGCCAAGTTTACCGTTAAATTTGACCTTCAAATGTGTCGAAAATGTTTTACGCACCCCATTTACTACTTCTGTAGATGGTGAAAAACAAAGCACAAAATCGATTTTGTCATTATGAAGTAGCACTTTAGCAATCTCTGCCGCTAATACTGTTTTTCCTGCCCCCGGTGTTGCCAAACAAAAAAAATGGGATGAAAACTCATAATGGTCGACAGCTTGACCGGAACACTCGTGTTGCCAATTTCTTAACTTCATTTGACACCAATTAATTGATAAAAAATATTTTCTATCAGCGTAACTTTACCGGAAAGTTGCGCTAATTCTGATATGCGACGAAGGTAGCTTGAGTTGTCTAGTCCAGAGACATCAGCATCGTTTATAAGTTGTTCATACATTTCGATTTCGCCAATTTTTGAATTGATATCAAAAAGAAGGGCAAGACGACGTTGTATTAATTGGTACAACTGTTCCATTGGATGATCAGGAACGGCGTATCTATTTTCAGTTATTTCCATTTCACTGAATTTGATCTGATAAAAAAGCGGTGATTTACAAAAAACTCCTTCAGAGCTAAAAGGGGCTCTTGTGAGTTTCAATAAGCCTATGTCTCTAAGTTCCAATATGAAGTGACCGGCATGCCGTATGAACATTCTGATCGTGATTGGTTGTGTAAAACCATGTCCTTCCTGCAATCGTCTCAACAACTGTATTAGCGTGAAATTATCAAACTCTCGATCAGACAAAATCTCTAGTAATGGTTTAGGAAGAGGTATTTCCATCGTTTCGTATCAACCTTTCAATGTCACCCTTTAACAATAGGCCTACTTAGGCCTAGCTGAGTGTATATCAATTAAGATAGGTTCGTCTCTCTGAGAGAGGCAAAAATGACAGAAGAACAAGAAAAAGAGATCAAAAAGCTTTTCGGTCAGGCTTTAAAAGCTGAACGGAAATCGAGGAAATTATCACAGGTGAAATTAGCGTTACTGGCAGAAACAGATCCGAGCTATATAGGTAGAGTCGAACGGGGATTGGTTAATGTCACTATCAGCTCGTATGTTAATCTCGCAACAAGCCTTGGCTGTTCTTTTCCTGAGTTTTTTCAGAAAAAGAAAGATGAGTAGACGAGCTTTTTTGATTGACGGGAATGTTTGCTGAGCAAGCCTAATTTGAGTTGGTAAGTAAAGTATTGCGGGAACGCTATCTAATCGATAATCTGATAGTTAATCTCGCGTATTATTTAGTAAAAAATTAAATCGGTTCATTACATTAGTGGGTAAAAACGCACTGATGACTTCTCTATTTGTATGATCTAGACGAGCTAGAGAATATAAAAGTATTGCTAGAACTAAATTGCGCGTTTTGTAGCTTATATCTATCCACAAATTTGGTGCATAACTATCTTATAAGTTGTGCTTACATTATTCATTAATGTTAACTACCAGAGGTACAGCGACATAAACCTAAATTTTCTTAGCAAATAAGTCGGTTTGGCAATTTGGGTATTTGTGACAATCAGGCTTGCTTAACGCATTTTTGTATCAGATTTTAAATACACACTGGGAGCTTTGTATTCAAAATAGAATACATTTTATTTTGCTGTAGACGATGATTGTTTCGAAAATAATTGAGTTGAGACTCAAGAATGCCGAGCTGAATAGCTGCTTTTGAAACGCCAATACATTCGGCTAAAGTGAGCGCATCATCGTTATAACTTTGAGAATATTGAATTCGTGTATTTTTCGGTGCGGCAGTCTGTTTATATTTGGTCATAATTTTACTCGTTTAGAGAGGTGTCAGTTAATGCTGGATCAGATAAAGCCAGTTTTTTAAATGTATTGGCGTATTTAATGAGTACTCTCTCTGTTTCTTGCTTCACTATTTGTTGGCCTTCCAGCCCTGACAAATCAAGTTCTTTTGTCGCTGGCATGTGAGGACGATTAACTGCTTGTGGCAACCCAAAGGCATTAGTGATGACTTTTACTTTACCCATTTCACCTCCATCTGAGCTCGTTTTTAATCAAAACGGTAAGACTAGCGTTGTAATTTTGCTGGACACGATCAGCCTCTGTTTGTCGCCAATTCCTTGATGATAATAGCTGAAGCTGTTTGTTGTTGCAGCGTGTAGCCAACGGCATGTTGTTAGATTTTGATGAGATGTGTTTGTAGTTCAATTTTTTGCCTGACGTTGCTGGGCTTTTCTTTTTTCATACACACCACATTGCATAGAGCACTGGGGCATTAAGTATCATATTCAGCGTAGCTTGGTTCTGGACAAAAACGTGTTACTGAGTAAGCGCTTGCTCTCGTCGTTCACATTAATATAAGTATGATTAACGCTACCAAGAACAACAATCAGTCACTTGTTACACGGCACGGCTAATTATCGCTCGCGCACGGGATATATTGAATCGGAGACAGAGGCAGTTATTACTTACTTGTCCTTATGTCGTTTATCTTGTTGTTATCACACAATAACGAGGGAGATGAAGCGGCTGAGAAGCTAGTCTTATAGTAAACCATACAGTATGGAGTGCGGCGATGTTGTTTATAAAACCGCGAATATCTGATGGGATCAGAAGTTGGTTTACCAGTAATGGATTTCCATGGACGATCTTGGTGATTATGCTCATTTTTTCGACCGGACTCTGGCATTACACTGAAAGTGTTTTCATAAACATGTCGTTAGACCGGTTTAATAGCCGAGTTGAAAACCAGAAGAACCTGATAGTCAATCATCTCAATGCTTACAAGTTGCTGCTACAAAGCACAGCTCATTTTATAGCGATGAATGACATCGCTTATAAAATAAACTGGTCAACTTATCTTTCGGCAATTAAACAAGAAAAATCGCTATCTGGCATACAGTCTATGGGGTTTATCCCTGTGGATGCTGCTGGTAACCCTATTCTAGGTAGTGTTGTTTCTGATGATTATTCCGAACTCATCACTACTCTCGCTCAGGCGCAAGACACGGCAAAAATCACGCTATCACCGCGCCTGACACACAATAAAACCCAAGATAAAGCTGATTTTTTGTTCGTATTCCCAGTTTACAGAAATAACCTAACACCTTCTGCTGTTGATATTCGGCGTAAATCAATTTCAGGTTTTCTATATATAGTTTTTCATGTGACATCGTTTATACAGGGTGTTTATTCTGGTAACGAACAAGATATTGATATTGAACTCTTTGATGGTGTTGCAACACCTGAAAATTTAATGTTTTCCTCACGAAATATCGCGGTTACTCCACGTTATGCATCCCGTAAAGAACTGAACATTGGCGGCCGATTCTGGACATTACATATTTTAAGCAAGCCTGAATTTGAAGCTAGTACGGTAAGTTATCTGCCCCTCGTGATCCGCTTCGGTGGTATAGGAGTCAGCTTATTGCTGTTTTTCTTACTATTTTTGAATATTGAACGACAAAGAAAGATACAGGAACTCATGAAGTCAGCGCAAAAGCCCACTCATGTTTGAAAGGATATTATTTCATTCAGATATCGACATAAAACAAGCCTGTCAGCAGTATTATACAAGCAATATTGAGTAACAAACCGACACGGATCATGTCCTTTTGGCGGATCAAGCCACTGGAAAATACAATCGCATTGGGTGGTGTAGCTACGGGTAGCATAAAGGCGCAAGAACAGGCGACCGAGACCATCACTGAGGTGATAATGACGGATATGCCTAAGCTTTCAGCAACGCCGGCAAATAAGGGAACAAGCAGTGCGGCGGTAGCAGTATTGGAGGTGAATTCGGTTAAAAAAACGACAAAGCTGGCAATAATACAAAACAAAAATAGGGGAGATGTTGCAGCAAAAGCAGCGGTAATATGTTGTGCCAGAAATAAACTGGTTCCTGTTTCTTTCAGCACCGCAGAAAGTGCAATACCACCGCCGAACAGCACTAATACACCCCATTCTGTTTGTCTTTCTATATCCCGCCAACTGGCAACCCCCGTTAAACAGATCAATACCGCTGCTATCAGTGCAATCAAAGTATCGAACTGCGCGATACCACCTAACAGGTTCGATAGCGGCAGAGAGCAGATCCAGGCAATGACGGTACAAACAAAAATGGCTAACGTCAGTTTGCTGTTTATCGTCCAGGTAAACGTGATTTTTTCAGGCGTATAACGACGATGTAGCTTAGGTTTAAAAAAGAAAAAGAGAATACCGATAGCGACAGGCAATAAAATTAACACAATGGGGATACCGATTCGCATCCATTGAATAAACGAAAGACCGGTTTGCGCTGCGGCAATGACGTTAGGGGGGCTGCCTACCAATGTACCAATCCCACCGATACTGGCACTGTAAGCGACACCCAGCAAAATGAAAGTAATGCTGTTGCGATCTTGTTCTTGATCCAAATGACCGGCCATACCAATGGCGAGTGGCAACATCATTGCAACTGTGGCGGTATTACTGATCCACATCGAAAGAAAAGCACTGATAGCAAACAGCATTAATACGGCGATAAACAGTTTTCCTTTTGCCAGCGATAAAATTTTTGATGCCAGCAAGTGGTCGAGATTTTGTTTATGCAAGGCAGCAGCTAAGGCAAACCCACCGAAAAAAAGAAATATAGTCGCATTAGAAAAGTGGCTTAAAGCAGGTTGTAACTCAAAAATACCCAGTGATACAGCCAAAATGGGTACCAATAATGCCGTGACGGTGACATGAGTTGCTTCTGTTAACCATAAAACAGCAATAAAAATCAGCAATGAAAGGGCTTTGGTGATGGGGGCTGGATAGGGTAAGAAATGCAATAACAAGAGCAACAGGCTTAGATCCAATAGAAGGATCACTGGGTGGGAAAGGACGGGATTTGTCATAACGGTGGTATTGTTCATAAAACCTCCACGTTAGTTTGTCCTCTTATTTCATTGTAGTTGCCGATCCCCAAAAGAGTTATTACACATCAACAGTCGTAAAATGAATACGGTATAGAATTTGCTGAAAACGTGACTATAACGGCTAAAAAGCCTTCATTGATGTGGAAAAAGGGAAGTTATTAACAAAATTTGCGCATTAAGGACAAAATCACCTTGCAGATGCAGGTAATCAAACAGAAATATTAATGATAAAAAATTAACTTAAATGTGTTGAGGTACTCATGAATACAAATTCCATCCGTAGGCAAATTGGCTTCTGGTTATTGCCGTTACTCTGTCTCATTATGCCTACGATCAGCTTTGCGGCTCAGTCAGGACAAATGCTGACACTCGGCGGAATCAGACTGGAATTTATTCTTTTCGCCTTCACCTTGTTGGGTGTCGCATTATTTCATCATTACACCATGTTTGTTTCCCTTGCGGGTCTTGCCGCTGTTGTTGCCAGTAAATATGCTTTTCTGGATGACTTTTCATTTGTGCATCACATCATGGGTGGTGAGGGGCATGAAGGTGAATGGCGGATCATGCTCAACCTGTTTGGTCTGCTTTCTGGCTTTGCGATTTTGGCAAAACACTTTGATGAATCTCATCTGCCAAAGGTTTTACCAAAATATCTGCCAGATGATTGGAAAGGCGGCTTTGTTTTATTAGTGATGATTTTTGTTACCAGTGGCTTTCTCGATAATATTGCGGCAGCGATGATCGGTGGTGCCATCGCATATGTTGTGTTCAAAAAGCGGGTACACATTGGTTATCTGGCTGCGATTGTTGCGGCGAGTAATGCCGGTGGTTCCGGCTCGGTGGTGGGCGATACGACCACAACACTGATGTGGATCGATGGTGTCAGTCAACTCGATGTTTTACATGCCTATATTGCAGCTGTAGTTTCGCTGGTGATCTTTGGCGTAATTGCCTCGAAACAACAAGATAAGTATCAGCGGATTGTAAAAGATGGGCCGAGCTCAGTTCAGGTTGAGTGGAAAAAAATCTATGTGGTGGGACTGATACTGTTACTGGCCGTTGCTACCAATTACTTGTTTGATTTTCCGGCATTGGGGGTTTGGGTTGCGATTTTGCTCGGTGCATTGATCGTGAAAACACCATGGCGCGAAATTAACCATGCTTTGCCCGGCACTATTTTCCTGCTGGGTTTAGTGAGCTGTGCATCATTAATGCCGGTCAATGAATTACCGCCGGCATCATGGGTAACGACATTCTGGTTAGGATTCATTTCAGCGGTGTTTGATAACATTCCGTTGACTAAGTTGTGCCTTGAACAAGGGGGTTATGACTGGGGTATTCTGGCCTATGCGGTGGGATTCGGTGGCTCTATGCTGTGGTTTGGTTCATCCGCTGGTGTCGCATTATCCAGTATGTATCCGGAAGCGCGCTCAGCAGTAAACTGGGTTCGTCAGGGATGGCATATTCCCGTTGCGTATGTGGTTGGATTCTTTGTGATGTTGGCAGTGGCGGGATGGTCACCACATGCACCGCATAAATCAACGCAGGAAAGCGTGATTGTGCAGAAGACGCTGATCAAATCATCATCGTAACAAGTCGTTAAGTAGTGCTGGTTGAAAATAATCGGCACTATTTCAGCGGGATATTTCACAGCGTAACAATAGCAATCACACCGGACGCTGGCTCAACATCCATCTGGTATGACTCCTTAGATTAAAGCACGGAGATCACCTGTTCAGGTAAACCATCTAATCGAGCAACTGACCTACTAATTATAATTCGAGTAAACGTCTATGAGTAACCAAAGTAAAATGCCACCCTGTATTCTTTCTGCATGGGAGTTACATGAAAGAGAACTACATCATTGGTTACTAAGACAACTCAGCAATCAAGAAGATGCTGCTGATGCTTTACATGATATTTTTCTGAAAGCCGTATCAAAAGGCATTACTTTCTGTGACATCGATAACCCTCGTGCATGGTTATTTCAGGTTGCCAGAAATTATTTAGCAGATGTATATCGGAAAACCAGAACTTTTGCCGAGTTAACTGACATACCAAGATCTGAATTCACGCATGAGAATAAAACAGAAAATGCAGCTGTTGATGCGTTAACGCAATGTTTACCCCGGTTGCTTACAGAACTGGTTTCTGAAGACAGCAATATAATTCGTTGCTGTGATATTGATGGAATGTCTCTCCAACAATATGCAGATGAAAATAAACTGACACTACCCGCCACAAAATCCAGAATTCAGCGTGCGCGAAAGCGACTTCGAGAGCAAATGATCCAAAAATGTCAGGTCAAAATGGACGAGCAAGGCTCGGTCTGCTGTTTCATTCCTCGTTCATCGTGTTGTGAACAATAATCATTCCGATGTTAGGTTCAAGATGAAACAGCCATGATGTGAAAGTCAACTTTTTTCTTTGAAACCAGCTCATTGCAGGTATTACAAAAAAAGCCAACTGAGCAACATTGCATTTTCAGTAATTCAGAATGACATACGGGGCAGAAACCGATCATGTTGAACTGCTTTCCACAGTGTAAACAGGGCGACGGACTATACCGGGGATCCAACCCTTCCTGCTGACAAGAAGGACATTTGAGTAGATAAGCCATATCTTCTCTCCTTCGCTATTTCAGACAAACTCCACCATTGTTTCTTTGTCATTTTTACTATCAGTTTAGTCTTTGTTCTCGCGGTCTGAGCGGAAGGGCACTGCATTATATTTTTACGATTTTTTTCAACTTGCGTGCATCTTTTTTAGATCGTCACCGTCTACTTAATAAGAACAATAGAATTAATAGTATGCGAGAAAGAAAATGAAAGCTGTTTCAGCTGTAAAAACATTCTCACAAAAACAACCGCTGCTTTTTTTATTTATCGCTGGTGCGGTCTGGCTTGCTTTGTATCAGCTATTGATCCCGCTGTCTGAATCTTTGGTTTCTGCTCTACCCATCAATAGAAATAGCCATTTGGGTGATGCATTCCAATTCTTCTTTTATGACACGCCAAAAGTATTAATGCTATTAACCTGTATCGTATTTGTCATGGGAATGATCAACTCCTATTTCACGCCTGAGCGAACCCGCGCTTTATTGGCTAAACGCGGAGAAGGTGCTGCCAATGTGATGGCTGCCTGTTTAGGTATTGTGACACCATTCTGTTCGTGCTCTGCGGTTCCTCTTTTTATCGGTTTTGTTCAAGCCAGTGTGCCTTTGGGGGTCACGTTCTCATTTTTGATTTCAGCACCGATGGTAAATGAAGTCGCGCTAACTTTACTGTTTGGTCTGTTCGGTTGGAAAATAGCCTTGCTTTATATGTGTTTAGGATTGGCGGTGGCAATTGTAGCGGGCTGGATCATTGGTCGTCTCAAAATGGAAAATCATTTGGAAGATTGGGTTCGTGACATGCCACAAACCACTGCCTATATAGGCGATGATGCATTAACCCTTGCAGATCGCATTTCGAGTGGGTTTAGTGCTGTTCGAGACATTGTTGGAAAAGTCTGGCCTTACATTTTAGCTGGGATTGCGATTGGTGCAGGTATTCATGGTTATGTACCTGAAGATTTCATGGTTTCGTTCATGGGCAAAGATGCCTGGTGGTCCGTGCCACTGGCTGTGGTGATTGGTGTTCCGATGTATACCAATGCAGCGGGTGTTATTCCCATCGTACAAGCATTACTGGCGAAAGGTGCTGCATTAGGCACGGTGCTGGCTTTTATGATGAGTGTTATTGGTCTTTCACTCCCTGAAACAATTATTTTGCGCAAGGTTCTCAAGCTACGTCTTATTGCCACGTTCATTGGGGTAGTGGCCTGCGGGATCATGTTGGTTGGTTATGTTTTTAACACATTTCTCTGATCTGAGTTTATATAACAAAGGAGTTCATATGAAAAACATCAAAGTGCTTGGTTCTGGATGTGCTAATTGTAAAACGACAGTACGTTTGATTGATGAAGTTGCCAAAGAATATGGCGTAGACATTCAACTCGAAAAAGTTGAAGCGATTAAAGATATCGTCAGCTACGGTGTTTTATCAACGCCTGGTGTTGTCATTGATGGTCAGGTTGTCCATTCAGGAGGGATCCCCTCCAAAAATAAAATCAAACAATGGTTCATGCAGTCATAGGAAATTACATGATGAATGATGCTAAGGAAATTTGCCCAACGACTACACAAAAACGGATCAAAGCAGATGCCATACTGGTTGATGTTAAGAGAACGCGCTGAAATTGAAAGGCTTTCATTTGATGTGCCCGAGCTTATCATCATGCCCTTGAGTGAGCTGGAAAATCGATTTACAGAACTCCCCATTGATAAAGAGTTGATTTTAGTTTGTCAGCATGGCGTTCGTAGTCTGAAAGCCATTTATTTTCTGATGTATCACGGCTATAACAACGTCACCAACATGTCCGGCGGTCTGGCAAAGTGGGTTCTTCGGCAATTTCCAATAAAAGGTGATCCGACTGCTATAGAAATGCCCATCGACGGCGGTCGATGTTGCTGAGTGCTGACTTGTCAGTTATTGGCTATTGGTTTTTTATCGCATCCCAAACTATATACCCCCCTAATATAACTAAAAAGATGCCAAATAAGGTCTTTAATAATTTGGCATCGACTTGACTTGCAACTCGGGCTCCGAGCCAGCTTCCGACCAATAACATCATGGCAATAATCAGAGCAGCCCGTAAGTCGACATTCCCGTGTCGATAGTATTCCCATACAGCAGCTATACCCACTGGAGGTAATAGAATTGCCAGGCTGGTTCCTGTAGCTAATTTTTGACTGAAACCTAATATGTACACCAGTGCTGGAACAATGAGAATTCCACCACCGATCCCAAATAGGCCAGACAGCAGACCAGCTGAAAGGCCAATAATTATCAAACTGAAAAATAACATGTAACTTAGGCTTTCCAATATAATCTTTCATATAAATCATAGTCTTACTGAGAACTTGATTTTTGTCTTATCCAAATTTCAAAAATAATTTTGAGTAGGGCATTTTCAATTTATTGACTGTATTCTGAATGGCTGGTGCGTCTTTCTTGAGTAATGCTTTCTGGAGCGCAGCTATCGATGCATTCTGTGAATCAAGTAATTTGATGAATTCAGGATTTTTTTGGTATTCCGATGGTGCTTCTGAACTGAGTTTTTCGTTGAGATAGATTAATGCGCCTGCCTTAAGCGTTAATTTTTGTATCCCATCTGATTCTGCTAATGTTTTCTTACTGTGCTCCATAAGTTGTTCCATGACTTCATGATAAGCATTCATGTGGTCGCTATAAACGATAACCTGATTCCGATGACGTAGTTCCGCCAACGCGCCTCGTACTTTCTCCAGTGTCTGATGTGCTTTATTTAATTGCTTGTCTTGTACTTGTAAAATTGCTTCAGAATAACTCTGAGTCACAGTTTGTAGAGTGTTAGCAAACGCTGCATCCCGGTCATAGAGCGCAGGGGCTTTAGACGCATACTGTTCCGATATCTTTTGCCATATCTGCTGAGCTTGCTGCACACTATTTAAGGCTTCTTCCTGTGTTCCATTTCCTGTCTTGAACAATGCAACCCGATAGGGCACATATGCTTGTTGCATCGCATCGGTAAACGTGTCCGCAGCATAAGCAGTAGACAAAACAAGTGTTAACGCGCTGGCAATTATTAATTTTCGCATAAATTATTCTCAAATCAGATGGGTTAATATGTTTCACCGTTGATGTTTGCTGCATGAAGCCCGTTCTATTTACCATCAGGCTTAATGCAACAACTAAATTGAATATTATTCCAACTTATCAATGCCGAGATATTTCAGCATGAATCGTTCATACACCGGTTCGGTATCACCGATTTGCATTTTATGTAGGAAATATTTTTCAAATCCGATTTTTGCCAGATGAACCCATTTCCCTCTCTTAAACCATGCCACATTTCTGGGAGGGATTTGAGGTATAGCGACGAAAGCCGCACCCGTATCGCCCATATCAGCCAAACAGATAGCATTCCAAGTCGCCTTAAATGTTGGCTGTTGCCCCATTATTTCTGCTTTAATATTATGCGTGATGGCTCTAACCATCGACTCAATCATATAGCCTGTTTTTGGTACGCCAGTAGGGACGGGGGTTTTACTGAGTGGTGGAATTGCGATGCAAACACCAGCGGCATAAATTTGTGGATATTTAGGATTCCGTTGATGTTCATCCACTAATACAAATCCGCGAGGATTCACCAAACCTTCTATAGATCGCAAGGGCGCAATCCCGCGGAACGCGGGTAACATCATGGCGTGTTTATAGGGCAAACTGTGGTGTCGCTTAACATTGCCATCTTCATCCAACTCATCGATTTCCATTTTTCCATCAATGATACCGACGGTTTTTGCGTTGCAAATCCAACTGATATCACGTTGCCGTAGTTCACTTTCCAACATACCTTTCGAATCACCGACTCCATTCAAACCAAGGTGCCCAATGTAAGGTTCACTGGTAACGAATGTCATGGGGACTGATTTTCTGACTTTTTTATCCCTTAAATGTTTATCCAAAATAAATGCGTATTCATATGCAGGCCCAAAACAGGATGCCCCTGGCATCGCCCCAACGATCACATGACCGGGTTCGTTAATGAGCTTATTGACGTTATCCCTGCAATGTTCTGCGTGAGTTAATGTGCAAACGCTACTAGTTCCGCCTGCATCGGGACCCGTACCAGCTATTTCATCAAAAGCCAATTCAGGCCCGGTGCACAAGACTAAAAAGTCATAATTTAGTTTTTGTCCATCCGTCAATTCGAGCTGTTGTTGTGCAGCATTCAGGCTTTGTAAGCCTGAGGCAATAAACCGGATAGATTTTTTGCTGACATAAGGTTCAATAGGAATTGAAGTTTCTTTGCGTTGTCGCCATTCGACGGCAATCCAAGGGTTGGATGGGGTAAACTCAAAATCGGGTTTATTATTGATTAAGATAACTTCGTGTTGTTGACCTAATTCAGCTTTAAGTTCATAAGCTGCTGACATCCCACCTAAGCCAGCACCAACTATAATTATTGTTGCCATCTGAGATCTCCGATCCATTGAATCCGAGCCAGATCCACATCATTTGGCTTAGTAACAAGCCTTATTTTCTGGCTGAGTGATCGCGTTAAAAATCGAAAATAAATATTCCTTCCTATATTCATTTTAGTCCCATTTTTCTAAAAACGCTCTCAGCTGGGCAGAACCCAGTAAAAGCGCTTTGTAACAAATTAGCCCCGACAAAAATGGTCAACAACACGAACCATGGAGTTAGCCAATAAGTTAAAGCGACAGAGAGTAATACCATAGTGCCTGCTAGAGCCCGAACAGCTTTATCTACAGTCATAAGTTCTCCAAATAAGATGTCGGTTGAATATTGTTCAATATTTATCAGCGCAATTTTGATCTATCTGCGGTTTTAACCTGAATAAAGAGATGGATAAGAGTGATTTCTCACTATAACCATCGAATAGATCTAGACTTTTATTAGTTATAGCATATCCAAAGGGATATACTTTAGATATATCTAATTAAAGGGTTTTAGTCATGCGATGTCTTTTGATCCTTCTCATTTTTGCTTCTGTTATTGTTCATGCTGAAACAGCGGTAACTGACACCTTGCCAGTAACGTTATCAGCAGTGCCTGAATGGTTTGTGATGGATGCCAGAGTAGAGCCGATTGACCAGGGAACTGTTTCAGCACAAACCAGTGGTAGAGTGAGCGCCATTAGCGTCGATGTGAATGATGTAGTGCCTAGTGGCCATCTGTTAGTGGAAATAACCAACACCTCACAAACCGCCGGACAAGACCAAGCTAAAGCGGCGGTGAAAGCGGCGGAAGTGCGTTATAACGATGCCGAACGGCAACGGTTACGGCTGGTTGATTTAGTCCAAAAAGGCTCGGTTTCACGCCGCGAATACGACAGTGCCGCCACAGAAGCACAAGCCGCCGCCAGTGTGCTTAAGCAAGCGCGAGCGGAACTGGTACAAGCCGGTGAGAACTTAGGTTTTACCCGTATCGTGGCCCCGTATGCAGGTGTGGTGTCCGCCCGTCATGTGTCATTAGGGGAAACCGTCAACCCCGGACAGCCGTTACTCAGCGGTTATGCTTTCGAAAACATGCGCGTAGCGGCTTCACTGCCTGCACGTTACGTCAGCCAGTTAAAAGAGACTACGCCGTTACAGGTTACCTTTCCTGATGGCCAGGCTATTACGCTGCCACAACATCAACTGTTTCAGTTTGCTGACCCGGCCAGCCATAGCTTTACTTTACGGGCAGAGCTGCCCAAACAAACCACTCCAATCTGGAAAAATGGCAGTTGGGTGAAATTGGCCATGCCATTAGACAGCAAACCGAAGCTGCTAATTCCAGAAAATGCGCTGTTACGGCAAAACGAATTGTCGGCGGTGTATCTGGCGGAAAAAAACGGCTTTGTGTTACGGCAAGTGCGCTTAGGCCGCCACTATGACGGGCAAATTGAAATCCTATCCGGCCTGAAAGCCGGTGACGTGATTGCCAAAGATGCCTATGCCGTTATCGCACGGCAAGGGGGCCAATATGCGCCCTGAGCTTGGTCTCGCCGGGCGGATCGCCCGTCAGTTCCTGCATTCCCCCATCACACCGTTGCTCGCTATTGTGGGTTTACTGTTAGGTATTGCCGCCGTGCTGGTGACACCGAAAGAGGAAGAACCACAAATCGAGGTGACGTTCGCTGATATCTATATTCCTTTCCCCGGTGCCAGCCCGCAGGAAGTGGAACAGTTGGTGACGTTGCCTGCCGAGCAGGTGTTATCGGAAATGAAAGATATCGACACCCTGTATTCGTTCTCGCAACCCGGTGGTGCGATGTTGATCGTGGCGTTTAAGGTGGGCAAAACTCGTCAACAAGCGTTAGTCGATCTGTATAACCAACTGGCTTCGAATAAAGATTGGCTACCGGCTGGTTTAGGCGTTGGCGAACCGTTAGTTAAACCCCGTGCCATTGATGATGTGCCGATCTTGAATTTAACCTTATGGAGTAAACAAGCCGACATTACGGCGGAACAACTCACGCAGATAGCGCATGGCTTGGAAACCGAGTTGAAACGACTGCCCGGCACACGCCAGATCCAGACCGTCGGGCGGCATGATCGGGTCGTGCAGGTGACGGTTGACCCAGCAAAACTCAATGCATTTGGTTTAAATTGGCCACAGATTTCACAGGTGTTAAACAGCGCTAATCAGCAGCAAAACAATCTGTCGCTGACACAAGATAACCGACAAATAAGCTTACAAGTCGGTGAGTTTCTCGATTCCAGCGACGAAGTGGGTCAGCTGATTATCAGTAGCCAGCAAGGGCATCCGGTGTATTTAGCCGATGTAGCCACCATCAACGACGGTGCCGATGTGCCAAACGCCAATGTCTGGATGAGCCAGCATGGCAAAATCTACCCCGCTGTCACGTTGGCGATCGCCAAGCAACCCGGTGTCAATGCCGTCGATTTAAGCCGTGCGGTGAGTGCGCGGGTAGCACAAATTCACAATATTTTGATCCCGCAGGGAGTTGAAGTCAGCCTGACGCGTGACTACGGGCAGACGGCGAATGAGAAAGCCAATAAGCTGATCAGTAAGCTGATTTTTGCCACGACCGCAGTAGTGATTTTGGTGTGGCTGAGTATGGGCTGGCGCGAAGCCGCTGTCGTCGGTAGTGCGATTGTGTTGACGCTGGCGATGACCCTGTTTGCCTCATGGGCCTGGGGTTTCACTTTAAATCGCATCTCGCTGTTTGCGCTAATCTTTTCCATCGGCATTCTGGTCGATGATGCCATCGTGGTAGTGGAAAACATCCATCGGCATCAGCAAGCAGGCGGTAATTGGAAAGAAGCCATTCCACAGGCCGTGGATGAAGTCGGTGGGCCGACCATTCTGGCTACACTCACGGTGATTGCCGCACTGCTGCCGATGGCGTTTGTCAGTGGCATGATGGGCCCATACATGAGCCCGATCCCGATCAATGCCAGTACCGGTATGCTGATTTCACTGGGCGTCGCCTTTATCGTTACCCCTTGGTTAGCACTGCACCTGCTGAAATCACATCACAGCGCATCTAGCTCAGAGGAACATAAAGCCACCGGGCTGCTGCGCCGCATTTTGGGTTCATTCTTACTCGGTGAGCATGCAAAAAAAGCGCGCCGCAAACTGGCACTGGTGGTCGGTTTGTTGGTGTTGGGGTCGTTAGCGTTGCCGGTCGTTGAATTGGTGGTGCTAAAAATGCTGCCATTCGATAATAAATCAGAGTTTCAGGTGATGGTCGATCTGCCGGAAGGCACGCCGCTGGAACAAACACAAACGCTATTACAGCAACTGGCGCATGAAGCTGAACAGATCCCGGAAGTGACCTCAGTGCAGATCTATGCGGGCACATCGGCACCGATCAATTTTAATGGCTTGGTGCGGCATTATTTTATGCGCCAATCCGCGGAACTCGGCGATCTGCAAGTCAATCTGCAAGGTAAACATGAACGCGATCGTTCCAGCCATCAGATCGCCCGTGATGCGCGAGAACGATTAGCGCCGTTAGCGCAAAAAGCGGATGCAACACTGAAAGTAGTCGAGATCCCGCCCGGCCCGCCGGTGTGGTCGCCGATCTTGGCGGAAGTGTATGGCCCGACACAAGCTATGCGGGAGCAAGCAGCATTACAGATCCAGGATACTTTTAAAAACACTGCCGATATCGTGGATATTGATGTCGATGTCCCCGCGCAACAGCAGCATTGGCAGATCACGATTGATCGTGCCCGTGCGGCCCGTCTTGGTATTTCAGAGATGGCGATTAGACAGACACTAGCTGGCGCCTTGAATGGCGAAGATGTCAGTTATCTGCATGCGCCCGATCAGAAATATGCCAAACCGATCCGCCTGCGTTTGGCGGATGGTGACAAAGTCGATTTGCTCGGTGTGTTAAGCCTGACGCTACCTGCTGCCACCGGCAAAGCCATTGCGCTGAGTGAACTGGTGCAGGTCAATAAAACCAGCAAACCGCACAACATCATGCACAAAAACAATGCAACCGATGGTGATGGTGACCGCCGATATGGCCGGTAAACTCGACAGCCCACTTTATGGGATGGCGGAAATCGCCAGTACATTAAGCGATCAACATCCGGCATGGAAACAGTCGTTAATTGGGCAACCGGACGGGTTGTCTGGTGTCGCAATTAAGTGGGATGGCGAGTGGAAAATCACCTATGAAACCTTCCGCGACATGGGCATCGCCTATTCAGTCGGCATACTGTTGATCTACTTTTTGGTGGTCGCGCAGTTTAACTCCTACAGCGTGCCACTCATCATCATGGCACCTATTCCACTGACTTTGGTCGGCGTCATGCCGGGCCATGCCATGATGGGGGCACCGTTCACTGCCACCTCAATGATAGGCATGATTGCACTGGCGGGCATTATCGTGCGCAATTCGATCCTGTTGGTTGATTTTGTGAATCAGCAGCGCGCAGCGGGAGTGGAACTGGCCGAGGCGGTGATCAACAGCGGCGTGGTGCGGGCGAAGCCCATGATTCAGACGGCATTAGCCGCGATGATTGGTGCCACCTTTATTTTGGATGATCCGATTTTTAGCGGTTTAGCAATCAGTCTGCTGTTTGGTTTGTTTGCCTCAACCGTGCTGACGCTGGTCGTGATCCCAGTGCTGTATTTCCTTTATCTGAGAAATAAACATTAAAACAACGGGTTATCACTACAAGGCGAAAAACTCAGCAGCATTATGAATAACATGGACCCAGATGCGTAATCACCGACCTAAAAGCATCTGCCTCAAGCGCAAAAAAACACACTGGTTATTTTTATCATTTGTAAACTATTTGAAGTAATAGCCTCCATTGTTTTGTTTAAAAAACAACCAAAAAAAAATAAACATAAGTTACACTTTAAATATATCTAATAAAAAACAGGTGACAAATATGTTGCCAATCCTATTGTATGAAGTGTTGCCCCTCGTTTACCTCTTTGGCGGCACTACCCTGCTAGTTTTTGGCCAGAGCAATTTGGTATTAGTATCCGCAACACTGTTTTATTGTGCCGGCGCCTTTATCTGGATCAT
>Ga0183099_1000570_pt1 | contig 25860 bp, 22 predicted proteins | sample Biomet1_FD_127788 | JGI IMG/M metagenome (GOLD analysis project Ga0183099, IMG submission 127788) | Microbial communities from bioreactor (seeded with anoxic lake sediment) at LBNL, California, USA - Biofuel metagenome 1 | ecosystem: Engineered > Bioreactor > Anaerobic > Unclassified ...
GGCTGCTGCCTTGGTGAAGCGCACCCAAAATGTTGGAGGAAAAATCTAACATTTGGGGTGCACTTCATTGACGGCAGCGGCTTCTTCTATTTATATATTATTTTTCTCTTTTCCATATTATTTCTGCTCCACGCTGCAGAAAAGGTTAAGAGGCTTTCTTTTCACTTGCATAAATATTTTGGGCATTCGCTTTGGCATTTTCCATAAGCCGATTGATCTTTTTTATATAATTAGCCTCCGCAGCCTGATAGGATTTGGTTCCATTATCCTGCAGGAAATATGTCTCACAGGATTGAACAGCACCCAGGTACCAATTTCCCCATGCGTCCAATATCTCAAGCTCCAAGGCCAGTTCAGCATCCATATCCTTATTGTATTTTACTGTCCAATCATAATGATTTTCAGTATTGATCTCTTCTAATCTGAAACGCTCTGCTGCCGCATCATAGATCATGGACATCATTTCATTCGCCTGATACTCGCCTGCAATCGCAGCCATATACCCTGCAGCCAGAGAAGTAATACCTACGTTCTCCATTTCCCTTGCGCTGGCTTTATCCAGTGTATCCACCGTAGTGTGGTAAACATAATCGGTAAAGTGCCAAGTCAATACAGCCGGAATTCCGGCTTCCAAAAATACCTGATGGTCGCTTCCGCCTTCAAAAGGACAAACAGCAACTTTAAATCCCGGATCGACAGAACGGATGACTTCCTGGGTCGCTGCCATATAAAGGTCATTGATGTATAAAGGGGCTATCTCAGGTGGATCTCCGGCACCCCATAGGGTATGGGAATCCGGCAATCTTACAAATGCATCTACATCGGAAGGGGTTTCCTGTCCTGGCAGCAGGTCTAACGTATAGTTATAGAACGCGGAAGGATCCGGTGTTTTTTCGATCCTCATTGGTCCGCCGGTCTTTGCCGGATCCTCGCCCACCATGTCAAGGTCTATGGTACCAACCACTTTCGATTTCTCATTAGGATGGGCATTCAGCCAAAGCTCTGAGCAGGTCATTTCGTCTCCCCAGATGAATGTGATGGTGCGTTCTGGTCTTTTGAGCAAGCCCGAATCAATCATTTCTTTGAGTTTCAGCGCCATTTCCAGTTGAAGTCCTACGCCGGATGCATTGTCGCAGGCTCCAGGTTCCTGTACATGGGCCATGAAGATCACTCTTTCATCTGCTTTTGTCGTTCCTTTAATTTCAGCGATGGCAGTAAGCTGCCCTTCTCCGCCATTATCAAAAGCCATAGAATAAATGTTACCGATCGAAACTGATTTGATGATAACTGGTATATTTGTATCCTTGCTTTGCACCAGAAGTTCCTTCAAAGCTGCCTCCTGATCCAAGGAAAGATTCCATTGCACGATTGGCGCATCCTTTGTCATCTGTGCCAATGAGGCTGCTGCACTCGCACCGCCGGCATATCTTGCAGAATCTGTATAAAGTTCCACACCGTCTATGGTTGGATGATTATAATCATCCAGCGCATAGGTGGTCATCACAGCAACCGCCCCTACCTGCTTCGCTAATTCAAAGTTGAGCGAATTTCTGCTGTCCGACAATAGCACTTTCCCGTGCAGATCTGCATTTCCTTCCAAGCCTGTTTCCGTACCGTAATATACTTTTGTACCATTTTCAGTTATATTTGCTACTTCTCCTACATAGACCGCTTCACCCTCGACTCCCTTTGCTGCATCCACTTGAGTGTCTGTCGGATCGGTAAAGCAAGAATTCCTGGCAAGATGAGCCCTTTTGTTAAGCTCTGCCTCCAGGCCATTTTCAACATTTGTTCTTGTTCCATCTTCTTTTTTCGTAATCCATTGGTACATATCGTCTACGGATTCGATACCATATTCATCTCCGTAATAATCCATATAAATATCACTTGTTGGATCAAAACTGCTGGACTCTACGTTAAAGGTATCGATCAGCTCCGAAACATCTCCGCTTGCCACGCTGGGTTGCTGTGGATTGCTGGTCTGAGAACCGTCTCCCAGTTTTACTTCCAGTGATGCGTACTGAGGTGCCCAAACCAATTCATCGGAATCATCATGTTGGATCCAGACATAATCCTGATTCGTTGCACTGCTCTTGTCCTCTTTTGAGTATAAATATCCTGCATTCTCTAATTCACTCGTCAGGTAGTTCTTGATGATATGATTCTGCCAAGGGCCGCCTGTGGTTCGCCAGCCCATGTAAACATAGGACATATAATCAAAGGCATTTTCCCCTTTGACATTGTCTTTCATCACATCAATAACAGATTTAAGTGTATCACCGGAGATTTTCCCGTCATCATGGATGGAATTTCCCGGTAATGCGGAAGCAAATCCTAGGTTTCCCAATACCAAGGACATCGTTAAGATGATGACCAATAATTTTTTCAAATAAATCCCTCCTCAATAGTTTTTTGTGCTCTTTTGTGTTTTATTCCTACTGTAATAGTACCAGCTAAGTTGTCCCTTATAACACCAATACTCTTCAACAAAATAATGCATGAAAGCTCTATTGTAGAAGTCATAATCTAAAATTCTTACTATTCTTATTAATTGCATCAAAAAAGCACCTGCATGATATATTCCTGCAGGTGCATATAAAGTCAGTACATATTTTAATCAGGATTTAAACCCTTTCCACATCGATGCCTGTCTTATGTCCGTTCAGATCATATTCCACAAGTTCTGAATCGATTTCCTTCATTTCCACAGCCAGAGTCTCTTTCATGATGTAGGCCTTATGAACCTTCATGGCATCGGCCACATCCTCATCTGCATTGTAGTAAATTTTAATCTGATCCATCATCTCAAATTCTCTTTGCTTTCTCATCTGCTGGACCTTGGATACCATTTCTCTTGCCAGACCTTCGGAAACCAGAGAAGGGGTGATGGTTGTATCCAGAATTGTAAATATGTTGTTTTCCATGGATACGGTAAAGCCTTCCTTAGCGGAAATCTGAATGTCTACGAGGTCTTTCGTTATGGTGACATCCTCGCTGCCAATGCACAATACTGCTTCACCGTTCGATTCCAGTGCTTCTACGATCTGGACAGGATCCGCTTTTGCAAGAGCTCCGCCAAAGGCCTTGATCTTAGCACCAAGTGCGGGACCGGCCACCTTGAAGTTCGGCTTCAATCCAAAGTTCATATATTGATCCAGTTGCTTTTCAAAAATAACTTCCTTTACATTCAATTCTTCTTTGATCAGCGCGGTCATATCTCCGATCAGGCTTTCATATTTTCCGTCGACCATGATTTTCTGCAGTGGTTGACGTACCTTGATCTTCTCTTTTTCTCTTGCGCCTCTTCCAAGACCGACAAGCTCTCTGACCAGATCCATTCTGCTTTCTACCATTTTATCGATGCATTCTTCCTTTGCGACAGGGTAGAAGGAAAGATGAACAGATTCCTCCCCGGTCAGTTTGGTATAGATTTCATCGGTAATAAACGGGGCAAACGGAGCAGCCAACTGCGCTAATCCTACCAGAATCTCATAGGTAGTTGCATAGACGGATTTCTTGTCATCTGTCAGTTCCTCACCCCAGAAACGTCTTCTCGCTCTTCTGATATACCAGTTGGAAAGGTCTTCAGATACAAAATCCTGAATCCTTCGAACGGATTTCATATGGTCATACCGGTTCATTTCCTCAGTAACATCCTTGATCAGCTGATTGTATTTTGACAGGATCCATCGGTCAAGTTCCGGCCTCTTGCTGTAATCGACCTGGAACTCCTTCGGATTAATATTGTCCTGATTGGAATACAATACAAAGAAATTATATACATTTTTCAACGTTCCGAAAAATTTGCTGATGATTTCTATCAATCCGTCTTCGTCGAATCTGGTCGGTGACCATGCAGGCGATACATAAAGCAGGTACCATCTTGTCGCGTCTGCACCGTACTTATCAAAGAGCTGGAACGGATCCACTGTATTGCCCTTTGTTTTGGACATCTTCTTTCCTTCTTTATCCAGGATCAGATCATTGACCAAAACATTACGGTATGGAGCTCTGCCCTTAATAAACGTGGAGATCGCGATCAGGGAATAGAACCAGCCTCTTGTCTGGTCGATACCTTCGCAAATGAAATCAGCAGGGAACAATTCCTCGTCAAATCTCTCTTTATTTTCAAACGGATAATGATGCTGCGCAAACGGCATTGCACCACTGTCAAACCAGCAATCCATAACCTCAGGGATTCTGCTCATGGTTTTGCCGCACTTTTCACATTTCAGATGGACTTCATCCACATATGGTCTGTGAAGTTCGATATTTTCATCGATCGTTTCGATTGCCTTTTCCACTAGCTCCTTTCTGGAGCCTATGGATTCCAGATGACCGCATTCGCATCTCCAGATGTTGATCGGGGTACCCCAATATCTGTTTCTGGAAATTGCCCAGTCATTTACATTTTCTAGCCAGTTTCCAAACCGCTTTTCCCCCACGAAATCAGGGAACCAGTTAACTTCATTGTTATTTGCAACAAGCTGATCCTTCAGCTTGGTCATTTCAATATACCAGCTTGGTTTTGCATAATAGATTAAAGGAGTACCGCATCTCCAGCAATGCGGATAGTTATGCTCTATCTTTTCCTTTGCATATATCTTATCCTCACCAGCCAGCCATTTGATGATTTCCACATCAAGACCAGGCTCCATCACAGATTTGCCTTTCCAAGGAGTTGCCGTGTATTTGCCCTGCTCATCCACAGGATTTGGAACCGGAAGTCCGTATCTTCTTCCGGTATTATAGTCATCTTCACCAAAGGCAGGAGCCGTATGAACGATTCCGGTACCATCTTCTATCGTTACATAATCAGCGCATGTTACATAAAATGCCTTTTTATCCACTTCAATAAACGGCATCAGCTGATGATATTCCAGATATTCCAGTTTCTTACCCTTCATTTCGTCCAGCACGGTATAAGAACCAGCACCCAGAACTTTGTCTGCGAGAGCTTTTGCCACGTAGTAAACAGTGCCGTCCTGTTCCACTTTGAGATAATCTATCTCCGCACCGACCGTCAGCGCAACATTGGATGCCAGAGTCCAAGGAGTCGTCGTCCATGCGAGGAAAAACTCGTCGGCATCCGTTCTCTTGAACTTTGCTGTGATTGTATTCGTTTTTACTTCTTTATAGCCCTGTGCCACTTCGTGGGAAGCCAGACCGGTTCCGCAGCGAGGACAGTAAGGCAGTATCTTATGCCCTTCATAAATCAATCCGGCCTTAAAGAATTCTTTCAGAATCCACCAGCCGCTTTCTATATAATCATTATTAAGGGTAATGTACGGGTTGTCCAAGTCGATGAGGTAACCCATCCGTTTGGTCATTTCTCTCCACTGCTTTTCATAGGTGAAGACCGATTCCTTGCACTTCTGGTTAAACGCCTTGATGCCGTACTTTTCAATGTCCTGTTTGCCGGACATATTCAGATGCTTCTCGACCTCGATTTCTACCGGAAGTCCATGGGTATCCCAACCAGCCTTTCTTTTTACCTCAAAGCCCTGCATGGTTTTATACCGGCATACAGAATCCTTTAGTGTTCTTGCAATGACATGATGTATTCCGGGTCTTCCGTTTGCTGTCGGTGGACCCTCATAAAATACAAAAGAAGGCATCCCTTTTCTTGTTGATACACATTTACCCAGCAGGTCTCCCTTCTCCCATTGATCAGCTTGTTCATTCTGTAACTCTGCAATGGCTTTTTCTGATAAATTTTTAAACATATTACATCTTCCCTTTTCTATATCAAATAATTGTTTATAATGTCTCTAACCCTTATATTTTAATCTCTTCAAATAGATTATGTCAAGGATTAAATCGCTTCATAATTGCACCGGCGGTCACTCTCAGATATCATTCCCGGATCGCCGAAAATGACCGATCACATCATAAATCACGCTGGAGTGATAACCCAGTCCTGCAAGCCTTCGAGCTGCCCTGGCAAGTGTTTTTTCATCAATACCGCCCGACAAGATTTTTTTTGCCTCTTTCTCAGCAGCTTCCCTCTCCATAGCGCCGTCGAAGGCCTCCTCCAATCCGGCCTGGATCAGTGAGGAGTCGATTCCCTTTTCTCTAAGCCCCTGCTGAAGACGGATTGGTCCTTTTCCCTTTGATCTGCCGTATCGGATGTAGTTCTCACAATATCTCTCTTCATCGATATAATGAAATTCCAAAAGATAATCTAAGGTCTCCGAGATTTCATCCTCACAGAATCCTTTTGATTTCAAGTGCTCTTTCACTTCTAAAATGCTGCGGTCCCTGTATTCCATATAGGACATCGCCGTATCTCTGCAATCCCTGGCCATTTCATCTACCTTTCTTTAAAGTATAATAGTATCTCCCGCACCTGCCGGTATGCACTTCTCGCCCAGCATGTTTCTGAGATCACAGATTGCATGAATTCCAGTGCAATGCACCGGAATGACCACATCCATATCTTCTTCGGCTATCTGCCGATAGACTCTGCTTTTCGCATCTTTTCCGGAATGGTACAGATGCAATCCTGCGATCAGACCCCGGATCCGTTCGCCCGGAAAAAGTTCTTTTGCGTAGTTCAAACAAGGTTCGATTCCCCTGTGGCTGCAGCCGGAAAAAACAACGATCCCTTTACTTTTTCCGTCTTCACCGATATCACGTATGGCAAGAAACTGTTCATGATTCATTGGATCCACGATCAGGCTGCTGTTTTCTCCTTTTATGTAAAAATTCTCAGTCGGATGTACTCCTGCAATGACAGGTAGTGTACCTGATATCAAAATGTTTTCTGTCAATTTTTTTACTCCGTCGGTGAGTACCAGACGTTCCCTGATGTCGTCATATTGTATTTTCGTCCATCGGATTCCGCAAGGTTCCTCGTCAAGCTTCCCGTTTTCGATCCCATAGGTACTTTCAAAAGCGTCCTTATGAATCATGATCTTTGCCCTTTCATTCGCCTCACAAAAAAAAGGAACACCGCCAGTATGGTCGTAATGACCGTGGCTGATCACCACAGCATCTGCCCGCACCGGATCAATATTCATCCTTTCGGCGTTTTTCAGAAACAGGTCGGAAGCTCCCGTATCGAATAGTATGTTCATTTCTTGTGTTTCAATGTAAATCGACAATCCGTGCTCTGCCAGGCATTCCGGCTTTGATACCTTATTTTCGCTTAAAAAATGCAGTTTCATCATGATCCTAGTTCCTTTCCCAATTAACAGCTATGATAATTTATCGGCACTGCTGTTCTTTTTGGCTGCCATCGAAGGCATGCTCAGGCCGATAACGCCCACAATAATCAAAATGGTGCATATGATGTGATACGCTTTCAGAGGTTCACTTAATATGATGACTCCGACTACGATAGAGATCGCAGTAGAAAGATTTCCGAATATCGTTGCTTTTACCGCTTCCATGTTTGCCAGCATATAAGCCATCAGAAGAGCGGAAATCAGTGTGGAAGGGATCCCCAGATATGCCGTCGCAATAATAAAGTTCATATGGGTCAGCGGTATAAAGTAATCAGCAAGTGTTCCGTTTTTTAACCCTATTATGACCGTTGCCAGATTGAATAAAAGGCAGCCTCCTCCGGTAATGCAGTAAGATATTTCAATAGGTCTGTAAATGCCCCTGACATATCTCATCATGACGTTACTGAATGCCATCGACATGCTGGAAATCAGCAGGATGATCAATCCGACAACATTGACCGTGATATCGGTACTTCCCAGAACAAACATGGTAATGACTGCCGCGACCGACAAGCACACAAAGATATTTTGCTTCCAGTTTGTGCTTTCCTTCAAAAAAATGCTTGCGATGATTTTTGCCAGGATTGGGATGATGGCAAATATGATGCCGCTCTCTATCGATGTGGAAAATAAAAGCCCGACAACCTGAAAGGCCATAAAACTCAAATAAAGTCCGGCTGTCAGAGCCAGTTTCATTTTCGGTTTTTCTTTAATGTCAATTTTAATCAACCCCAGCGCTACCGGGACCAGCACCGTCAGAAATGCAAAATTGAAACGATACGTAAGTATCTCAAGTGGAGTCGCCGTCAAGAGGCTGGTTTTCACTCCAAGGAATGAAAATCCGACGATAAGAGAAAAGATAACGGCGCTGGAATATACTTTTACATTGCTCTGTTTCTTTTCCATGTGTTACACCTGTTAACTTTGTAGTCCTTCCTTCTTTAAATTATTTTAAACGAATGATTTCTTTTATTTCCTTTTCTTTTTCCGATGCAATAAGCCCCTGTAATATTCCCATCTATTATATTCCTATCTGAATTCTGGCTCGTTTCTTTTGATTTATTAAAATCGATCGCATACATAAACCCTTTTTTATTGCTGCAGCCGTATTGGTCAGTCTTATCAATACAACTCAGGAATTCGCCGTTTTTTAAAACGGAAAAGGATGATAGTCCCTCCGAAATACCGGTGCCTAAATATTTGACAAAGGCTTCTTTCCGGACCCACATATCAATGAAGCGATCCGTTCCGTTTCTTTTCACATACTCGCATTCCTCTTCAGTAAAAAATCGTTCAGCTATTTTTATAAAATTTCTGCTTTTCCCGGGAATTTCGATATCAAGTCCTACCGGATCCTGAGCCATCAGACATGCCCACCAGTTTCCGGAATGGCTTACGGAAAAAAAGACATCCAGCCCTGGAAAGTAAGGTTTCCCTTTCTCGTCCCTCAGAACAATGAGGCTGTCGATCTGTTTATCGGTCAGGGTAAGCTTTTTCCTGAGGCAATAATCCTTTAGGACTCTTTTCACCATATCATCAGAACAGCTGTTACAGATATATAGGTACATTAAAAATCATTCCCTCCTGCCAAACGGATAAAAACAAACTGAAACACTGTAATTATACACGTATTTCAGCTATTTTGACAGTCCTATTTCAAATAAATGGGAGCATTATCTATGTTTAACCATCGATGTGTCCGGCTCTGACGGAATTAAGCACAGCCAGCAAAGCAACCCCAACATCAGCAAATACCGCTTCCCACAAGGTTGCCATACCCAAGGCGCCAAGCAGTAAAACGATACCCTTGATTCCAAGCGCGAAAGTGATGTTCTGCACAACGATCTTCCTGGTTTTCTCTGCAATTCGAATTGCAGTAATAATCCTTGATATCTCATCATTCATGATGACAATATCAGCGGCTTCGATAGCAGCATCAGATCCGACACCGCCCATTGCAATACCGATATCTGCCCTTGCAAGTACCGGAGCATCATTGATCCCATCACCCACAAAGATGATTTTTCCGGATTTGCCGGACATTCTTTTTTGATTGCTCTCAAAGATGGATTCCAATGCCTCGACCTTCTGGTGTGGCAGCAGGTCTGCATAAATTTCCTGGATGCCAAGCTCTTTACCGATTTTTTCGCCTATTTTTTTGTGATCCCCTGTCAGCATTGCGATCCGTTTCACGCCCACAGCACGCAGTCCCTCAATGGAAGCTTTGCTGTCCTTTTTCGCTTCATCTGATATTTCGATGGAACCGGCAAAATTCCCATCCACTGCGATATATACCATAGTCTCGAATACTTCCGTTTCAGGCAATAAAATCCCTTCCCCTTGCATCAGCCTTGCATTTCCTGCGAGTACCGTCTTTCCATCAATTTCCGCCTTGATACCGAAGCCCGCGCGTTCTGTCAAAGCGGTAATCCTGCTTTCATCGATCTCTCTTCCTGGCTCACTGCAATATTTTTTAATAATAGAAGCGGCGATTGGATGGGTAGAATGGTTTTCCGCATAAGCGCCCAGTTCCAGCACCTGTCCTTCTGTAAACCCCTCAATGCTGTTTATTTTTGACACATGGAACACTCCGCTGGTAAGAGTCCCTGTTTTATCAAAAACCACCGTATCAACAGCATTCAGAGCTTCCAGATAGTTGCTTCCCTTTACTAATATTCCATGGGAAGATGCCGCGCCGATCCCGCCGAAAAATCCGAGAGGGATGGAAATGACCAGTGCACATGGACAGGAGACAACCAGAAAAACCAGAGCCCTGTAAAGCCACTCTGAAAAATAACCCAAATTCAAAATAAATGGAGGAATTACCGCGAGAGCTAGAGCAATGCCGACGACGGCCGGTGTATAATATCTTGCAAATTTTGTAATGAAATTTTCTGTTTTTGCTTTTTTACTGCTGGCATTCTGCACCAGTTCAATGATCTTTGTAGCGGTTGACTCAGAAAACTCTTTCGTTACTTTCACAGAAAGCAGTCCCTGACCGTTAATTGATCCAGATAATATGCTTGACCCGACGGCAACATCTCTCGGTAGCGACTCACCGGTCAAGGCTCTGGTGTCCATTGTTGAGCTGCCTTCGATCACTTCTCCGTCAAGCGGGACCTTTTCTCCGGCCTTGATCACGATGACGTCATCCACCCGGATACTTTCCGCTGCCACCGTTTCGATCCCATTTTCTGTCTTCTTATTCGCAATATCCGGTCTGATATCAAGAAGTCCGGAGATGGATTTTCTGGAGCGCGCAACCGCCCTATCCTGCATATGCTCGCCGATCCGGTAGAAGAGCATCACCGCAACGGCCTCCGGATATTCCCCAATTATGAAGGCTCCCAAGCTGGCGATCACCATCAGGAAATTCTCATCAAAAACCTGGCCCCTTAAGATATTTCTTCCTGCTGTAAGAAGGATCTCTTTTGCTATAAGCAGATAGGAAATAAAATAGATCACTCCGAATATTTCTGTCGGCAGCTGGAGTCTCATTGCTGATAAGCAAATCCCCAAAATAAAAAGGATCACTCCCGTAATAAATAGTTTTGAACGAAAAACCTCACTCTCATTTTCACAACCGCTGCAGCAGCTGCAGCCATGGGCATCTTGGGGTTCGCAGCCGCATTTGTCATCCCGACAGCTGCAATTGCGTTGGCAATGGTCCTCTTCTGAATTTAATTCCTGCGTTTTTGCATTTATATTCAACATTATCATATCCCCTTGCTTTCTTTCCTGCTATGTTATATCTTTCCCGGCATTGATCGCTACTGATGGTTCACATGATCCAGACCCTGCTTGAACAGCTCCTTTACATGTTCATCATCCAGCGAGTAATAAACCACCTTCCCGTGCTTTGTATATTTCACCAACCTGGAGTTTCTTAAAACCCTAAGTTGATGTGAAATCGCCGACTGGGTCATATCCAGCAGTGATGCGATATCACAAACACACATTTCCTCTTTTGAGAGTGCAAACAGTATCTTTAATCTTGTCTGATCTCCAAGACTTTTAAAAAGTTCCGAAAGATCATATAATTGCTCTGTTTCCGGCATTTTACTGCGAACCCGCTCTACAACATCCTCATGAATTATGGTGCAGTCGCATTTTGGTGCATCATCCAGCTTTTTCATCAGGGCCCCTCCCTTTTCTATTAATATGTATATATGAATACCTGTTCATATATACATATTAAATCATAAACTATTCCTTGTCAATAAAAAAGAAGGGCGGATGACTCCGCCCTTCGAAAGATAATTTTAATTATATTAAATATGCAACAATAACATATCCTGTAGATAAAACGATCGTAACGAGCATGATCGGGAACGAGATTTTGAAATACTGCCCGAACGTGATCTTATAGCCTTCTCTTTCAGCCATGCCGACCGCAACAACGTTTGCACTGGCTCCGATCGCAGTTCCGTTTCCTCCGAGACATGCTCCAAGGGAAAGCGCCCACCAAAGCGGGAATATATTGATATGGGACACTGTTCCCATCTCAAGGATTAAAGGAATCATCGTGGCTACAAACGGAATATTATCAATAAAGGCCGATGCGATTGCAGAGACCCAAAGAATCGCCATCGCGGTAAGGAACAAATCTCCTCCGGTTAAGGCGATAACCTCCTTTGCCATCATATCTATAACTCCGGTCGCTTCGATCCCTCCTACCAAAGTAAACAATCCGCAGAAGAAAAATATTGTTTTCCATTCCAGTTCCATCAGGATCTCTTCCGAATTCATCTTGGATACAAACAACAATACTACCGCTCCGGTCAAAGCGATCGTTGAGGATTCAAAATGCAATGCGCCGTGGAACATAAAACCTATCACAATCAAAGCAAAAACGACCAGTGATTTCTTTAGAAGAACCTGATCTTTAATACACTCATATTCATTCAGAGCTAAGATTTTTAGTTTTAGATGGTCTTCTGTTACAAGCTGTTTTTTAAACAATATAGCAAAAATAAAGGAAGTAACAAATAACATTGGAATGCATATGATGGCATCATTTATCAGAAAGTCGATAAAATTTAACCCTGCTTGGCTTCCGATCATAATATTCGGAGGGTCACCGATCAAAGTAGCCGTTCCGCCAACATTCGATCCGAATACTGCCGAAAGGATAAAAGGAACCGGATTTAACTTTAATTCTCTAGTTACGCTCAATGCAATCGGAAGCATTAACAAAATGGTTGTTACATTATCCAGGAATGCCGATAATATCCCGGTTGCTATGGAAATAAAGATGATCAGCCTGAACGGTTCTGCTTTTGAAGCCTTGATGATTTTAACAGCCATATATTCGAAAACTCCGGTGCGCCGCATGATCATGACCACGATCATCATGGCAATCAAAAGACCGATTGTGTTCCAATCAATCGCTGCAAATGCCTCCTCTTGATTCAATACTCTGAGCAGCACCATAAGCATGGCGCCTGACAGTGCGATAACAGCTCTGTCAAACTTGTCGATAATAATAAGAGCATATACAGCTATGAATATTATAATCGACAAGGCAAAATATGTACTCTCTTCCATGAAATGCAAACCTCCTATTATAATAAAGAATAAGTATATTTATTGCAAGTAATATACCTGTATAAAGATTTCGTCTATCAAATTGTGTACATTATTCAGAATAATCAAATCGGCAGAAGCGTAATAATGTTTCTGCCGATTTTAGGTGATCTTGATTCCTTGTATTTTAATCTAAAGCAACGGAACCATTGATACATAAATACCCGTAAGTATGGCAGTTGTAATAACACCGCAGATATTTGCCCCCATAGCGAATTGCAGGATAACGGCGCGCTTGTTTATGTAAGTAACTTCATGCTGGGCTATTTTTGCAGTAGTTGGCACACAGGATACTCCTGCGATCCCAATGGTAGGATTGAATTTTTTACCGTTAATAAGATAAATAACATAGCCGCCGATAATCCCTCCGATTCCGGAAAGCAAAAGTGCGATCATTCCCAGTAAAAGAAGAATTAAAACTTTAGGATCCATGATGGTACTGGCTTCACATAATACTCCAAGCATAAGTACCTAAAAAGAAGGTTGCCCAATAGAGGAAAACATCTTCGATCATCTGTGAATACTTGACTATTCCGGATTCTTTGATGGCATTTCCAAGGAAGAAAGATAAAAACAATGGTGCTGCCACCGGGAATAATAAGCTAAGTACTGTGCAGGCGATAATATCAAAAGCGATTTTCTCGCCGGAAGTAATATTGGTTTTCTTTGAAGTTTTTACAACGATACCCCTCATTTCTTTTGGAACCATCAGACGTATGAGGAATGGGTAACCTCCATAGGTCAAACTCAGGTATAAATAAGCGATAACGGTGATTGGAACGAAAAGCTTAGGTGCCAGCATCAACGAAGTGAAAAGCACCATTGGTCCGTCCGCCCCGCCAACGATTGAAATGGCGGCAGATTCACCGTATGTCAGTCCCATAGCATGGGCAATCGGGAACGTTGCTACTGTACCAAGTTCAGCAAATAAAGCGATCAGCATGCTTGTAAATGGAAATCGCAGGACATTGCCTACATCAGCCAGAACACCGATTCCCATAAATACAATACACGCGATCAAGCTATTGCTGAAGGTAAGAGTATAAATCGGCTGCAGAAAATCAATCTGCAGGATATTCATAATTCCGTCGGTATCACTGACAAGAGGATCTACAAAAAGGGTTCCGGTTTGCGTAGACGAGAAAAACAATACACCGGCATTTACAGCTGCCATACCAAAACCCATAGGAATCATGATCAAAGGTTCCAGAGTACCTCGTTTCCCCAACCATACGAGAAGTATGCCTAAAATGATCAATACAATTCTTGCAATTGCAACTTGAGGATCTTGATAAAATAATGTCCCAAAACCCTGGAATAAATTAGATAAGTTCATATTGATACCTCACTTTCCTTCGTCTATCATTTCTTTTTTAGGGGAGATACGTCGTATTACAGCCAACAATCCTTTTATTAAACCTGCAATAAGGACTGCAACGACAAACGCTATCAAATATATCTCCATTGCAATAAAAATATCGTTCATAATCTTTTTCCCTTTCTCATTATTTCAAATACGATACCTTACTTAAGTTCTCTTCTTATACAAATAATAAAGGTTATTGCGACCACAATGAGCACTCCGGTCATCAGCATTATATTGGTTGTTGTTAATTCGATCATATTTATTCACTCCTTTTCTATGCTAAACCGCCAAGCGCAAAACCACTCCTCCGGATGTTTGTCAGGAGGGCATCCTATACACTCGGTTTTGATTCTGGAATCGATTGCCCGTGCAAAATTCGTGTACTCAACCAACCCGGCTGACTTACAGGGGTAATCATCCATTCCCTTGCTTTTTCGTGCTGCCTGTACCCGGCAGTTATTCATTTGGAATAGAATGCTGTTGGGACTTTCATCAATAATCGATTGAGTATTTATTTTGGCATACATACGCAACTGCAGTGCCTGTTTCAATCCTTCTATTCCAGGTTGTTCCGGCAGGTTTAAAAGCCGTTTGACAGACCATGCTTCAAAGGGTGAAAACCATGCCCAACAGGAATCATTGCATCGTTTTGCGTCAAGCATTCCATACTCAGATTCTACTGACTGAAACCAGACACCATCTCCTGCCAGCCAGTTGACTCCCAAATTCTCGATCAGTTCTGTAAGTTCTTCCTCTGGCATACTGAGCAGCGGTTCGGGAATTCCGTCAATAAGCTTAAAACCAAACAGTTTACCCAGTCGGTTTAATTGAATGCCCATGCTCTTTTCATAAGCCTTTCCCATTACTTCGAGGGCTTTCGCAAATCCCATCTGGTGTTCCACTTCCTTGAACCAGAACACATGATGCACCATTGTTCTGTGGAGCATGTCAACGGCCAGCCTGGCAAGATCTTTCCTGTTTAATTCTTCAGCTTTTAGTTCTTGTTCTCCCATGAGATGATCTCCTTTTTAAAACGCGGAGCAAGTACACTCCGCGTTATAATTCTATGTAGAATTCAGGATAGTTTCTTGAATTCTTCGGTCAACAGGGGTATGATTTCAAAAAGATCTCCGACAATCGAGTAATCAGCCAGATTAAAAATATTTGCCTCAGGGTCTTTATTTATCGCTACGATTACCTTCGATGATCCCATACCGGCAAGGTGCTGAATCGCTCCGGAAATTCCGCATGCGATATAAAGCGTAGGAGAAACTGTTTTTCCTGTTTGACCAACCTGGAACTTTTGTTCGATCCACCCTGCATCTACAGCAGCACGTGAAGCTCCAACAGCCGCACCGATCACATCGGCACATTCTTCCAATATCGTGTAATTTTCAGGGCCTTTCATGCCGCGTCCGCCAGATATAATGATATTAGCCTCTATCAGCTCCGGACGCTGTGAAGTTGCAATTGCAATTTCTTTCACTATAGCCCTGAGGTCCGCAGGATCGATATCCGCCGTTTCATTAACTACTTCAGCCTGGTGTGAGGCATCCTCTGCGGCGACAGGGAACGTATTCGGACGAATTGTCGCTACCACTGGCCTGACATTTGAAGCAACCTGTGCAAAAGCTTTTCCGCCATAAATTGGGCGTTTAAAGGTCAGGAAGCTTTCTTCTTCATTTTCCATTCCTGTGCAGTCGGAGGCCATACCAACTCCAAGACGTTGTGCCAGACGCGGTGCAAGATCTTTTCCAACAGCCGTATTTCCGATTAAAACAGCCTGGGGTTCTTCTTTTCGAATCAGTTTATTCAGTACCGATGTATAGGCACCTGTCGTATAATCAGCCAGTTTGTCATCATCAACAAGAATGACCTTATCCGCGCCGTAAGCGGCAACTCTCTTGGCGAGATCTGTCACACCCTTGCCAAGTATTACTGCGATAAGCGGTTCTCCGGTTTTATCTGCAATGATTCTTCCCTGACTGAGAAGTTCTAATGAAACTTTTCTAATTTCTAATTTACTTTGTTCGATAACGATCCAAATACCTTTTGCCATATGAATTCCTCCTCTCTATATAACCTTTGCCTCTTCACGCAATAGTCGTGCTAATTCTTGCGCAGCTTCAGCTGCTTCACCAGAAATCTTTTTGCCGGCTGTGCGAGCATTTGGCAAACTGAATTTTGGAATGCTCATTTTTCGCGGCAGATCTGCTGCGCTCATTCCTAAATCCGCAAGGGTTAATACTTTTATTTCTTTTTTCTTTGCTTTCATAATTCCCATCATGCTAGGATAACGAGGCTCGTTCAGTCCTTTTTGAGCTGTCAGAACCGCCGGTAAACCGACTTCGATCAATTCAGTTCCACCATCTATTTCGCGGGTAACCGTTCCTTTGTTATCTTCAATCTCAAGCTTGAGGATACTGCTGACGGATGGAATATTTAATGCATCTGCCAAGCGTATGGCAACCTGACTGGAACCATCATCGACGGCAATACGTCCTGCTAAAATGATATCATATGGGATTTGAGAGACCGCTTTGGCAAGTATCTCAGAAGTAGCCCATTCATCGGGATTTTCTATTGAAGGGTCGTTGACCAGAATTCCCTTGTCACAGCCCATCGCCAGAGCAGTCCGGATGGATTCCTGGACTCGTTCACTCCCCATGCTGACGAGTGTTACTTCGCCTCCAAATTTTTCTTTGAGCTTCAGTGCTTCTTCAACGGCATATTCGTCATAAGGGTTAATGACTAAATTTACACCATTGCTATCGATTTTACCGTTGCTGTCCAACACTATTTTCGCTTCCGTATCAAATGTTTGTTTTAGACAAACGACAATATTCATACTAATTCCTCCTTACTGCTCCAAACTACTAATCCTTAAGGATATTCGCAGCGATAACAATACGCTGGATCTCGCTGGTTCCTTCATAAATTTCGGTGATTTTAGCATCACGCATCATGCGCTCAACCGGATAATCGCGCGTATAGCCATATCCACCTAAAATTTGTACTGCTTGGGTGGCTACCTTATTCGCAGTCTCAGCGGCAAACACCTTGGCCATCGCAGCATATTTTGAAACCGGTTTATGTTTCGTAGCCAGATCACAGGCTTGATATACAAGAAGACGAGCGGCTTCGATCTGCAGTGCCATATCAGCCAGTTTAAATTGAATTACATCTAATTGAGAAAGAGTTTTGCCAAATTGAGATCTTTCTTTTGAGTATTTCAGAGCCTGCTCATAAGCACCCTGCGCAATTCCCAATGCTTGTGATGCAATACCGATTCTTCCATAATCAAGTGTAGTCATTGCAATTTTGAATCCTTGCCCTTCTTGCCCAAGTAAGTTTTCTGCAGGGATACGACAATTTTCAAAGACTAACTCATAAGTAGCTGAAGAACGGATCCCCATCTTTTTCTCTTTTTTGCCGAAAGTGAATCCGGGAGTTCCTTTTTCGAGAATAAAAGCGGCGATGCCTTTATTGCCTTTGCTTTTATCCATTTGAGCTGTGATTACATATGTATCTGCATAATAACCGTTGGTAATAAAGATTTTTGATCCGTTTATGACATATTCATTACCTTCTTTGACTGCTGTCGTTCGAGTTCCTGATGCGTCTGAACCAGCCATAGCTTCTGTAAGGCCGAATGCACCCATTTTTTCACCAGTAGCCAAAGGAACCAGGTATTTCTGTTTTTGCTCTTCTGTACCGAAAAGATTGATAGGGTTGGCACACAAGCTGGAATGTGCAGAAATCGTGACACCTAAAGATGCATCGACCCGGGACAATTCCTCGATCGTGATTGCATAAGAGAGATAGTCTGCTCCTACACCGCCGTATTCTTCCGCGAAGGTAATACCGGCAAGGCCGAGTTCTCCGCATTTTTTCCATAATTCCATTGGGAATTCTTCCTTCTCATCGCGTTCTTCCGATCCCGGCGCGCATTCTTCTTCGGCAAAGTCACGTACCATTTTACGCATCATGATGTGGTCTTCATTTAATTCAAAATTCATATCTTACTCCCCCTAAATGTTATTTATTTTAGCTTTCAACATCTACAAATTTATTGAAAAGCTTCGTTTTACCTGTTTGGCTGATAGCCAAGCTCGATACCTGCGATAATACCCATATGTATGTTGGAGGTTCCTTCCAGTGTTTCAAACTGCTTTGCATCACGCAGCCATCTGCCGCATGGATATTCCGTTGAATAACCATAGGAACCATAGATTTTCATCGCCATGTTTGCGCCATGAACTGCGGCATTGCAGCCGAAAACCTTCGCCATGGATGTTGCCTGTTGGCTTGGCATCTTGTTTTCTTTCAGCCATGCAGCTCTGTATACGAGATATTTGGCTGCATCGTCTTCCAGCTTCATTTCTGCAATCTGCTGTTGGATCATCTGGAACTTGCCGATCGGCTGTCCGAACTGGGTACGCTCATTGGCATAATTGATTGCACCTTCAAGACATGCTGCCGACAACGCTGCCGAACCGGTTGCACAGCCCATTCGTGTGTTATTCAGCATCCACATGCAGATCTGGAAACCTTTATTTACTGGACCCAGCAGATTTTCCTTCGGAATGATCGCATTTTCAAATACCAGTTCTGAGGTCGGTGCTGGCCACATGCCAACTTTCTTGGTGATCGGAATTCTGGTAATACCAGGAGTATTATTATAGTCAATGATAAAGCAGGATAACCCCTTAGCTCCTCCGCCTTCCGTAGTTACTGCATACACAAGTCCGATATCACTCGTATGTCCTCCTGATATCCACATCTTTGATCCATTCAGCACCCAGTGATCACCTTTATCTGCCGCAAAGGTCTTCATGCTGCCTACATCGGAACCAGAGTTGGCTTCGGTTATCGCAAAGCTTCCTACCGCTTTTCCACTTACCAGGTCTGGAATATACTTCTGCTTTTGTTCTTCTGTTCCCCATTCATTAATGGTCATCGCTGGACCCCAGCAGTTGCCGCTGATGCTTAATCTCCAAGAAGTATGAACCTTGGCGATTTCATACAGAGCTGTTACTCCTTCCATCCAACCCATACCGTTTCCGCCGTACTCCTCCGGAATGCTCCATCCTAAAAGACCCAATTCTCCCATTTTCGTCAGTATCTCTCTGCGATAAAAGTGATTCTCTTCGTCCTCTTCTACATAAGGGGCTATTTCCTTTTCAGCAAAATTGCGTGCCATGTCTTGAACCATTTTTTGTTCTTCTGTTAATCCAAAATCCATATCAGGACCTCCCATCATTAATTCTTAATCTTTTAATTAGTCAAAGATGTGATCTGAGGATATTTCCTCTTATTCAATCACTGCAAGGGGATCGTCTTCTTCAACACGGTCTCCTGCCTTGACAAAGATCTCTTTCACTACGCCAGGATCTCCGTATACCACATTTTCCATCTTCATGGCTTCAATGATGAACAGTTCATCATCCTCGGTTATCATCTGACCTACCTTTACATTGATTTCCTGGATCTTTCCGGCCATTGGACTAGTTAGTTTTCCCATTTTAAGCACCTCCTAAATTTATTTAGTATACTCAAGGCATATTTCTCTGCCTTGAAATAATCAAACTATATTGATGAAGCGCAAGAACTATGCCACCATAAAGAGATTTTATTATTTGCTCCAATTTAATTAATTTTTTATTTTATAAATGGCTGAATTCCAGCGTTATCAGCGTGAGTAATAAGAAGTATAATCAAACTGTACGCAGCCATTTAACTGTACGGTTATTTCTTAAACTGTACGGTTAGTCATACAACTGTATGGTTTTTATTAAACTAAAAAAGCAGATATTTTTTTAATATCTGCTTTTTGAACTTTTCTTTTTTTTAATTAGAAATCTTGTTTTTAAGCTCTTTTCAAAACCTTTTCAATAAACGTTGCGGCAATCGAATTATCAAATTGAGTTCCTGCATTGTTTCTGATTTCCTCAATGGCTTCGGATTTACTGTATACCTTTTTATAGCTTCTTTCATTGGTCATAGCATCATAAGCATCCGCTATACTTATGATTTTCGACTGCAGCGGAATTTCATTTCCTTTCAGCTTTCTAGGATAGCCCTGTCCATCGACCCTCTCATGATGATACAGAATAAATTCAGCGATTGGTGTGAATTGATTCATTGATCTTAATATCTGATAACCGATTTCCGGATGGCGCATAATACTTTCCGTTTCCGATATGGTTAAACCACCGCTCTTGTTAAGAAGATTATCATCAATACCAATCAAACCGATATCGTGAAGCAGTCCAGCCCTTCTCAATTCGCTCAGATCTTCTGTTTTCATTCTTAAAGCTTTTCCAATCTTTTCACATAGCTGGCTTACCCGCTCACAATGGGCTTGTTCTTTTTCGTTCTTTTCATACAACGCTTTTACGATGATTTCCAGTGTTTCATTTCTTATGGTTGTGCTTTCATATAGTTTATGCTTATACATCTGGTCTTCTGCATAGATAAATATTTTTTGGATATCTTCCGTAACTTTCCTTTTTGTATCAAAACCGAATGAAGCGGAACATACGATGTGGTTGATTCTTTCACTGGAAATGGTATGATTAATGCGTTCTATGATTTCTTCCGCATCTTTGCTGTCTGTTTTCGGTAGAAGAATAACAAACTCATCTCCCCCTATTCTAGCAACGATATCATCTGTCCTGCATACTCTTTTTATAATCTCGGCAAACTTTATCAGCAACTGATCTCCAACTGTATGACCAAAGGCATCGTTTGTCAGCTTAAGTCCGTTCAGATCCGCCATAACCAGAGTGATCGGAAGATTTCTCGGTGTATCGAGTCTCTTCAGTTCCTCCTCATAAAATCTGCGGTTGTATAAACCGGTCAATTGATCATAATAGCTGAGGTAGAGGATCTCTTCCTGTTTCTGTTTTCGTTCGGTGATATCCTCCACCATGCATAAATGACGCGTATTGGCATAATCCTCATTCTTGAAAGGTGCAACCGTGACATTTACCCAGACAATCGAGCCATCCGGTTTGATATACCGCTTATCCATTGAGAATGCGGTCAGTTTATTCGAATTTAATAATTCAAGCTTCTTAAAATATTCTTCGAGATCGTCCGGATGTGAATATTTCATCCAATTGATCATCAGCGCCTCTTCGATGGATCGTCCGATAATTTCTGCAAGTCTGGCATTCACCTCATAAGCCTCACCAGTCACAGAATCAAAAATTCCCATACCAAGCGGCGCTTCCTCAAACATCGTCCTGAAACGTTCTTCACTGCGCCGCAGCGCTGTTTCAGCCAGCTTTCTTTCCGTGATGTCGATAATAAGACCCTCCGTCGCTATCACATTTTGTTTGGAGTCATAAACCTCCTGCGATTTTTCCCAGACCCATTTTGTCTCGCCTGATGCCGTTATGATCGGATATTCATCCGCTATAATTAAATTTAAGTCAATATATTTAGACCATTTTTCAAACAAATCTGCCCGATAATCAGGAGGGATCAGGTCGTAATAGGAAGGTTGTTTATTCAGAAGTTCTTCGGAGGTATAACCGGTCAGTTTATAGCAGCCTTCGGAAATATAGATCATTGAAAGTTCTGCATCATTTTGGGAGCGATATGCAAGACCCGGTAATTTTGATAAGAGAACCGATTTGCTTCGTTCACTTTCAATGAGTGCATTTTGCGTTTCAACAAATTGGGTGATTTCTTTCGAAAATCCAGTTATTCCGATCAGTTGACCCGATTCGTCATAGCAAGGCATTTTGAATTCTTCATAAACATTGTCTTTATATTCGGAATTATAATATCCCTTCAGCCTACCAGCAATAATTTCAGAATCGGTGCCGACATACTTGTCAGCCAGATGCTTTGGGTACAGTTCATGATCGCTTTTGCCTTCGATTTCCGAACGAGGAAGTTCTAAATCGCCCTCAATATATTTATTTACCACTTGATATTTACCATCGTTGTCCTTAAACCATGCTTCAAAAGGCAGGTTGTCTATAATAGCCAATAAACGAGAAATCAGAAGTTCATCCTTTGACTTTTTCATTATTAAAATCTCCTTAACAGACAAGCACACACAACGAATCACTTTTTTGTCTTATGTTGACTTTATTATACATTTTTTCTTTATCACTTCCATATCTAATTTTAATATTAAATGATAATCGATAAAAAATAAAAAAATATTGTGGGTTTTAAATAAAACTCACAATATTTTCAATTAAAACTCGAAATTTAATATTGTTTTCGATCTCGTCGTCGGATTATTCCTGCGCTACCTCAAATACTCTTTCATTATGTGCATGACTGAACTGGCCTGTAAAAGCACTGACGACAGGGACAGAAATAAATGAAACGCACATCGCTGAAACACCGAACATTGGTGCCATTGATTTTGCCACATCAAATCCGGATGTTGCAGTAAAATAGATGATCAGTCCGCTTACAACAACAAGGCCGGAAAGCATGCCTGCCCAGGCTCCTGCCCTTGTAACCTTCTTCGAATATAATCCCCAGAGAAAAGGTCCGATAAAGGAACCAGCCACAATTCCCCAGGAGAAGGACATCAGGTTTACAATAAAGGAAATGTTAGCCGTGGCAAAGATAAAGGATAATGCGATAAATACCAAACATAATATCCTCATCAGAACGATCTGGTTTTTAGGTTTGATCTGAGGGCGTGCCTCCTGCATCAAATCGATGGATACCGCTGAACTTGAAGACAGAACAATCGAAGAAAGTGTTGACATGGATGCTGACAGCAGAAGAAGCATAATCACACCCAATATCACCGTTGAAAATACGTTGCCGGTCAAAGCCTTCATCAAAAGGCTTGGAACTACACCATCAAATCCGCCGGGTACATCCGGCAATCCTGCAGCATCTGCAGAAATGAATAATCTTGAAAGCGAACCGGTGAAATAAGCACCGCATCCAATCATTGCGGCAAATATAGTAGATACGATCGTTGCAGTCTTAATGCTGCTTTCATCCTTGATCGCATAATATTTATGTACCATCTGAGGGAGGCCCCACACGCCGAAACTGGTCAGGCAGATATTGGTGATCAGAAAGCTGATATTAGTACCTCCGGTAAAATCAACCAGTTGAGGATTGATAGCGGACAATTTTTCATATGCCCCTGAGAAACCGCCAACCTCCGGTCTGCTGACCATGATTAAAACCATTGCAACAATACCGACAACCATAATGATTCCCTGGATAAAATCATTTGTTGCAGTTGCGACATATCCTCCAAGGACAAGATAAATTCCGGTCAGTGCAGCAACGATAAACATACAGGTAATCGGAGACGCGCCTACGTAAATTGCGCTGAATAAAGTTCCAAGTCCCTTATATACACTGGCGGCATAAGGAACCAGAAAAATAAAGATAATAATAGCAGCATAGATTTTCATATTTCTGCTGTCGTAACGAGCAGCAAAGAATTCAGGCATCGTACGGGAATTCAAGGTATGAGTCATACGCCTCGTTCTTTTTGCAAGCAGGATCCAGGCAAGCAAACAGCCGATCAAGGCATTTCCGATACCAATCAGCATGCTTCCAAATCCGATGTTCCATCCGAACATTCCAGCATAACCAATAAAAATAACGGCTGAGAAATAGGTAGTGCCGTAAGCAAACGCTGATATCCACGGACCTATATTCCTGCCGCCCAATAAAAATCCTTCAACAGTACCTGCCTTTTTTGTGCTGTAAATGCCAACGATAAGCATCACGATCACAAAAACTACCAATGAAATAGTTGTAATAATCTGAGTCATAATTATATTCCTTCCTTCAAAACTACTTTGTGTGTTTTTGACACACCCTACATCATTTATTTTATTGTAAAAATGGCATTTTGTAAATAATTTTCTTTCACAATTTTAATTTTTCAACATGCGGAAGAATATACAGGACAAAAAAGAGCAAGATCTGATCTCGATGTATTATCGAGATCAGACCCCACAAGTTCGGATTTATTTTAAAGTAGCACGGAGTAAACTTTTGATGATTCAGCAAAATCAATCTGAGTATTTTGCTAAGCTATATGTTCCGAACTTTTTGCACCGTCGGAACTTTGCGCCCTGATCGATTCTTCTGATGGAACCCAAAGGCTACCGTTCTTCTCTTTGACCTTGCCCCAGATCCAAAGGATGAAGAACATTGGAACACCCAATAATGCAGTCAAACGTGCGGTAGGATCAAAGAATTGTGCGATAATAACTACTACGCATAACACTCCGGCGATGATCGGTCCAGCAGGGAAGAAAGGTGCGATGAATTTCAGTTCTTTAACGCTATGTCCTTTTGCAGCAAGCCAATGTCTGAACTTATAATGGCTAACGCAGATTCCGATCCAAGCAAACAGTACTGTAATCGCACTGGCGGAAACAAGCAGTACATAAACCTTATCAGGGCTGATAAACTTACTAAGAAATGCGGCACCTCCCATGCATCCTGTTAATAACAATGCTGGTACTGGTACTCCTCTTTTGTTTGCGTTAGCAAATACTTTAGGTGCTTTTCCTTCCTTAGCCATTGCAAATACCATTCTGCTGGATGCGTATAATCCGGCATTTGCACAGGAAAGTGTGGATGTTAAAACTACAAAGTTCATAATTGTTGCAGCGAAAGGGATTCCAATCTTGGAGAAAGCCAGTGTGAATGGACTGATCGTAACTGAACCTTCTGTCCATGGAATCATAGCTGCTACCATAAATGTTGCACCAATATAGAAGATCGCAATTCGGACAAATACTGTCTTAACAGCTTTTGGAATGGTAACTTCAGGATTTTCTCCTTCACCTGCTGCGATTCCTACGATTTCAGTTCCCAGGAAGCAGAATACGGCTGTGAATGAAACGATCAGTGCGGCACCCAATCCTTTAGGGAAGAGGCCTCCTTCAGATCCAGTAAAATTGCTGAATCCAAGTGCATGCTGACCTCCGAGAGCACCACTCATCATTCCGACGCCAACAAGCAGGAATGAAACTACAGCGATAACCTTAATGGAAGCGAACCAGAATTCTGCTTCCCCGTAAGCTTTTGCTGACATCAAATTCAGACCAACAACAATTACAACGAATATGACGCTCCAAATCCAGCTTGGTACATTCGGGAACCAATAGTTCATAACGATCGAAGCAGCTACAACTTCAATACCTACTGTTACAGCCCAGCTGAACCAGTAGCACCAGCCAATCGAGAAGCCGAATGATGGGCTTACATAAAGGCTGCAATAAGTTTGGAAAGATCCTGCACAAGGCAGATAGGTTGCCATTTCGCCTAAACTCATGATGATAAAATAAATCATTACTGCTACTACCAGGTAAGCACCAACGAGTCCTCCAGGACCAGCCTGATTCAACGCATAACCAGTTGACAGAAATAGTGCGGTTCCGATAGATCCGCCGATAGCAATCATAGTCAAATGTCGCTGTTTTAAGTTTCGCTTCAATTGACCTTGGCCAACTTGTTTCTCTTCCATAATCGTATCCTCCTAAATAATATTTTATAAGAAATCTAATTGCACCTCCTTATAGAGCAAAACTGAGGCCATATTTTTAAAATAATAAAAAAAAGATTTCAGGTCATAGTCTGAATTACCTGAAATCTTTGAAATTAGAACAATCTTGTTAATAAAAAAACAAATAAAAAAACAAATATAAAAATAAA